>Ga0208691_1000197_pt1 | contig 20673 bp, 27 predicted proteins | sample June2015DPH_20_1_FD_184719 | JGI IMG/M metagenome (GOLD analysis project Ga0208691, IMG submission 184719) | Peatland microbial communities from SPRUCE experiment site at the Marcell Experimental Forest, Minnesota, USA - June2015DPH_20_10... | ecosystem: Environmental > Terrestrial > Soil >... | reverse complement strand
GGCCCCCGCAACGGCGCCACCGCCGCGCAGGTGGCGAAACGCTTTGCGCCTCAGAACAAGCTGTATTTGACGACAACCCATTTTCATCCCGAACACGCTGGAGGCGCATCCGGGTTTCCAGCCGGTACGATCCTGGTACGAGACAAAGTGCAGCAGGACGAAATGGAAAAGCACGGCGCGGAAATGATCGAAATGTTTTCGAGTCGCAATGCTCAGTGGAAGGAGTTACTCGCCGATGCAAAACTTCCGCCGCCGGATGAGACCTTCGACAAAGAGCGGGTTCTCGATCTCGGAGGAGGCGTGAAGGCACGGCTGCTCTGGTTCGGTGGCGCGCATACCAAGGGTGACGAGCTCACGTTTGTAGAACCCGATAAAACCTTGATCTCAGGAGATGTGGTGCAGAATATGGTAGTACCGAACATCTACGGCGATGGAGGTACGCCAGCGAGCTGGATTCGAGTGCTGGACCAGGTGGCCAAGTTAGGAGCGGTACACGTATTGCCCGATCACAGCGCTGTCGGAGACGGCTCTTTGGTAGCGCAAGAGAAGGCATTCATCACCGGCCTGCGGACACGGGCATTGGAACTCAAGCGGCAAGGCGTCGATGCCGACGAGGCTGGCAAGCGACTCACTATGGAGTTCAAGACAAAGTATTCAGACTGGCCCATTAACAGCGTGTCGGGCTTTGTCCTGAGCGTATACGCCGAATGACGTCACGCGATAACCACGCCCGCCGCGCTCACTGTGGCAGGGCGAACGCTACGTAACTGCCTCCGGACGGCTGTTTTGACTTGCCGCCGCCGGCCGCAATCACCACAAATTGACGGCCGTTCACTTCGTAAGTAGCAGGCGTGGCATTGCCTCCAGCGGGCAGCGTCGTCTCCCACAAAAGCCGGCCGTTCGATTTATCGTAGGCGTGGAATTTTCGGTCGTAGTCTGTCGCGCCGATGAATAGCAGGCCGCCGGCTGTAACTACGGGTCCGCCATAGTTTTCGCTCCCTGTATTGCGTAACCCTTTAGCGGCCAGCTCGGGGATTTCGCCGAATGGGATTTTCCACGCAATCTCGCCCGTGGTGAGATTGATCGCATTCAGCGTGCCCCATGGCGGTTCAACGGCCGGGTAACCATCGGGGTCGAGAAACCGGTTATATCCATCGATTGTGTATTTCAAGCCGAAAGGCCATGGACTCTCCGAGGCCGGTGCATCAACCGGTACATCTTCGCCGGTCAGCAGGAAGTGGTCGAGCGCGGTTATCTCATCTCTTGACAGCTTCGTAAATGCCGGCATTCGGCCACGGCCCTCATAAACGAGTGTGCGAATTTCTTCTTCGGAGAACTTGGCGCTGATGTTGGTGAGCGCGGGAAAATCGGGCGGACTACCCTGGAGGTCCGCGTGATGGCAAGTGGCGCAGTGGGCCAGATACAGATTGCGCCCGGTGGTGCGGCCCTCCACTTTGGGGCGCTCGATCAGCCGCAAAATCCAGGGCATCTCATTGGAATTGACGTACAGTAATCCCGAAGCACGATCGAATGCCGCGCCGCCCCACTCGCCGCCACCGTCAAAACCGGGAAAGACGAGGGTACCTTCGCGGCTGGGAGGAACAAACTGCCCGGCGCTGCGAACCCTCCGAAACACCTCAAGGACGGCCTGATGCGCTTCCTCCGTTCGATGCGTCAGCATGTCCTCGGTCAGGATTTGCCGTGCAAACGGGGGCGGCTTCAGCGGAAACGGCTGCGTCTTCGATGTCAATTCACCTTCTACGTCGGACGCCGGCACTGAGCGATATTCGATTGGGAACAGCGGCTTGCCCGTCACGCGGTCGAAAACAAACACCACGCCGGCTTTGGTAATTTGCGCGACAGCGTCCACCAACTTGTTGCCGCGCTTGACCGTTACCAGGTTGGGCGGCGCGGGAAAATCGCGATCCCACAGATCGTGTTTAACAGCTTGGAAATGCCACACGCGTTCGCCAGTCTCAGCCCGGAGTGCCAGCAGCGAGTTGGCGAACAGGTCGTCGCCAATGCGGTTCGAACCGAAGAAGTCGAAGGCCGCTGATCCGGTGGGGACAAATAAGAGCCCGCGTTTTTCATCCAAGCTCATGCCCGACCAGTTATTCGCCGATCCGCTCTGCTTCCACGCATCTTTCGGCCAGGTGTCATAGCCGAACTCGCCCGGATGCGGGATGGTGTGAAAGCTCCAGCGAATGGTCCCGGTACGCACGTCAAAAGCGCGGATGTCGCCAGGAGGGGCTGGAAGATCCTCTGCCATCAACCCGCTAATGATGAAAAGGTCGCGGTAGATAATTCCAGGACTTGTGGCAGAGATCGAGATTTCGCGCCGATCGCGGCCCAAACCTTCCCGCAAGTCCACGCGGCCCCCGGCGCCGAAAGCCGTGATCGGCAATCCGGTGCGGGCGTTGAGGGCGTAGAGCCAGTGTCGCGAGACGAAAAGAACCCGCTGATCGTGTCCGTCCGACCAATAGGTGACGCCCCGGTTTCGAATCGCATGCGTGACCGCTGCGCCTTCGTTGGGATCGAAACTCCAGCGTAGCTTCCCGGTGGCCGCGTCTAGAGCGATGACCCGCAGTTTCGGGGTGGTGGCGAAGAGTACGCCGGCGACAACAATCGGATTGCACTGCATCTCCGATCCCTCGAACGCATCACCCGTATCAAATGTCCACGCAACTTGGAGCCTCTGGACGTTGGCGCGATTGATCTGATCAAGAATCGAATAGCGAATGCTTTCCGGCCCGCCCCCATAGACGGTCCAGTCACGATAGCTCCTCGGCGGGACGTTCGGTCGCGACGGCTCGGCTCCATGCGCAAGCGATCGAAGAACGATCAAGCAGAAAAGAATCGCAGCAAGGCACGATCTCATTCCATCCAATATACCGGACCGATTCAGTGTTCGTCGTCACAGGAGGAAGGTTCGATATCTGTCAGATCCCGCTTAGGGCGTTTGGTTTGCTCACGGTTTCGCATCGGGACTGCCGAAGCGGTGGGTGATGACCGGGCACTCGACGGAAAAACCGGAAGGGTACTAGGCGGTGAGCGGGAATGTCTCGCCGGAGTTGATCACCGTGGGAACGATGAAGCGGCCGATGGTGTCGAAAACTTGTCGAGAGCAGTTTCCGCCCCTAAATGGCTGGCTCCCAAAAAAGATACGGTTTTCGAACTTCTTCTCTCAGGATTCCTTAATGTTTGTGGGGGCCCGACATGGATTCGAACTGCTTCTAGACGGTTATCAGCGCCGCGCTCGCGCGTACCGCCGCGTGAATCCACTCGGAATTTTGACGGTGTATCAACTACTGGTTTTTGCGGCGGAATGAATCGCCATCCCGGACGGACGGCGCCGAAGCCGGGTTTGTGCACGGCTGCTGGGGATTGTGTATTATCCTCAGGCCCAGGGCATTGGAAGCGGTCCGGAACTCGTGCTTGAGAATGACGAATTCGGTCACACCTAAGCTATCCCAATACGGCTTTGCCTGAACGACGCATTGCAGATGCGTCCCATCTTCCAACTTGGCCGGCCACCTGATCGACAAGACGACATCCGTGGTTGCCGGGCTGAGATCCTCGATAGGCTTTGCAATGATGCAAGTGCTGCTGATTTGGAGGGTCTGCCCCAATCCCCGCTGGATTACTTGACCGCGGCTGCGCGCCACGTATGAGAAGGATAATTGGAGTGGATAATACGTGCTGGACCTGCGCTTTCGCTTGGTCTCGGCTGGTTGTAGAACCGGGGCTGCCGCCATACGGGAAGGTAGTGAGCCGAACGCCCGTGGCGTTACACCTCAGCCAGGCAAAGCTAGCCCCAGACTTGCGTGAAACGGATTGCGCGAAAGTTTAACTATCTTATGCGGCATGGCTACATTGCGCGCGATCAATCCGGGAAGACAGACAGACCAACTGCGAATCCATCTGTATACACAGCCCCGTCTATATAATGGATGGGACAGAGGCGGCCAACGGTTGGAATTCTACATATTCGACGCTTCGCTGAAACGCCTAGCCGAGGGAGATCCCGCGACCGAGTCCCATTTCAGTGTCTATTTTGGAAAATTCATCGTCCCCAAGCTGCGCGCTAAAAGACTAGCGCCGTTCCTGGCGGAGGACGTTCAGCAGGAGACGCTATTTCGGGCTCTGAAAGCTTTGCGTCAGGGCGCCGGAGTTGCCCAACCGGAACGTTTCGGGGCGTTTGTAAATTCCGTCTGCAACAACGTGGTTTTGGAGTTTCTAAACAAGGAGGGCCGGCATCCCGCGGCTCCCCCGAGTTCCCGATAGCCGGGCCGTTGGCTTTTCGCGCACCTTCTGGGTGCGTATCGCGTACCCAAGGGCAGCAATGTTGTCATTGAACCTGACGGCATTCTGCACCAGCTCAACTTTGAATCCCTGCCGGCGGACGATGGTAGCCACTACTGGATCGAGGACGCGACAGTTTCCCTGGCACCGTCGCTCGCCCTTCTGCGCAGGGCCGAAAATATTCCCGAGCGCCGCTTGCTCCTGTTTGGAGATCCCGGGGACGATGGCACAGAGTTCCAGCGTTTATCCAATGTGAAGACGGAACTGGAAGGTGTCGAGAAGCATTTCTCCGAAAAGCGGGCCTATGAATCTGCCGCCGCTACACCTGCTGCCTACCGCCAGTCGCGCCCGGAAACATATTCGACCTTACATTTTGCAACGCACGCGGTGGCGAATCGGGAGTCGCCACTGGATTCGGCGATCGTGTTGGCCGGTTCTCCGGAAAGCCGGAAGCTGTACGCGCGAGAGATTCTGCAGCAACCTCTGACAGCCGACTTAGTAACTCTTTCGGCCTGCCAGACCGCTGGGAGCCGGACTTATTATGGCGAAGGGCTGACCGGATTTTCCTGGGCCTTCCTGACCGGCGCCCGCCCCGTTCGGCGGCTCATATTGATTTTGGGTTTGCTGGGCAAGGGCGACCGCGGCAAGGAGCAACGTCGCGGTCATCCGGTTCTTCATGGCACTCCGATAATATCCGAAGATCGCGAGCGTTGCACGCCTTCTAGCGCTGGCCAGAATGCCGCCGGAGGTGGCGCCAGGAAGCTAGCCACCGGGTTCGCTGCTGGTGCCCTGGAGATGCATCGCCAAGAATACGAGGGGTCGATGCTCCGGCTCGGTGTATACTGTGGCGTTGTTTCGGATCAAAGATGGGAACACTTTGACCCCGACGTTGGTCCGGGCCCCGACGAAAGCCGGCTGGGAAAGACTGAGGCCATGGATTCCGGCGATTCGAGGGAGAAAGTTTGGTCTTAGGTTATGAAGAAGGCATGGATCGCTCTAGTCGTGGCAATGCTGCACTCGGTCTACGCGCAGTCGCACGATCCAAAGTCGCCGACACCGCTCGGGCCAGGTATCAACAAGGGCAACGTGGACAATGTGACCGGCAATGTCTATTACTCCTTCTCCGCCGGACCCGGCCACGTCATTATGAAGTTTGGATTCAAATCGCTGGGAGTCTTCGGCAATCCCTTGCGGCAAGGGTTGAGTTTCGATCTTTATGAGAATGGGAAGTTCCTTTCGCACAGCATCATCGTTTCGACGGACAAACTGGAGCAAGTGTCGCCAGCAGGAGATCTGGATAGTCCACGCAGGTTCACTCTGTATGTGATCCCGCAGCAGGGAACGATCCGGCTGGGAGGGTACTACGAAATTGAGATCACCGGCGCGGTGATTTACGGCGCAGCGAAGGCTACAGGAGCCGGCGCTAAGCCGGAGGATACCTCGCTGACCAAGTCAGTCGGTCCGCTGACTAATGGTCCGGTCGCGCTCACAAACGGACCGGTGACGCTCACCAAACCCGGGGGCTCGCTCTACGAGCCCGGTATTACGCTTTATCATCCAGGCCAAGTATTGACCGTTCAGGAGTCTCCCAAAGAACTGCGGCTATATTTGGCCGCTGACGTTCTCTTCGATTTCGATAAGTCCACCATTCGTCCCGATGCAGCTAAGGCGTTGGATCAGGTGATAAAGATCATTCGCGCGAAGAGCAAGGGTATCGTACGCGTGGAAGGGCACACCGATTCGAAGGGTGTCGCCTCCTACAACGCGCGCCTCTCTGAACAGCGCGCAGAATCGGTGAAAGCGTGGCTTGTCTCCAAAGGAAGCTTAAACGCCGCGACTTTGGTTACGCGAGGCTTCGGCTCCGCCAATTCCGTTGTGCCGAACACGAAACCTGACGGCAGCGACGATCCCGCCGGCCGCCAACGCAATCGCCGCGTCGAAATTGTGATCTCAAAATAAGTGGCCCGCCATAAAATCATTGCCTGGTCCAACCCGCCCGTCTGACGCCGAACTGCGACAACTTGTCGCCGACCACGTCAAAGGTCTCGCGATCGATGAGAGCAAGATCCGGGATCACTTCTTCCGGCCGTAGAACGCTGTGGGTGTCTTCTCGGACCGCGGCCCCGAGGAAAGCAAGCTGCAGTTCGCGCCCCATCCTCCCATCATCGGCATCTTTTCTTACTACCTCAATGTCAGCGCTTTCGGCGCCGCCTTGCACAACGCATTGAAGGACAACGTCGCCGGTTACACGGTTCAGTTGCGCCAGCCCGGCCACGCTATTTTCACCAAGGAGTGGCCAAAAGGCCGCAGGATGGCAGCGAGACCTGGACTCCCGACGTGCAGTTGCATGTGGCCAGCTTGAGCAGGCTAATCACCGCCATCGCAATGACGCTGCTTTTGCAAGCGGCATTTTGTCGGGTACATGAAAAAGGGCCCTAATTTGCCAATTTAATGCCCTGATCCGATGTAAGGCTAATCTGCCCTCAGCCTAATCGCTGGAGAATTGCCTTGCTGTTTCTCCCGAACGGAGTCGTCAAATGGTCACGACCGCAACCCGGTCAGGAGAAACGCAATGAGCAGCACGACTGAATTGGAAAACAACGCATCGGGGTTTGAAAGTACCGCTGCCGAAGAGACTTCACTTGGGTGTTCTAAGAAATCAGACTACACGCAGGGTAGTGATGCGAAGACCAGAAACGTTTCGTCGCGACTTGCGATGACGGCGGCGGCTAAAACCAAAACAAAGATCATTGGTGCGCGGAGCGGCGGGCGTTGCAGCCTGGGTCCGCTCAAGCGAGCGTTTCATTCAGTGGGAGGCGTATCGAACCGTTTCCCGTACAAGGCGCCAGGCGTTCTTGACATCTCACGAGCGAATGAGATAACCCCTCCTGAAAGGATGAGAAGCTAGGTTTTGTCGGGTATATAAAAAAGGACCTTGACCCGCCAATTGCCCCGATCTGACGTCTGCCTAAGGGGCCTCAACCTAATCGTTCAAGAATTGACTTGCTGTTTCTCCTGTTCAGAGCGATGAATGGTCACGACCGCAACCCGGTCAGGAGAAACGCCAATGAACAGCACGACTGAATTGGAAAAGAACGCATCGGCGCCTGCGGTTCCGCAGCCGAAACCGAAGCGTACGCCCGCCAAGAAAGCCACGGCCCGCGAAGAAAGCCGGCCCTGCCAAGAATCAAGCCAAGAAGCGAAAGGCGGACCGCGCCAACAAGAAGGCCGAATCCATCGCGCTGATGAAACGCTCCAAAGGCGTGACGCTGGCGAAGATCATAGCCGCGGTCAACTGGCACGCGCACGCGTTGCGCGGCTTCGTCAGCGATCATGTCTTAGCGGTCTTCGAGCGAACGTCGGTACTTGGTTTGTACAGTGTTAGCCTTCAAGTATGGAAATAGACAAAATGCTCGACGAGCTTCGAACCGAGCGGCAAGCGGTGGACGAAGCAATCATGGTTCTGGAGAACATGGCGCGTGGTCGCGGAAAACGTCGAGGGCGGCCGCCGAAGTGGATGTCCGAAGTCAAACGCCGCGGAAGACCGCCGGGGAGTAAGACCAAGCCAAAGGACAATTAGCCTTGGTGGCCCGATATCGCCATTTCCCAACGACGCGCAGTGTCAGGAAGAACGTCAACCCCGAGTGGATTGATCGAGCTCCGTGAACGCCGCATAGGGTTGTGGCAAATTGGCGGGTACGAGTCCTTTTATATGTACCCGACAAAACCGACTGTCCGACTCGCTGGGAATTTCACTCGACAATATCCAGCTTCAGACCTTTCCGCCAACGACGCTCGGCGTACCCGAGCCAGGCACGCTGCCGATTGCTGAGCGTGACACTCGGGGTTCTGGTTGCGGTCCGCCGCCGGCTTAACTCTCGGAAATACCCGCTTTCTTGAAAGCCGCGCGTCCGTAGTCCAGGCACAACTTGGCGCTTTCGGCCGGCGGCATCTCCTTGAGCCCCCGGCCGAACACTTCCACGCTTAGCGAATCCGAATAGCCGATTTTTTCGAGGGCCTGGAGAAATCCGGAAAGATTGATCACGCCCTCGCCCGGCAGCAGGCGCTGGTCGTCGCGAATTTGTTCGGGGGCGATGTTTGGCGCATCGTTGAAATGCACCACGACGATTCGATCCTTGCCCGCCGCGAGGATGTCCGCAGTGGTAGCGCCGGCGTGATGCCAATGCCAGGAATCGAGCGTCAACCCTACGTTGGTTCCGCACTCTTCGGCGAATTCCAACATCTCCGGCATCTTCCAAATGAACACGTTCGGAGATTGCCGCCGGAAGTGGAGCGGGCCGAGAAATTCCAACCCCAATCTGCAGTGGGAGCGGGCCAGAATATTCGCGCATTCTGTGAAGCGCTTCTTGTACGTCCGACGCAGTTCGTCCTTAGGAGTGTCGCTCGAAGGCATGATCCAGGTCATCATGCGCGGGCATCCGATGGCCGCCATAAATGGCGCAGCCTCTTCGAGCTTGGGAAGGGTGGAGCGAAAAGTGGCCTCGTCCTTACGGAATTCCGTGGGCAGATTCGCGAATGCCGGCCGAAGTTTTGTTTCTTCCAGTGTGTGGCGCGTGCCATCCAGTCCGAGAGCCATGCACTCTTCGAGCGCAACATCCACACCTTTGAAGCCAGTGCGCGACGCGAGGTGAGCAAAGTCCGGCCACGCGAGCTTGCCTCCAATCGGCACACCGTTCAACGAAAGGTACATAGGTACATTGAAGCACCCAATGCCTGTTCCTAGTGCGGTACGGACCTGTTTTGTCGGGGTACATAAAAAGGGACCCAACCCGTCAATTGCCCTTGATCCGATATCTGCCTGATGTGGCCCAGCCTAATCGTTGACAATTGACTTGCTGTTTCTCCCGGCGTGAGTGATGGATGGTCACGACCGCAACCCGGTCAGGAGAAACGAAATGAGCGCGAACACGATCGATACGGAAAGAAGAAGGCGAAGCCCACTAAGCGCTCGATGGCCAAGCCAACGGACTGCGTGGTGAGCGGGAATGTCTGGCCGGAGTTGATCACCAGGTGCGCCTCTTCTCAAACAATTCGCGCCGCCCTTCGCGCTGCGAATACTTCGGATTCCGGATCTTGAACCATCCCCCGCCGTAGCGCCCATGCTTCAGCTTGGCCACGATTCCTTCCAGGTCCTGTTCGCAGGTCAGACGGAAGAACTCGATGCCGTTCCGCTCGATGTGATCGGCCTGCAGCAAGACGGATGGTTCCTTGAGAATGATGGACCGGAGCTGGCGTTTACGTTCGATCAGCGGCCGATCGCGAAGATCCACGCCATCGAGCCTACGACGTCGAATACGTACGGACTATTTGTCCGTGCAGCTGGCACTAAGCCATTTGCCGGTGCCATTGACCGTCATATTCATGGCCTGGCCATTCGCGGTGCCGCTGGAGACAACGGAGAACTTCAGCAATTCCGAACTCGGAGCCTCAGCAACGATCGTGCTGGCAGATTTGTTGTTCGGATCGCTACACTCCACCTTAGCTTCAAACCTGCTGGACGAAGTGCTGGTCACCGTCATCTTGCAGGATTTCGCCATGCCAGTCGGGTTGAAGTTGATTAGGTCTTCTTTTTTGATACAGCTTTGACTGATCGTGGGCTTGCCGGCAGCGATGTTGCCCGCGTTCTTCATAGCTGCCTCGACCTTGGCTCGCTGCTCAGGCGGAAGTTTGGCAAGCTGGTCAGGGGGGATTTGCGGCATCTGACGGGTCATTTGCGGCATGCCAGTCATTTGCATGGTTACGCCATATTCCCATTCGCCGGTCTTTAGATTCAAAGGCGTGGGATCGGCGGCCCGGACGAGCGTGCCGGCCGCAACCGCGACGACAAGAGATAGTCTCATGTATCTCTATCGGCGGTGTCGATCAAGATTCTTAGCCTGGTGTTCCGTCCTGCGCACGTACGCCAGCGCCCGGAATCCGTCCATCTTCAGCTCGAAGATGAAATCGTCATGGTCGAATGCGGTGGGCCGGAGCGTGGGGCTGCCGGGGTGAAGTTGGCTAGGGACAACCCTGAGTCAAGTCTAGCGTTGGAACAAATGGCAGGGCCGCGTGTTCAACGGCAGGTTGAAAGGAAGCACCTGCACCTGGTGCGCTTGGTGGCGTACTGCGTGTTTGCCGCCTTCAACTTGTTCGAACGGTTAACCGGACAATATACGATCAGGTGGTCTTCGGCGAGACATCGCTATCCTAAGAAGCATGAGCTTCCTCGACAACCTGGAAAGTAATCTCAAGGCGATTGAATCACGAGAGGAGAGGGACCCCAAAGCGCTGGCGCGCGAAGCCGCCGCGCGAGAGGCCGCTCGATCGTCGGCACTGCAAGTCGCACCACACGCCGACGCCCTGCGCAACGGACCATTCCTAAATGGTCTGCTGACCGCTTGTCGAGAAATTGGTCACCCCAGGCGAATCCTAGTGCGGGCGGTTTGGGTGGATTCCATTTTTCGTCTGGAAATCGGCGCCAAAAGACTGGAATTGCGTCCTACGACCAGTGGCGTCCTCGCGGTTTTCCTCGTCGAGGGCGGTGAGCAGGAGAGCACACCAATCGACCTATCGAGTGATCCCGTCAAACTGGCGGTGAAATGGCTTGAGGTCGAAAAGAACGCTGTTCGTTAAGAGCGGCCAGCTAAGAATCTTCGGTGACGATTCCTACATGGGATGGCAGCGTATTCAGGACTGGCCATCCGTTTCTGAAAGATCCCGTCCCTGAATTTCAAGTACAGCATTCACTCGGGGTATATCAACCCGTTTGAGTGTTCGCAATACTGAGCGCTATGCTTTGACTTCGATGTCTAAGAAATTGCCTAGAGTCGCTTTTATCGAACCAATGTTACTTCTGCGCACGGAGAAGCTTCCCGAGGGACCCGAATGGCTGATTGAGATTAAACTCGACGGCTACAGAGCGCTGGCGATCAAGGGCGGCGGCAAAGTCGAGCTACGCTCGCGCAATAACAATGACTTTGGCACCCGGTCTCCGAGCATCGTCAGAGCTCTCGCCTCAATGCCGGATGAGACGGTGATTGACGGCGAAGTCGTCGCGCTCGATCAAGACGGCCCGGCCCTCCTTCAATAACCTGCAGAACTATGGGCGCGCAGGCATCCCGCTGCACTTTTTTATATTCGATCTGTTGTTGCTTCATGGCCGGGAAGTGATGGCCGAGCCATTGGTGAAGCGGCGGGAGCTAATCGAAGAACACGTTCTGCCGACGCTGGCGGACCCCATACGATATTCACCGATCCTTGAAGCAAGCGTGGCGGACCTGATTCGTTCGGTCAAAGCACAGGGCCTGGAAGGTCTCGTTGCAAAACGCCGGAACAGCAGTTATGAGCCGGGCCTGCGCTCCGGCGCTTGGCAGAAAATGCGCGTCGATCAAAGTCAGGAGTTCGTGATCGCCGGATTCACGCCGTCGCTCAAGAACTTCGGTGCGCTCGTCATCGGCTACCGCGATGGCAACAAGTTGATATATGCCGCCCGAACCCGCAGTGCTTCACTCCGGCATCAAGAGCGGAATTGTACAAGAAAGTCAAGCCGCTTGAAATCAAGGAATGGCCCTTTGCGAATCTGCCTGAGAAAGGCTGGGCGTTGGGGCGCCGGTCTGACCGCCGCAAAGATGGTGGAATGTCGGTGGGTAGAGCCGCGGGTCGTTGGGGAGTTCGAGTTTGTCGAATGGACGTCAGATGGCCATCTTCGACACAGCAAGTTTGTGGGACTGCGCGACGATAAGAAAGCGAAGGACGTGGGGAGAGAATAGAGGCATTAGCTGTCCTCAACGTGGACAAGTGTTCAACACGAGTTTCAAAGTAATACCCGGCCTCGGGAGTCGACCCGACCAAGCCTGTCCCTCTGCAATCCTCACGGCGCGGGGGGCGTTTTCAGCTCGATACGCACCTGCTCAATCGCGGCGTCCGAATCGTCTTGAACTGGCGCGGAATCTGGCGCGAGCGACCTGAATTTTCCGCCGGTCACCACAACTGCCGGGCCTTCCGGATGCGCCGAAGCCGGGCATGCGCTGTGCGCGGCGCAGTGTACACGCAGAATCCGGATCATGCGGCTCTCATAGGGCGTGTTGTCGGCGGGAGGGCGGCGGACATCCTGTTCGGGCAGGTCCACGCGCTCGGTCTTCAATTCGATCCGCAGATACTCGCTCTCGATGCCATCCAGCTCCTCGACGACGTGTCGCTCATACACCGCCTTTTGAAAACGTATCCCGCCCGCCTTTACCGCAGGGCGAATAACCGGCTCTTCGCCCGTGTGCCAGCTTCAGGCGCCCACCATCAGTGACGTAAATATAGACCGTTGGCGAGGGAGGATGCTCGTGTTCGGCGGTCTTCTCAAGCGGCAGATAGTGGGCGCGCACAATCTGGACCCACGGATTTTCGAACTCGATCGTTGCATCAGTCGCATACTCCTGAGCGAAAGCGGCCGCACCGAGCGCAACCGCCAGAAGCCAGAATTTTCGCATGTCCGAAGTTCGATCTTAGCAGGCCCGAAGCGAGCCGGAAAGCGGAGGAACGCTGGAAGGTCCTCGTGCTCATGCCGGGGTCGCTACCACAGCTTGCACACCTCCTCCAGTCTTTCGACGCCGTGGGATTGGTGGATGGTGAAGCGGGGGAGGTTCAGAAGGTAACGATTCTGTTTACGCCTGACCACGCGAAAATGACACGCCCAGTACATAGCTATTAACAGGGGCATCTTTCCAAAATGTAATTCTCTGACTATAGTCAGAGAATGAAGCAAAATCAGATTGATTTGGTTCGGCGCTTCAACCGCGCCGTTACTCAGCGAATCGGCGCGCTGGACGATGCCTATCTTTCTCGTGGACGCTCACTGGGGTTGTCGCGACTGCTGTGGGAAATTGAGCCGGCTGGGTCTGAGGTAAGGCTGCTGCGCGCCCGTCTTGGCTTGGACTCGGGATACTTCAGCCGGCAGTTGCGCCGGCTAGAGGCAGATCGGCTAGTTACCACCGATCCCGATGACGGCGATGGTCGCGTACGAAAAGTGCGATTGACCGGTAAGGGTCTTCGAGAGCGGGCGGTATTGGACCGCTCATCCAATGAACTCGCGGCATCGATTTTGACGCCGCTGACGGAGCCGCAGCGGGACCGTCTGGTTACCGCGATGGCCGACGTTGAAAGGCTCATCCTCGCGTCGCAAGTGCGGGTTGAGATCATCGACCCGCGTGACATCGACGCCCGATATTGCCTGCGGTCGTACTTCGAGGAGCTTGGCCACCGGTTCGATACCGGTTTCGATCCTGCGCAGAGCATCTCCGCAAGCGATGAGGAGATGACGTTGCCGAATGGGCTGCTACTGGTCGCAAACTTACTGGGAGCAGCGGTGGGATGCGGGGCGCTCAAGCTTCACATTGACACACAGATTGCTGAGGTAAAGCGGATGTGGGTGGCTTCTGACGTGCGCGGGCTTGGATTGGGGCGACGTTTGCTGGAACGACTGTCGGCGGAGGCCGCGTCACGGGGAATGGTGATCCTGCGACTGGAGACTAACCGCTCGCTCTCTGAAGCAAAGCATCTCTACGAGAGAGCTGGGTTCGTCGAGGTGGAGCCCTTCAATAATGAACCATATGCGCACCATTGGTTCCAGAAAGATCTCCGCAAGTAATAGCGACGCCTATGCACCGCAACGCACCACCATGCCAGAGCCGCTTCGGAGTCTCGTTTGCGGGAGCCCCGTCGGGTTAGCGGTTCCAGCTGTCGTTGTTGATTCGCCTTTGGCGCGGAAATAGCGCAAGGTTGATCGACGCGCGACCATGCGTAGCGGGTCGCCTGGCTCGATCCTCCCGGCGGTCAAGAACCGAGGACAAAATGTCCTCAAGACCGCTCAGCTGCAACCAGCGATGTCCGGGGACTACTTGCGCGGTCGCGCCGCCCGCCGATTCGCGGGCACACCTCTTCGGTGCCTCGTCACGGGCTTCGGGGTGTCGGCTGCCTCAAACAATTGCCGAAACCCGTGTTCCAACAGTTCGACGGCCTTCCCCAAGGCGCCGAGTTGCCCAACCCGCACTATCGCGACGGACCGGTGCAGGTCAAACGATGGGGGACGCAATACTTTCACGGAATCGATAGAATGATTCCTGGCAATAAAGCGAGCAGGCAGCAGCCCGACACCATAACCGGACTGAACGAACGCTAGCTGCAAATGCATGTTGTGGATTTCAGCCGCAATCATTGGGGTGAAGCCGGCACGCTCCATCTGATCGATGAGCCTTGCCCGAAGAAAGCACCCGGGCGGATTGAGCACCCAGGGTGCTCGGCCCAAACTTTTCCAATCACCGTCAACGTTGCCTGCCGCGCCCTGAACGATCTCCATGCGGTCTGTCGCGATGATATTCGTCAGAAGAGGTGGAGGCGCGGTTTTACCTTCGGGCAAAAGCACGGCAGCAACGTCGAGTTCACCCGCGAGCAGCCGGTTAAATAATTCACTCGTGAGCTCGCTCGACAGCCGCAGTCGGACCTTGGGGTATTTCTCAGTCAGCGCCTGAATAGGTTCGATAAGCGTCCCCTCGGCCAGGGCATGCGCGAGCCCGATGCGCAAGAGGCCGTGAGGTTCGGCGTCGCTCGACGCAAGAGATTTCAGCGCCTCCGTCCGCTGTAGCAGATCTCGCGCTTGTTCGAGCACCCTGGAGCCGAGCGAGTTCAGACGCGGAGGCTTTACCGAGCGGTCGAGCAACTCGGCACCCAATGCAGCCTCCAGCCTTTGCACTTGCCGGGTAATAGCAGAGGGCGTCCGGAATAGACGATCGGCAGCACCGGCGATGGACCCGGCCTGGGCAAACTCTACGAGGGCACGTAAATCATCGAGCAAGGGAACCTCCTACAGGTACTCTTAAAACTTCCTCCCAACGAATAGCAGAATCGTGCGGAGACGTCAATATCATCGTGATAATAATGAACTTGTGGAATTGTCGGTTCTCCGTTATAAAGAGTAAGGAGTTTATGCTTTGTGGAAGCCCTGATGCCTCATGCGATTCAAATTCGGCAGACTGGCGGCCCCGAGGTTCTGAACTGGACTTGCGATTCATCGCCTGCGCGAGAGTTGAAACAGCAGGATTAGGGGACTTTCGAAGCAAGTAGATCCACAAACGCCGCCGCGCGAAGCAGGCTGATTGGGACGGCGTACTCGGACCTAAATTGCAGGTTGAAAACGGCTAGCCGGTCCGCTGGCGGCAGGGGAGTTAAGAAACGCCGCGTTGAGACCTGCATTCGGCGTTGTAGCGGAGCGCAGTGAGGTCGCGGTGTTTGTGTTACGTCATCACACCCGTATGATTGCGAACCAGGATGGCTCGGTCTACTCTACGAGATGTTCGGCCGCAAACGCAGTCTACCGAGAGGACCAATGGCAGAGACGTTCGAAGCATACCGAACTCGCGTCCTAAGCTATCTTGGCGATGAGGAGCCCATCGGTGTCCAACAAGCCACCCCATCCGAGCTCGATCGGCGTCTGCGCGATGTCGCGCCCGAGGAGTTGATCCGGCGCCCTGCACCTGAAAAGTGGTCAATTGCCGAGATCGTAGCGCACTTGGCGGACGCGGAGCTGGCGATGGGGTGGCGATTGCGAAACATGCTGGCGAATCCGGGCGTGGCCTTAACGTGGTGGGATGAGGCGGCATGGGCGGAGCGCTTGGGTTACGCGCAGCAAGATGCGAGCCTTTCGGCAGGGGTCTTTCGGGCACTGCGCGAGGGCAACCTGCGACTGTTGGAGTCGGTCCCGCGCGCACGGTGGGTGGAGTGCTATGGGGTCCACGAGGTACGCGGACGGCAAACGGTCGAGGAGTTCGTCCGCCTGGAAGCGGCACACGACTTGAACCATCTTCGGCAGATCGACCGCATCTTGGGTGCTGTATGTAGTGGTAGCCGTTTGGATGCCAATGCCTCGGCGAGCGCATTCAGCCGGTAGTGGCGTTGAAAATGGTAAGTGGGAGGATTAGTTTTTTCAGATTAAAGTGACGTAGAGGAGTTCCACATGAAGAAGATTCTGACTCAGTACGGAATGTGCGCGCTTGCGGCCGCTCTGATGGTGCCGATGGCGCAGGCGCAGCCGGCAGGAATGCAGGCCGCCCTCGAAAAAGATGCCGGAACGCTTTCCGACAAATTCACCGGACTCGCGCGTGTTATGTCGGACAAGTACGACTGGAAGCCCGGCCAGGGCGTTCGCTCCGTCGGCGACGTGTTCAACCTGATCGTTAGGGAGAACGGCTTGCTCGTCGGCGTGCTTTCGGGCACACCGAATACGGGGGCACGGCCCGCGCCCATCACCGATCCGGAGAAATTGCAGGAAGCTCTGAAGGCTTCTTACGTCAATCTGCAAAAAGCGATTACGGGACTTTCCGACAACGACCTGCAGGCGCCGGTGAAACTGTTCGGAAGAGACATGACGAAGCAGGGCGCGCTGATGTACCTTCTCGATGATCAACACGAGCATCTGGGGCAGTCGATCGCGTACGCGCGCAGCAACGGCGTGGTTCCGCCCTGGTCTAAGTAGGAGGTCTAAGTAGGAGGTCTAAGTAGGAGCGCCGCGGGGTGATCTGGCTGCCGTCGATAAGATAACGATCCTGCGCATCCAACGCAACCTGGCAACAGGCGGGCGCAACCTGGCAACAGGCGGGCAAGACGGCAAGCCGGAAAAGGAGAATCGGGTCCTTATGAGCGGAATTTGGATTAGCGCAGGGACGATCGCAAGGTTCGCGGTCGCTGGTAGCCTGATGACGCTGATGGCTGGCGGACAGAACGCTCCCAAAGCGGCCAGAACCATCGTCGAGCAAACCTGGTATTCCGCGTTGCCCGGCAAGGCGGAAGACGTCTACCGTGTAAGACTTCACGCCTCCGATGTTCTCGAAAAACTCGGTTTCCCGCGAGGCCATGTTCTTCGCCGCCAGGGAAACTCCGAAACGCTTCCCGACCCACGAAGGAACGCAACTTGCACTAACCCTAAGCATAGTTGCCGCTGGGAGGCCCCATGAATCTATGGCAGGACGTCCGCTTCGCGTTGAGAACCATGTGGAAGTCGCCGCGCATCACAGCGACGGTGTTGCTCACCCTGGCGCTCGGGATCGGCGCCAATACCGCGATCTTCAGTGTGGTGAACGCGACTCTTTTCCGGCCCCTCCCGTTTCATGATCCGGAGCAATTGGTCGTATTGCACGCCGATCTGCGGGGGCTGGGCGCACAGAGCGTCGGCTTTTCCGTTCCGGAGTTCGACGACCTGCGGGATCGCGCCGGCGTTTTCTCGGCGGTCTCGGTTGTATACCAGGGGCCGGGCAACTTGACCGGTGGTGAGCATCCCGAGCGACTGGAGAGTGGGGTGGTCAGTCCCAATTATTTCAGTATTCTCGGGGCGCGCCCGCAACTCGGCCGCCTGTTCGACCCCGGCGACACCGCGTCAGGATTCGCCGATGCCGTGGTGATCACCGATGGCCTGTGGCGCCGCGAGTTCGGAGGAGAACGCTCCGTCCTCGGCCATCAAATGCGGCTCGATACCGATCTGTACACCATCGTGGGCGTACTTCCGCCGGACTTTCGGAATCCCTCTTCGGCTGGCGCTGTTCCCGTGGAAATATACGTCAGCGCGGGCTTTCGCGGCGATCCGTTTCCGCCGGCGCAGCGTAGCGCGCGATTGTTGCCGGGCATCATCGGCCGGTTGAAACCGGGGATGACGCTCGCCCAGGCCCAGGCCAAGCTGGCCACCTTCAGTGATTCGCTGCGCCGCGACTATGGCAGCGATTATCCGGCCGGCTCAGGCTGGACGCTTTCCGTGACTCCGTTGAAGGAGGTTGTCGTCGGCAATACGCGGACGCTGCTGATTTCACTCTTGCTGGCGGTGGCGTTCATTCTGTTGATCGCCTGCGTGAATGTAGCGAATCTTCTGTTGGCCAGCGCGTCCGCGCGGCAACGGGAGATCGCCGTGCGCCTGGCGTTGGGCGCGAGCCGCGCGAGAATTGTCCGGCAACTGCTCACCGAATCGGCAGTCCTGAGTCTCTTTTCGGCCGCGGTTGGCGTCACCGTTGCGACGCTCGGTTTGCAGTCGCTGATCGCCCTGTTGCCGTCGCAACTTCCACGCCTCAACGACATTCATGTCGATGCGCGCGTGCTGGCGTTTTCTCTCACGCTCTCCTTGCTCACCAGCGTGCTCTTCGGATTGGTGCTGGCGTTCCAAGCCGGAAAGGTGGAACCATCCCTTTCCGGATTGCGCGAGCGCGGCAGTTCCGGGTCGCGGCACGACAGCAAAGTCCGCCAGGTGCTCATTGGCGCGGAAGTCGCGTTGTCGTTGATGCTTTTGGTAGGCGCGGGGGTGTTGCTGCGGACGCTCTGGAATCTTCTGCAAGTGAATCCGGGGTTCAACTCCGAGCATTTGGTCGCGGGAGGCGTTTCGTTGCCGGTGCCCAATGATCCCAAGGCCGACATTTACGGCAAGCTCGAAACGCGCACCGCACTGGTTCGTGAGACGGTGCGGCGCCTTCGCGCCGTGCCCGGCGTGGAGAACGCGGCGTTGTCCAGCGTGGTTCCCCTGCAGGGCGCGCTGCTGCAAAGTGGATACCGCGTGGAAGGCGCATCCGAGAGCGGCGACGCACCCACGGCGGTATCCGCCTCCGTGACGCCCGAATTCTTTCGGACCATCGGCGCGCCGCTGGTTCGGGGACGGGTGATTCAGGATACGGATGACAAGCAAGCGCCCTTGGTCGTGCTGGTCGATGAGGCTGCGGCGCGCCATTTCTGGGGCGCACAGGATCCCCTTGGAAAGCGGATTCGTTCCGCGCGCATCATCCGCAGGGGGCCGCCGGGTTGGTTTACGGTGGTCGGCGTGGTCGGCAACGTGAAGTTGGCCAGCTTGGATGAAAAGGATGTTCCGCACGTTTACACCAGCTTGTACCAGACGCCTGGGTACCAGACTCCCGGACGGAACCTCGGCGTGCTGGTTCGCGGCACGGGAGACCGCGCCATGCTCAGCCGTGCCGTGCCGCGCGAAATTCAGTCGGTGGATCCCAACTTGCCGGTATCGCCGATCGTCGAAATGACCGAACTGATACGCGACGGCGTCGGCGATCGCCGTTTCGCAGCGTCGTTGCTGGCGTGCTTCGCCGTGGTGGCGTTATTGCTGATGAGTATCGGAGTGTACGGCGTAGCGTCGTATGCGATTGTGCGCCGCGAAAAGGAAATCAGCATTCGATCCGCGCTGGGAGCGACGCGCGGCCAATTGGTGCAAATGGTTTTGCGCGAGGGCATGGTTCCTATTCTGGTGGGGCTGGCGGTGGGCGTGGTCGGCGCCGCGCTTTCCGGCCATCTCCTGGCTGCGCTGCTGTTCCAAGTGCGCTCCACCGACGCGAGCGTCTTCGCGGCGGCGGGAGTCACGCTGGTGGCGATCGGCATTCTGGCCAACTATCTGCCGGCCCGTCGCGCAGGACGCGTGGACCCAATTACGGCCTTGCGAACCGAATAACGATGTGACACATATTCTTATGAGCGAGACGACAAGCTATCCATACGAAACGCGGCTGAACATTCATTGCCAGCAAGGCGAAGTGATCGACGAGCGGGCGCTCGCCGATGCCTGCGTCCCTACACGTGGTACAACCAGACTCTTTGCCAAGTGAACGAATCGGTGGTTCGCCCGGGCGTGGTGCAAGGCGAGCCGCCGCCGATGCGATAACGATCCTTGAAGAGGTTGCTCCGTGGCCGTTCTCACACAGTCCTGGTCGGGAAAGCTCAATCAGAGTGGTCGGCTCAGGAAAACGCCGGTCACTTGCTTGACCTAGAACCTCCGTGGCTGGCGCGAGTGGGCGATTACGTGGCGACCAGCGACCAACTCACCGTAGCAGATTTGAAGAATCGAAAAACCGACGAAGCAAGCCACAATGCGCGCCCACCGGAACAGATATCAGAACTGTATCAAAACCCCTTCTGCTCGATCCGTTAAGGTTGTCAGCTGAGCGAAAGCAGACTCCCCATATTGTTGAAATACCAGGAACTGGATAGGATTGAAGGAAGCTTTGGAGCCGGTTCACGCGCCTCCGGAGCAAAGGTCGTAAGTTCGAATCTTACCGGGCGTACCAATCGAGCTGGCGCACGGCTGCACAGACTACCTCCAGTAACACTGATTTCTCCACTATCCTCCTGTGCACATAAACTGGTGAACGCCGCCATCCGTTCCTCGTCGAGCACCACTCCGCTCAAGGACACGCAACCTGGCAAGATGAGGTAAGGAGAATCAGAATGCTCGTCCGGACCTCGCGCCGTCAATTCCTCGTGAGCGCGGCGACGATTGCAGCGGTAACCTCTGTGAACGCCGAGCGCGAGCCGGTTCTGGCGTACGCAGGCACGTACAGCTCTCAGGCCGGGGCG
>Ga0208691_1000195_pt1 | contig 20746 bp, 8 predicted proteins | sample June2015DPH_20_1_FD_184719 | JGI IMG/M metagenome (GOLD analysis project Ga0208691, IMG submission 184719) | Peatland microbial communities from SPRUCE experiment site at the Marcell Experimental Forest, Minnesota, USA - June2015DPH_20_10... | ecosystem: Environmental > Terrestrial > Soil >... | reverse complement strand
AGGAGATTAATTTTATGAATAAATTATTTGCCACTTTAACTGGTAATATCACCACAATAACAATTAATTTAGAACAAATAACCGCAGAAATAGACTCTAGCTCTACCACTTTTTCTGCGACAATGAATATTAAAAAAAATCTCGATAAAGAAAAACAAAATCTAAATAAAATTTTAAATACTATTAAAAATAATAAATTTAATGAAGACGAATATTCTAAATTACAACAAGCTGTTAATACCCAACTTGATAAATTAAGAATAATACAAACTAAACTTAAAGATCTTCAAAAAAAAATGAACCCTTATAACTATGGCAAAGAACGAAATAGATTTTGCAAACTATTAAAAAAATTTAATAATAAACTCAACAAATTAGAATCATCTAATACCGAAGCGTTTGCTGAAACTTTTACTAATCCAAATCAAAATCAAGAATTATTATTACAATTAAAAGTTTTTAAAAATCATATAAAAAAACCAATTGATTCTGAACTTACCATCGAGCCTGAACTACCTAGCATTAGTCCCAAACCTGTTTCTAAGCCATCTATATAAATAGTTTTTCTATAATAGGCTATATGCGATGCTTATATAGCCTATTATTCTATTGATTTAAGTTGTTTAGCTTGAAAAAAATAGTTATCATATCGGTCTAATACGAGTTTTAGGTACTCTAAAAAATAATGACCAATCAAATAATAATAAATAAAAAACCTCAAAGAAATATTGCAAAACGTTTTAGAGGATTTTATCCAATAGTAGTGGATGTAGAAACAGGCGGATTAGATCCGCTTAACGACGCATTATTAGAAATTGCTGTATTAGCATTAACTATGCAGGAAAATGGCGATTTAATAGTTGGTGAACTAAAGCATCATCATGTTATTCCTTTCGATGGCTCCAATATTTCTAAAGATAGTCTCATAATTAATCAAATAGATCCTTTACACCCATTTAGATTTGCAGTTACCGAGCAAGAAGCATTACAAGACATTTTCGAATTTGTAGAAACGATCAGAAAAACTGCTGGTTGTAGCAGATGTGTATTAGTCGGACATAATTCTTGGTTTGATTTACATTTTTTAAATTCAGCAATAAAACGATGTAAATTAAAAAGTCCTTTTCATTCTTTTACTAGTTTAGATACTGCAACCTTAAGCGCAGTGTTTTATGGACAAACAGCTCTAGCTAAAGCTGCTAAACGTGCAAAAATTTCTTTTGATCCTACTCAACATCATTCTGCTATTTATGATGCTCAAAAAACTGCTGAGTTATTTTGTAAAATAGTTAATTCTCACCCATTTTTCTAATTAATTGCTCGCTAGCTGTTGCTAAGCTGCCATTACTCATAAATAGTACTTGATCACCATCTCGCAAACTATTAGCTAAACTACTAATTAAATCGCTAATATTAGTACAAATTTTCCCTGGTTTTTTTATAGTATTAAATAATTTTTGAATATCCCAACTAATTTTATTAGGATCAACATGAAAATATAATTGATCAACTTCTTGAACTGCATTAACTAAATCATCATTATTAATTCCTGATTTCATTGTATTAGAGCCTATATCAACTATGGCTACAATGGGATTTTTTTTATTAACTGCAGCAATTGTAGCCTTAATTGCAGTAGGATGGTGAGCAAAATCATCATAAATCTTAACTCCTCGATAACAACCCTTGTAGTCCATCCGTCTAACTACCCCAGTAAAATTTGCTATTGCTTCAATTATTACTTCTCTACTTACTCCAACATGCATAGCAGCTAAACTTGCAGCTAAAGCATTACTAAGATTATGTTCACCTGATAATTGTAACTTATTTGCTAATTGCTTTAATAAAGTTGCTTGTTCGTCTATTAATTCTTGTTCTAAAGAAAATCCTTTAACATTACTCCAACATCCCTTTTCAAATAATTCTTTAATATTATTATCATTTGAATTAAACACTACTAATCCAGACTTAGGAATTAATCTTAATAAATGATGAAATTGTAATATAATTGCTGATATATTTGGAAAAATATCCGCGTGATCAAATTCAATATTATTAATAATTAAAGTCTTGGGACGATAGTGAATAAATTTTGATCTTTTATCAAAAAAAGCACTATCGTATTCATCTCCCTCTATAACAAAAAAATTACCCGCTCCAATTCTAGCGGAAGATTTAAAATTTTTTGCCACTCCACCAATTAAAAACCCTGGATTTAATCCAGCATAATGCAAAATCCATGCCAACATACTAGTAGTGGTTGTTTTACCGTGAGTACCAGTGACAGCTAATACATATTGCTTCGATAAAATAAATTTAGCTAAAAATTCTGGACCAGACATAAATATTAAATTATTATCCAAAATATGCTCAATAATCGGCATACCGCGACTCATTACATTGCCAATTACTATTAAATTTGCTGGCGGTAAATCTGATATGGAGTACCCATTAGTAACTGTTATATCTGCCAATCTTAGTTGATCACTCATTGGTGGATAAATATTTTGATCTTGCCCCGTTATAATAAAACCCAATTCTTTAGCTAACAAAGCTAAGCTGGCCATAAAAGTTCCGGCAATTCCTAAAATATGAATATGCATAAAAAAAATTCGCTCTAATTACAAATATAGTTAACTAATATTTCCCCTAAATTATGCTGTACTAACATATACACCAAAGAAAACGCCCCGGCTTTTAAATAGTTAAAATTAAACCCATTAGAAAATATAAAAATATATAATATAAACTCCCAACATACTACAGGGATTAAAAGTATTGTTGCTAAAAATGCTGAATATCGCAAGATAATTATGCAAATAATTATTAATAATCTAATAGCAATATCTACTACTACTAAACTAGTTAAAATTTGTATAAATCTATTGGTTTTATTATAAATAGCTAACGTAGTATAAACTAATGTCCACAGCACTAAAAACAATACTGCTAATATTACCAAAGACTGAGCTAAACTTGGTACTAAAAAATTAATCTGTTGTTTATTAACGAGGTTAAATACTTTAATGCCAATAACATTAGCTTCATAATTAACAATAAAATCAATTCCAGCCAAAAAGACTAGCAATGCTTTTGAATATATTATATCTTCTGGTTTTACTCTTAGTAAAAATAGATTTACAAAACTTTTTATTAAATTATACATAACTTATATTATATTAAATTATGAAAAATATTAATGCTATTTATGCTCAATCTGGTGGCGTAACCGCCGTAATCAATGCAACTGCTTGCGGAGTTATAGAAGCCGTTGGTAAAACAGATCAAATAAGTACAATATATGCTAGTCTTAATGGAATTATAGGTATACTACAAGAAGATTTAATCGATCTTTCTTTGGAGCTACCTGCAAACATTAGTGGTTTAAAGTATACCCCAGCAGGAGCATTTGGCTCTTGTCGTTATAAATTAAAAAGCATCAAGGAAAATTTTTCTCAATATCAACGTTTAGTGGATGTATTTAAAGCACACAATATCGGCTATTTTTTTTATAATGGTGGTGGGGACTCCCAAGATACTGCATATAAAATATCCCAAATAGGCCAACAACTGGATTATCCTATTACTTGTATCGGCATTCCTAAAACAATAGATAACGATTTGGCTTTTACCGATAATTGCCCAGGATTTGGTTCGGTTGCCAAATATGTTGCTATCGCTACCCTAGAAGCTAGCTTAGATGTTGCATCCATGGCGAAAAGTTCAACTAAAGTATTTATTTTAGAGGTAATGGGAAGAAATGCTGGTTGGATAGCAGCGTCCAGTGGCATAATAGCTGCCGACCAATCACAAGCACCACACATAATTTTATTTCCAGAAATACCATTTGATAAAGAAAAATTTTGCACCAAAGTAAAATCCTGCGTCGAAAACTATGGTTTTTGTGTAATAGTTACATCTGAAGGCATTAAAAATCATAATAATCAATACATTGCTCAAGATCCAGAAATAACCGATCAATTTGGTCATGCTAAATTAGGCGGAGTCGCACCACTATTAGCCAATATAATAACTACTCAATTAGGTTTTAAAAATCATTGGGCTGTAGCGGATTATTTACAAAGATCGGCTAGACATATTGCTTCTAAAGTAGATGTAGAGCAAGCCTATTTACTAGGAAAAGCAGCAGTAGAATTAGCCATAGCTGGAAAAAATGCTGTTATGCCTATTATTGTAAGAACTAACAATAATCCATATACCTGGGAGATACAAACTGCAAACCTAAACGAAGTTGCTAATAAAGAAAAACTATTACCAAGAAATTTTATTAACGACGAAGGTTTTGGGATCACAGATGCGTGCAAACAATACCTAGCTCCTCTTATTCAAGGCGAAGATTATCCACCATATAAAAATGGAATACCGCAGTATATAAAATTACAAAAAAATATGGTTGCTAAAAAATTGCCAGCATATACTTAAAACGCATACTTAACAGCTATAGAACCGGCATGTCCTATAAATTTATTTTTCTTGCGCAAATCATAATTTAAAGTAACATTTAGTCTGTTTTGATGAACAAAGGTGAAACCAACACCTACGTTATACGTGGTTTTCTCTGGAAGAACACCTTGTATAGCAAAATTACCTCCACCGCCTAAAAATTCTGCTGTAGTTACTTGAGCCGAACTTTTAAAATCATGTAACACCATAAAATGTAGATCTGGGTTATAGGTTTGTTCGTCATCTTCTTTATGCAAGAGTGCAAATTTAACTCCAACCCCTCCTTCTAATTGAGTTAAACTCGAATTAGTTACATTTTGCAAACTAAGACCACCTGCTCCAGTTTCGTTATAAGCATTTTGAGTTAAGGATGAATATTGTAAAGATAAATTAGGAATAATTCTAAAACCATTATTACGTTCGTATATATAACCAGCCGCAATTTTAGCAGACGGTTGGGTAGCGTTATAATTAGCGGTAGAAATTTGGTTTAATCCATTATACGAAATACCACGAACTAATTTATAAGTGCTAAATGCTAAAGCAGCAAAACCATCTATATAATAGTCTTCTGGTGAATAGCTACCATACAATGTTACTTGTCGACTACTAACATGAGTTTTTTTACTTGGAACATCTTTGCCATTTATATGGGTACCAACAGAACTAAAGCCTATACCTAACCAAGTGTCTTCAAAAAACTGATCATCTAAACCAAACGCAAAACCCACCGTATTAGCAATATAGCCAGCAGAACTCATTTGTTGTTGTTGATTAATACTGCCACCCAAACCTTTAAACCATAAATTATTGTTGGCTTGCATACTACCAGCTGCATAACCGGTTTGAATATTACTTATACCAGCACGAGCAACTAAATCTGTTCTTTCTTCCATAGTACCAAAAACCATTGATGGTGCTACAAAACCGGTATCTGCAGTAATGCTAGCTTCTGGTAACAATTGATTTACCGCGTCACTTATTTGTTGTTCTGATGATAATCCATCTAATCTAACTAAAGCTGTTCTTAAATCACCTGTAACTACTCCGGTATTAATTAAATTATCTAACACTGTAGCTACAGGGCATGCCGCTAAATTACCTACTGCTTCAACAATTCCTAATATTGGTTGACGATTAGCTGTTATAATAACATCAGTATAATTATTGTTAGCAGTGTTGGCAGCGGTTGATACAGTGTAATATAATAAATCATTACCGCCCAATACATTTACATTGGCGACCGTTGGCGCATTAGTACTGGCAGTAATAATTCTATACTTTTGTTGATTTGGAATTAAGGCATCACCAGTATTTTGTACATTTATAGTAGAACTTTGTGCCAAAGTAGCAGCACCATTACTTAAAATCAAAGCACTAGGAATATTATTACTATCTATAGTTACAGTGTGGGTACCTGTTCCTGTAACTGTATAGTTACCAGTTAAAGTAGCTGATGTTAGCATGGCTACAGTGCCCGCATTAGTAAACGTATAAGCACTTCCTCCAATGTCAATATTGGCACCAATATAAGTAGTAGAATTTGAATTATTATTAAAAGCACCTGTAGTATTAACTTGACCACTAATATTAAACATGCCGTTATTAGTTACGGCACCTAGCCTTTGGGTAACCCCAATAGTACCTGATCCAGAAACCGCTATAGTTTGATTAGCTGCATTAGTTAAAGTACTAGCGTTGGCTATTACAGTACTAGCACTAGATAAATCTCCACTAGAAACCGCTATACTACCAAGATTATTTAAAATATTGCCTGTTTTAACAATACCATTAGTTACAGTTAAAGAGCCAGTATATTGATTGACAGCATCACCATTATTAAAATTACCAACAGTTATATTGCCACCATTAGCATTAATAGTTCCGTTATTAGTTACTGTACCTAACGCTCCACAAAGAGGATTATTACCTATAGTACCACTATTAGAAACTGTTATAGTTTGACCGGGTTCGTTTATTAAATTACTAGCACTAGCGCTACTAGCACTAGATAAATCTCCATTAGAAATTGTTATACCGCCTGCAGTATTCGTTATAGTACCAGCTACTGTCATATTACCGGAAGTTATGTTTAAAGCTGGATTTGCTACTGTTCCTGCAGAATTATTATTGGTAAATGCTCCTACTTTAACTACCCCACCACCAGCGATAAATGTTCCATTATTAGTTACAGCACCTAATGGATTGGTACGACCTATAGTGCCAGTTCCAGAAACTGTTATGGTTTGACCAGACGCATTAGTTAAAGTGCTAGCATTAGCACCAATGCCAACGCTAGATAAATCACCACCACTAGAAATTTTTATTGCACCAGAAGTATTTGTTATATTGGTGCCACTGCTAACCGGAGTACCACCAACATTTACCTGACCACCAGAAATTATTATCGTTCCAGAAGCATTATTCAAAATCCCAGTAGTTGTTGTACTATTAGTAACATTTAAAACAGCGCTGGCGTTATTATTAGTAAAGTCACCAATAGTTACAGTACCACCACCAGCATTAATAGTTCCGCTATTAGTTACGGTTCCTAATGCAGCAGTAGCCCCTATAGTTCCTGCTCCAGAAACTGTTATAGTTTGACCAGCTGCATTAATTAAGGGGCTAGCAGTTGTACCAGAAACGCTAGATAAATCACCGCCAGAAATATTTATAGAACCTAAAGTATTAGTTATACTGGCTAGCCGTGTAGAACCAGAGGTAATACTTAATACAGGTACATACGATGCCGGAGGTTGTTGGGCAGGATTATTATTAAGTACTTGATCACTATTAGATACTTGATTATTACTAGTAACAATTTGTAAAGTATCTGAACCAGTATAATTTGTATTTGGAGTAAAAATTAATCCTTGTAAAGCATCATTTAAATTAGTTAAATTTCCAGAAATATATAAACTATTACTTTGATTACCAGAAATACTGGTTAAACCAGTGGTATTTCCTAAAGTTAAAGTACCATGAGATGCGGTTAATAATACTGCCCCCCCATTATTACCTACCCCAGATATAGTAATAGCGTTTTGATTAGCAGTAGAAAACAATAAATTAGTATTTTCTGCTGTGGTTTGTTGACCAGGAGTAGTCTCTACTGTTTGACTGCCCACATCTATCCCTAACGAAGGTGCCGTTATAGTAATATCGACACTGCCAGTAGCCGAAGGGTTAAGAATGGTGCTGCCACTAGCTGTACTACTGTTAGATGTACTACTAGACCCACCGCTAGCTACATTAACAAAAGATCCTGCTGTTATTTGTCCAGAATTTTGAACAACAAATATGCCGTTATTAGTTATACTAGCAATTGGAGTGCTATTAGAGCCTACAGCACCAGATACAGCCATAGCACCAGTATTATTTATTTTTCCTGAACCAGAAATACTACCAGAAGAATTAACAGTAGTAGTTGTATTATAGGAAGTGGTAAGAGAGTTGCCAAGTTCAGTTATGGGGTTGTTAATTATAAAATTACCGGAAACTACATTAATAGAACTAACATTATTAATGGTACCATTAGTTACAAAATTATCTGTTGTTTCTGTCAATTGTATGTTAATAGAATTATTATTGTTAGCATTAGTGCTACCAACACTATAACCAGTAATATTTCCATTGACAGAACCACCGATAATATTTAATGCTGCAGTATCAGAACCAAAATTAATTGAAGAATTTATAGTACCAGCAGTAATCATCGCGCCAGATTGATTAATACCTCCTGAACTTAAAGTCGCAACCCCACCATTAGGATTTACTATTAATGTTCCACCGGAATTATTATTTAACGTTGTTACGTAAATATTACCTCCCATGGAATTTTGACTAACCTCAACCGTACCAGTGTTTGTTAACCCCCCAAAAAACATCGAGCTAGAACCCAATGTTCCGCCAGACAATTTTATAGTACCGGCATTTGTTATTACTCCAGAACCAAGCAGACAATTACCGGCACTTACGTTGGTAGTTGTACCTGCCGCAGTAGTAAAAGCATTATTAATTCCAGTAATAGAATTGTTTACCGTAAAATTACTAGTATTATTCACATTAATAGTATTTACTTTACTAATAATGCTACTATTATTTAGGCCATCGCTAGTTAAACCATTGTAATCAAAATCATTATTTACATTAATTGTTCCAGTGCTAAGAGAACCAGTTCCACCACCTGTTATATTTGCATTTACTGATCCGCCAGATAAATTTAAAACACCAGAATCAACTGAGCCAAAATTAATTGGCATATTAATTGATCCGCCAGTATTTACCGTAACAGCACCAAAATTCTGTAAAACCGCAGAACCAGTTCCGTAAATATTTCCTTCATTATTTACTATAATTGTTCCGATATTAGTAGTTGGAGCAGTAGTCGTGGTAGTGGTTATTGTTGGATAAAGACCACTAGAGGTTCCACCACTACTTCCTACTGCATTTCCGTTGTTATTATTAATATTGCCTGAAACATAAACATTATTATTTACATTTATAATACCACTATTTACTATACCGCCAATAGCACTGGTAGAAGAACCTATAGTTCCTCCAGCTAAAGTTATAGTTCCGGCATTATTAATTTGCCCAGATCCAGCAATATACCCGCCAGAATTTATATTAACTGTAGTACCTGTGGCTGTTGTAAAAGCTGTATTAATGCTAGTAATTGGATCGTTAACGTTAAAAGTACCAGCATTTATATTAATATTAGCCACGTTACTTATCTTTGGGTTGGCATCGTTATAAGTAAGAGCTTGAGTTAAGTTAACTGTACCAGCACCAGAACTTAAAGCACCACCAATGGCGCCTGTAACATATCCACCAGATAAATTCAAAACACCGCCACCAGAACCAAAAATAATTGGTACATTTACACTTCCACCAGTATTTACAGTTAAAGTACCAGAATTAGTTAAAGTTAAATTACTAGAAATGCTATTAGCAACACTACCTCCGCTATTTATTAGCGCTGTCGCATTAGCTGCTATATTAAAAGAATTATTTATCCCTGTCAGTGAACCATTAACGCTAAGACTACCAGAATTTACGTTAATAGTTGATATATTAGTTATGGCAGTATTAACACCATCATAAACAAAGTTTCCATTAACATTAACAATACCGTTACCAGAAGCATTAGCAGAGCCACCGACTATTCCATTCACAGTACCGCCAGATAAATTTAAAATGCCACTAGATCCTGTTCCAAAAACAATAGGGGAATTTATAGCTCCTCCAGCATTTAAATTTACCACACCAGACGTTACTAAATTAGTACTAGGAATAACCCCGTTAGAATTAACGTTTATTATTCCTCCAATATTGTTGGTTATAGTATTAACATTTATATTAGTTCCAGCAACATTAATTATTCCGTTGTTGGCAATGGTGGCTAACGGATTAGCAACACCTATAGTACCAGCCTTAGAAATATTTATAGTTTGATTAGAGGCATTAGTTAAAACGCCATTGCTAACCGTGCCAGCACTAGATAAATCTCCACCAGAAATTGTTATAGTTCCTAAAGTGTTTGTTACGGCACCAATTGTCACTGTACCGCCAGTAACATTAAACGCAGCATTTGCATTGTTATTAGTAAAAGATTCTGCAGTTATATTGCTGCCGCCAGCATTAAATATACCGTTATTAACTATATTGGTTATTGCTCCAGCCACATCGTTAGCACCAATGGTTCCAGTTCCAGAAAGTGTTACTGTCTGATTAACAGCATTTGTTAACCATGATCTAGTTACGCTACCGTTACTATTATTGTTAGATAAATCTCCACTAGAAATTGTTATGCCGCCAGAATTATTATTAATGGTTCCTATTTGCACAACACCGCCAGCAATATTTAATGCAGAACCTGATAAATCATTAGTAAAAGTACCAACATATGAATTGCCACCATTAACATTAATAATGCCTGTATTAACAACCGCACCCATGGCCTCAGTACTACTTCCTATTGCAGGATTACTCAACAAACCGCTGGATACTGTTAATGTCCCCGCGTTATTTATAGAACCAACACCAGACAATTGACCAGAACTATTTATAATAGTTGTAGTTTTAGCTGCTGTTGTAAAAGCGTTATCAAGCCCAGAAATAGAATTATTAATTGAAAAATTACTAGTGCCAGTTACATTAATAGTAGCTACTCTTTGGATAACAGGATTTGTTCCGGTATAAGTAAAATCACCAGTTACATTAATAGTACCTCCCACTCCAGGCAAATCCGGACCGCTAATGCTACCCACCACCACACCACCAGCAAGATTTACAGTCCCAGTATCATCAGAACTGCTAGGACCAGACAAAGCTAACTTAATCGATGAATTTATTGTTCCACCAGATCCTACGGTAATAATTCCAGAATTGATTATATTGGCAAATGCATTAGTATTTCCTATTGTTCCACCGCCAGAAACAGTTATATTTTGATTTGCATAATTTGTTATAGTATTTGAGTTTTCTGCAATACTAGATAAATCCCCACCAGAAATTATTATACTACCCGATATATTCTCAACATTTTTTGTTTGAATCACACCACCAGTAACACTTAACAAAGCACTAGACGTACTAGTTGTTGAACCATTATAAAAATTACTAACGTAAGATTTACCAACATTAACATTAAATGTTCCTATATTAGTAACATCGTCCATTGGTGAAGCGCTGCTTCCCATAACTAGACTAGGGGCCGCAGTACTGCTTGTAACACTAGATACTACTGCAGCCGCAGTAGTGGCTGCAGCGCTAACTACAGAAAAAGATGCCCCGCCAGCTGCTGCGGTAGTTGCAGCACTGGTTGCAGCACTGGTTGCAGCACTAGTTGCGGCGCTAGCTGCAGCGCTAGTTAATGTCATGGTACCATTGTTTTGTATATAACCAGCACCAGCAATACTACCCCCTTGGTCCGCATTTACAGTAACCGTAGTCCCAGCATCAGTAGTAAACGTCTTAAATCCAGTTATAGCATTATTAATTATAAAATTACCAACACTACTAGTAGTAGCAGTAACATTAATAGCACTTACGTTTTTTATTGCATTAGCAGTAGAAAAAGATCCGATTACATTAATAGTACTGTCATCACCACCAGTAATAATTCCATTTATAGCACCACCGCCAATTGCTAAAACAGCTCCGGAATTAAAATTAATTGGAGCATTTATATCGCCAGAAGTTGTCATGGTACCACTACCTACAACAGTATCGCTAGAATTTTTATAAAGATTAATAGCGGCAGCATTTACCGTTGCTTTTGCACCAACAACTTGAAATATTCCATAATTATTTATAGCACTATAAGCCTTATTACTACCAATACTACCAACTGGAGTTGTAGTACTAGATCCACCACTAGAAGATGATGAGCTGCCGGAACTAGTACTGCCAGCTCCAGAAACTATTAGAGTTTGACCAGGATTATTTGTTATAATATTTGAATTAGAAATAAAGGCAGATAAATCTCCACCAGTAATATTTATAGATCCTTGAATGTTAGTTACGTTTCTAGTGACCATATTGCCTGATGCAATATTTAAAACACCAGAATTAAGACTTCCACCGTTAACACTCGAATTTGAATTGTAGTTAGAACCAATGACACTATCATCATTAACAACAACACTTATACTAGCTAAACCATATTGACCTGGCGTTGGAGTAAATAATAAATTATTCACGGTAATTTGAAGATCGCTGATTGGTCCAGAAGCAGTTACCATATTAGTACCTTGACCAACAATAGTAATCCCAGCGGGCACAGAAGAAAATTGTAAAGTTCCATTTTGTGCCATTAACATCACTGTTTCACTTCTATCAGTAGTAGTAGCAGTGCTATCAGTTATATTAATTTTATTAGCATTACTGTTAAAACTTAAAACGCTAGGATTAGTCCCACCTTGTACATATAATTGATTGTTAGCAGGAACAGCTTCTAACGGTGGAGTATCAGAGTTTAAAGAACTGGTTGGAGTAACAGTAAGAGTAGGTGTTTGTCCAACTATTATATTTACCGTACCTATAGATGTTAACGGTCCTTGTAATGGCCCATATGCTGTTGTAGCATTCATACCATTAACAAACGATTTAACCGTAACATCACCTGCAACTTCTATTGTTCCTGTATTTGTTACATTTCCCATTCCAGAATTATTACCTATTGTACCTCCGGCAACTGAAATGGTTCCAGCATTACTAATAGCGCCACCACCAGACAGATCTCCTTTAGAATCTATAACCGTTGTAGCGTTAAATGCATTAGCAAAATTATAAGCAATACCTGAAATTGCAGAATTAATTGTAAAATTTTGAGTATTTACAAGAAGATTTCCAACATTTGTTACACTACTTAACGCGCTTTGACTAGTATAATCTGCTAATATGTTAACTATTTCGTTTCTATTACCAAAACCACTTAAAGCTCCAGTTAAAAAACCGCCATCAAAATTTATAACTCCTCCGTCAGCACCAAATTTCACTGGGACACTAATAACAATTCCTGGTGATAAATTTAAAATCCCAGAAAAAATCATCGGTGTAGTACCAGACAGGCTACCGCCATTGGTAATACTTAAGGTTCCAGTCGGCTTCATTACTAAAGGAGCACTAACAGTACCACCGTTGATATCTAAAATACCTGAATTAACTAGCGGATTACTACCAGAAATTGCGCCACCAACATTAACAGATATAGTTGCAGCGGCATTGTTTGTTATCGGACAAGCAACGTTTCCGCCATTTACTTCCAATGTACCTGAATTAGTCAAAGGGTTGCTACCAGAAATTATACCGGCACTAGCAACAGCTATGGTTGCCGAAGGATTATTTTTGATCGGGCAAGACACACCTCCAGAATTTACATTTAACAAATTAGAATTAGTCAATAAACCACTACCAGAAACAGTTCCACCAGTATTAACATCCATCTCGGCATATTGATTTATATTAATACCTGTAGTACTTGAAATAGGATTATTAACAGTAAATATAGTTTCTGTAGAACTAGTTCCAGCCACATTAATAGTACCAATATTACTTATCGACCCACCAGACGAAAAAGTAGTGTCTATGTTAATAGTATTACTGTCTCCAGTAGTATAACCGGTTATAGATCCGGTTATAGAAGTACCAGAAGAAACCGCCCTAGTTCCAGATAATGTATTAACAATATTTAAGCTTGCCCCACTAGCACTACCAAACACTACAGGTGCAGAAATACTACCTCCAGATATATTTACCGTGCTAGAATTAGTTAAAGTGCCAGTAGTAATACTTCCTCCGGTAATATTTATGGTTCCAGTAGAATTGGCTATTGGCGAACTAATGGTACCAGCAGTTACTTCTAAATCACCTTTGTTTGTCAAGATTCCAGTAGTAATTTGTCCAGTACCACTAATAGTTACGGTTCCACCAGAATTATTAGTTATTGGAGCACTAATAGTACCGCCGGATATATTTAATGTATTTGAATTAGTTAACAAATTGGTACCAGAAATACTTCCACTAGTAACCCCTATTATTCCAGTAGAATTGTTTATTGGCATCTCAACATCACCGGTACTTTGCACCGTTAATTTTCCTGTGTTTACTAAAGTACCACCACCTGCAATCTTTCCACTAGTATCTACCACTACTGTACTATTGGCGTCTATACTAAATCCTGTAGTAACCCCCCCTATAGAATTTTGAATGGTATATGTAGTAGGAGTACCGCTAATTCCCGATACGGCAATATTAGCAACCCCGCTTATTTGGCCTGTACCAGTAAAATTACTAGTAACATTAATAGTATTATTATCTGATACTGTACCAGCAGTAGGAAAACCAGTTACAGTTCCACTTACAGTACCACCACTAATATTTAAAGTTCCTCCACTTGCAGCACCAAAATTTATTGGCGCAGAAATAGTACCATTAGATATATCTACTATATTTGAATTAGTTAACGCACCGGTAGTAATACTGCCTCCGGTAACACTTACAGTTCCGCTAGAATTATTGGTTATTGCTGAACTAACTGTACTTCCAGTTTTAACCTGTACATCTCCTGAATTCGACATTGCGCCACTTACAGTTCCACCAGTAGCCGTGATAGTTCCAGTAGAATTATTAGTTATTGGCGCACTAATAGTACCGCTAGATATACTTACTGTATTGGAATTGGTTAACGTGCCAGTATCAATAGTTCCTCCTGTAACTTCTATAGTTCCAGTAGAATTATTTGCTATTGCTGAACTAATCTCACCTCCACTTTGCACCTTTACATCACCTGAATTCGACATCGCACCAGTCTCAATAATTCCTCCTGTAGCTGTTATGGTTGCACCAGAATTATTGGTTATTGGCGAACTAATAGTACCACCAGATATATTTAATGCTTTTGAATTACTTATTGGCATACTAACACTACCAGTATTTTGTACCGTTAATGTTCCTGAATTTGCTAAATTACCACTACCTGCAACACTTCCCCCCGTATCAATTATTGCAGTTTGATTATTTTCCACGTTAAAAGAACCAGTAACGCCAGTTATAGCATTTACCACGGTAAACGTAGCATTACTAACAATACCAGTAACATCAATGTTTCCAACCCCAGTTATTGTGTTACCAGTACTAGAACTGCTACCTATATAAATATAATTGCCATCTCCGGTATATCCAGTTATAGGTTGACTCGCACTGCCACCATTAAAATATATACTTGCCCCGCTGGCAGCATTAAAATCTACTGGAATACCAACCGTACCGCCAGAATTTATTTTTAACACTCCTGAATTTTTTAATAAAGCACTGCTATCAAGCTGAGAAATTGTACCACTAACATTAGCGGTGTTATTTGCGTTTATGGTAAAACTTTCTATTCCAGTTATATTGTTAGAAATTGTAAAAGTACTATTATTTTGAAGATTAATTGTTTTTGCATTAGAAATATTACCACCAGTAGAAAAATTAGCAGCGGTTTCACCAGCAACCCCAATGTTTAATGTATTATTTTGTGAAGAGTCAAGAGTTATGGTTCCATTGATAGCTGGGTTACCAGTTATATTTAAAGTAGTAGCACCTGTAGTCCCTGAGTTACTAGAAATATTTCCACTAAGTATACCGCCATTAAAATCCATTCTATCACCATTAGTACTTCCGGTGATGTTATAAGAAATTGTTCCACCATCTAGTTTATAATAATCTGGACCAACCCCGCTTGTAATGCTTCCATTTAGGGTACCGCCAGTAAAATGATAAATATCTCGCGCTGTAATTCCAAAATTTGTAGGTGGAGTATCAGTACCACTACTACCGTTAATATCTCCAGTAATAGTGCCACCTTGTTGCAATAAGCTAAGCTTAGAAGTAGCTCCATGAAAATTGATTGCTTTATTACCATTAGATGAGGTAATGTTTCCTTGATTTATTATGCTAATAGTCCCAATATTATTAGCGTTAGTCATGTCTATAACGGTATTAGAATCACTACTAATTGTATATCCAGCACTATTAGTTATGATATACGAACCGAGTATACCGCTTGTAGTAGAAATAGCACTAGCACCACTAGTGGTCAGGTTAAGGACGCCTAATGTACCAAATTCTCCTGTTGAGAATGCTCCGCCCGCTATATCAACCTGTGTCAGCCCCCCTCCCTCACCCCAGCCCCCCCCAAAAAACACTGGAAAAATCGTCCCTGAAACGGGAGCTACAACTTGTACAGAATCAGTTGAACTAAAAGTACCGAAAGCAGTAGTAAGAACATTTTGAGATTGAGGATAACCGACACCGACACCAAATCCAAAATAATATGGAGACGTATCTATGTTACATATACAAATATTTTCATTACTAGGACAAGATATTACAGCTCCCCATGCTGTATTTATAACCTGCCCCACTAAAAACACGACTAATGCTTTTTTGCGACTAAATATACGAGTAAACCAAAATTTTTTAGAAGAGCCTATAATCCGTGGCATCGTAAATTAGCTCCAACCAGAATGGTTTCTAATGTCAGCAAACAAAATATTATAATTATAAAATTAATAATAGTTTATATTGGAGGAATTACAAGCATTTAAATATTGACAGTTTCTTAATAATCACATAATTTTACAAGTATACTTAAAATCTATATTTTTATAGTCTAACAGTTTACTTGAGAGAAAATATGAAACAAAGTAAAGCTATTGAAATCTTGAGAAAATTAGATAAAAAAGGAAAGTATGTGTTTACAAAAAAAGAACTCCATAGACTTTTTTTTCAAGATAGTCATAAAACTTGTACCGAAAGCATTAATCGTTTAGTTAGAAGTAATATTCTAAATAGAGCTTGTCGCGGTATTTACGTTAACCCTCATGCCACATCCTCAGATAGTTATACAATCGAACATATTGCAAAAGCATTACGCAAAGGTGAATATAATTATGTTAGTTTAGAATCAATTCTATCTGAATATGGAATTATTTCTCAAATTCCTATAGATCGACTAACTATTATGACTACCGGTCGCAAAGGTATTTATAAAACCACCTTTGGTACCATTGAATATACCCATACTAAACGTCCTTTAGATAATATTATAAATGGTATAAAACAGATAGAAAATAGACCTCTACGTATTGCTTCTAAATCCATTGCTTGGCGAGATTTAAAACGTGTTGGACGTAATATTAACATGGTGAATGCAGGAGAACTTAATGACTCTTCAAAATAATAATTTTCTAACAATGGTAGAAAAAGCTATGCTAGCTAAAGGACATGCTCACATGAGGGCTGTTATTGAAAAAGAACTATTACATTATGATATTCTATTTGCCCTTGATAATGCTGGATTGCTAGATAAACTAACATTTCAGGGAGGAACATCTTTACGTTTATGCTATGGAGCTCCGCGTTTTAGCGAAGATTTAGATTTTGCTGGTGGCACTAACTTTGCAACAAAAAACTTAATATCTATGAAAACCTGTATAGAACAATATTTAGGGAAACGCTATGGATTAAAAGTTACAGTGAAAGAGCCGCATGAAATGTCGTATGAACCAGAAAATCGAAATATTAAAATTAGCAAATGGCAAATTAGAATAGACACTTATCCTGAACGCCCGGATTTACCAAAACAAATGATCAAAATTGAAATAGGAAATATACCTGCTTATACCAAAGAACCTCAACAACTACAAAAAAATTATGATTTTTTACCTGATGGTTATAACGATATGTTAATTATAACCGAAACGCTAGAAGAAATCTTAGCAGACAAGCTGATTTCTTTTGTTAATTGCCAAGCTTATATTCGTTATCGTGATATTTGGGATCTACATTGGTTAAAACAACAAGGTTCTATAATTAATTTAATCTTAATCAAACAAAAAATAGACGATTATAAAATTGATAACTATCTAATTAAAGCTAAAGAAATGATTAATGCTTTACCTGACATTATTTATGGGAAAACATTTAAAGAACAAATGTCAAGATTTCTACCTATGAATGTGCAAGAAAGAACATTACTAAAAGAAAAATTTTACATGTTTTTACTAAAAGAAATAAGCACTATGTTAAATAATTTGTTAAATTTCGTATCTAACCGCTAACGAACCAGAATGACCTGCAAATTTATTTTTTATTCGTAAATCATAATTTACTGTAAAATGCAGCCTATTTTGATGAATATAAGTTACCCCAGCACCAACATTATAAGTTGTTTGGTCGGGGGGAGCACCTTGTACAGAAAAAGTACCGCCCCCCCCTAGAAATTCAGCTGTAGTTACTTGAGCAGAGCTTTTAAAATCATGTAACATCATAAAATGTAGATCTGGGTTATAGGTTTGATCATCATCTTTATGTAATATAGAGAATTTAATTCCAGCCCCACCTTCTAATTGAGTTAAATTTGAACTAGTTACATTTTGCAAACTAAGGCCACCTGCACCGGTTTCGTTATATGCATTTTTACTTAATGATGAATATTGTAACGATAAATTAGGAATAATTCTAAAATCAGTATCAATATTCAAAATATAACCAGTAGTAACCTTAAAAGATGGCTGAGTAACATTATAATCAGCGGTAGCAGTTTGATTTAATCCACCATATAAAATACTACGACTTGATTTATACTTGCTAAATGCCATAGCAAATAATCCATCTACATAATAATCGCTTGGCGAATAACTACCATATAAAGTAATTTGTCGGCTATTAATACTGGTTTTTTTAGCTGGAGAATCTTTACTATTTATATGAGTACCTACAGAGCTAAAACCCAATCCAATCCAAGTATCTTCGAAAACATTATCGTCTACCCCGAAGGCAATACCAGCCGTATTGGCATTATAGCCAGTAAAAGTTAATCTTGGTTGTTGCCTAATACTACCACCCAATCCCTTAACCCATAAACCATTACTAGCCTGCATACCGCCAGCTGCATACCCAGTTTGAATATTGTCTATTCCAGCACGAGCAACTAATTCAGTTCTTTCCCCTATGGTGCCAAGCACCATAGAAGTACCTATAAACCCTGTCTCTGGAATAATATTAGCATCTGGCGACAATTGATTTATAGCATTAATTACTTCTTCTGGAGAAGTTAATACTTCTAATTTAGCTAATGCTGTTTTTAAAACTCCGCTAACTCCGCTATTTACTAAAATATCCAAAACTTTAGCTACTGGATATACCGCTAAATTAGCTGACACACCTGAAATGTTTGATATTGGTTGACGATTAGCGGTAATTATGATGTTTTGACTACTGCCACCACCAGTCGATAAAGTATACGATACTAAATCATTAGAACTTGATATATTAACGCTGGTTAGCACAGAAGGTACATTAGCAGCAGTGGCTCCAAATATAATCGTATACGGTTGCTGATTTGAAATTAAAGAATCACCCAGATTTTGTACATTTATAGTAGCATTTGATTCTAACGTAACCATTCCGTTAGTCAAAGTTAAAACACTAGGATTGTTATTGCTATCTATAGTTACAGTATGAGTGCCTGTTCCAGTGATTGTATAATTACCGTTAATAGTAGTACTTGCTAATAGATTTACCGTGCCAGCATTAGTAAAAGTATAACCACTTCCTCCAATATCAATATTTGCAGCAAGATTAACTAAGCCATTGTTAGCAAAAGAACCCAAGCTATTAACTTGGCCACTAATATTAAATATACCGTTGTTAGTTATGGCACCTAATCGTTGAGTATTCCCAATGGTACCAAGTGCAGAAACCGTTATAGTTTGATTAGTCGCATTAGTTAAACTACTAGCGTTTACACCACTACCAACACTAGACAAATCTCCACCAGAAATTGTTATAGTACCAGAAGTATTTGTTATATTAGCATTACCACTAGTCGGAGCACCTCCAACTTTTACTATACCATTAGAAATATTTATAGTTCCTAAAGTATTTGTTAACAGACCAGTTGTTACAACGTTAGAATTAGCGCTAGAATTAATACTTAAAGTAGCATTATTGCTATTAGCAAAATTTCCAACAGTTACATTACCACCATTAACATTAATGGTGCCGTTATTAGTTATAGCCCCAAGAGCACCATTAGCTCCTATAGTGCCGGTATTAGAAACTGTTATAGTTTGACCAGATGCATTGGCTAAAGTACTAGCGTTAGCACCGCTACCAACGCTAGACAAATCCCCACCAGAAATTGTTATTGTACCAGATGTATTGGTTATATTAGCAACTTTTACTATACCATTAGAAATATTTATAGTTCCTAAAGTATTTGTTAACAAACCGGTTGTTACAACATTAGAGCTAGCGTTAAGATTAACACTTAAAGTAGCATTGCCGCTATTAGTAAAATCTCCAACAATTAAATTACCGCCATTAGCTTTAATGCTGCCATTATTAGTTACTGTTCCTAACGCACCATTAACTCCCATAGTACCGGTATTAGAAACTGTTATAGCTTGACCAGATGCATTAATTAAAGCACTAGAGTTTACACCAGCACCAACACTAGATAAATCTCCATGAGAAATACTTATAGTACCAAGATTATTAAAAATATTACCTGTTTTAAAAACACCATTGGTTATTGCTAGAGAGCCAGTATATTGATTTAGCAGATCCCCATTATTAAAAATACCTGCAGTTACATTACCACCGCCAGCATTAATAGTACCGTTATTAGTTACCACCCCTAATGCACCACCAGCAGGATTATTACCTATAGTACCATTATTAGAAATAGTTATAGTTTGGCCGGCTGCATTTATTAAATTACTAGCGC
>Ga0208691_1000194_pt1 | contig 20841 bp, 19 predicted proteins | sample June2015DPH_20_1_FD_184719 | JGI IMG/M metagenome (GOLD analysis project Ga0208691, IMG submission 184719) | Peatland microbial communities from SPRUCE experiment site at the Marcell Experimental Forest, Minnesota, USA - June2015DPH_20_10... | ecosystem: Environmental > Terrestrial > Soil >... | reverse complement strand
TTCTAACTGAGGATGCCCCACCCGCCGCTCTTTTCGGCGGGTGGGCTACGATGCAGCCTGCAGCACCGCTTGCATCCAAGAAGATGTTCATTCATCACAGACCGTCCCATCCTCCTCCGATTACAAACTTCCCATGCCCACCGGACTTCACCGCTGCTACGGCGCCGGCTACCTGCACTTCATCACCACCAGTTGTTATCAGCGCCTGCCATTGCTGGCGCGGCCGGAGAATCGCGATTTATTCCTGGAGGTTCTCGAGCAGGTCCGGCGGCGTTATCGATTCGTGGTGGTGGGCTATGTAGTCATGCCCGAGCATGTGCATCTGCTGCTGAGCGAGCCCGAGCGCGGCGACCCCTCATTGTTGATGCAGGTGGTAAAGCAGGGTTTCGCGCGGCGGTTTTTGTGTCTACTGCGCCGCAGGGGCGATCCGCGACAGGGTGCGTTATGGGACTTTGCGCTGGAAGCACAACACATCTGGCAGCGGCGCTTTTATGACTTCGCTGTGTGGAGTGCAGCGAAGCGGCAGGAAAAGCTGCATTACATTCACCAGAACCCGGTACGACGAGGGCTGGTCCTTGAGCCGGAACAGTGGGCTTGGAGCAGCGCGCGAGATTGGCTGCAGGGGGAACGCGGGCCGGTTTTGGTGAATGAAGCTTTGCGCGCTGAGATGAAGATACGCCCGGTTGCTTGAAGCAGCATCGTAGGCCCACCCGCCGAAAAGAACGGCGGGTGGGGCATCCTCAGTTAGGATGCTGCCCGGCCCTTTCTAAACCCTGCTCACAAACCTCCTCCTACACCCTGCTAGACTCCTACTATTCCCATGTCCCTCGCCGATCAACTCGGATTCCGCTTCGCTCCTCCGGAGCGGCGCGTGTGGACCGTGCGCGCCCTCGTCACCGCCGTGCGCACGCATGTGGAGCGCGAGTATACCGACGCGTGGGTGGAGGGAGAGATTTCAAATTTTCGCGCGCCTGACTCCGGCCATCTTTATTTCACGCTGAAGGATGGGAATGCGCAGATTCGCGTCGTTATGTTCAGTTCGAAGGCACGGCTGCTGCGGTTTCGTCCGGCCGATGGAATGCAAGTCGTCGTACGGGGTCGAGTCACAATTTATGAAGACCGCGGCGAGTTGCAGATTGCGGCCGAGTACCTTGAGCCGAAAGGCGCGGGCGGCCTGCAGATTGCATTCGAGCAACTGAAAGCGAAGCTGGACGCGGAGGGATTGTTTGCGGCGGAGCGAAAGAAGGCGATTCCGACTTTGCCGTCGCGGATTGGCATTGTGACTTCGCCGCAGGCGGCGGCGCTGCGCGACATTTTGAAGATTCTGCGGCGGCGGCACCACTCGGTGAATGTGGTGATTTATCCGGCGCAGGTGCAGGGGGACGCGGCCGCGTTTGAGGTGGCGACGGGCGTGCGCTACTTCAACCAGAGCCGCAGCGTGGAAGTGATTATCGTGGGCCGCGGCGGCGGGTCGGCGGAAGATTTGGCGGCGTTCAACGATGAAGGGCTGGCGCGAACGGTGGCGGCGTCGGAGATTCCGGTGATCTCCGCGATCGGGCACGAGACCGATTTTACGATCGTGGATTTTGTTGCCGACCTACGCGCGCCTACGCCTTCGGCGGCGGCAGAGTTGGTGATTCGGTCGCGAATCGAAATCGAGGGCCAGGCCGAGGCCGCGCGGGAACGGCTGGTGCGCGCGATGGAACGGAGGCTGCTGGAGGCTCGCCATGCGCTGACGGAGCGGGCGCAGCATGGGGCGTTTGCGCGGATGATGGATTTGATCCGGCAACGGCAGCAGCGGGTGGATGATCTCACTTACAGATTGGAGCGCGAGGAGCGGTTGACGCTGGAGAAGTTGCGGCGACGGTGGGAGAGCTTTGCGGCCGCGGTGCGGCATTATGATGCTCGGCGCGTGTTAGCCGCCATGCGGCGCGAACTGGAAGTGGAGAGCGCGGCTCTGGTGGGCGGAATGCGAAACTTGCTGCTGCAACACAAAGTGCGGGCTGAGCGCATGACCACTGCTCTGGAGGCACTCTCGCCGCTGGCGATTCTGGAGCGGGGATATGCGCTGGTGTTCGATGGCGCGGGCCAGCTAGTGAAGGAAGCTTCGCAGGTGAAGGCGGGCGATGAAATTTCTGCGCGGGTAGCGCGGGGAGAGATTCGGGCCGTCGTGAAAGAAGCCGAGGGTGGAGAGCCTTCCTGAGTGCTGGGTGTGGTTTCTATGTTTATGGCAGCGTGACTTCTCGCGTGACCTCCGTAATGGAATGGCGCTCGCTCTTGGAAGGATTCGGGCCGACCTTCCTGTAGCATCGGGAGCGAGGTAGAGAACGTCCTTCATGTCTTCCCCTTCGAATCCCGCTAGCCGTCCTCCAAGTGTCGCTTCACCGAATCCGGCGGTAACGCCTGCAGTGCGCCCTGCGGCTGCTGTCGCACCTGCTGCAGTTGCTGTCGCTGCCCCAGTCGCGCGGCCTGTCGCCACAGGCGCCGCTGCCGCTGCTCCTGCTCCAGTGGGGTCACCTGCGGTTGCGCCAATTTCGACTCCGAACTTGCTGACGGCAATGCTCAAGACTTCGACGAAGATCAGCGATTTGTTCTTCTCGCCGGGCAAGCCGCCGCTGGTGGAAATCAACGGCAAGCTGGCTAGTGCTGGGTCTACGCGACCGCTTACCACGGAAGATACGCGACGGATCGCCGGCGATTTAATCGGCAAGAACAAACACGCGATAGAGAATCTAAAGGAACTTGGCTCGTGCGACGTCTCTTATAGTTTGCCGGGCACGCACCGGTTTCGCGTGAACGTATTTATGCAGCGTGGCACCTGCGCCATTGTGATGCGCGTGATTCCGAGCAAGGTGATGGGCTTTGAGCAGCTTGGCTTACCCGAGGAGTTGAAGAAGATTGTCCATCTGCGCAATGGAATTGTGTTGGTGACCGGCCCGACAGGCTCCGGGAAATCTTCCACGCTGGCTGCAGTGATTGACAAGATCAATCAGGAGCAGTGCTTTCACGTGCTCACGATCGAGGATCCGGTCGAGTTTCTGCATCCTCACAAGAACTGCATCGTTCATCAACGCGAGTTGCACTCGGACACTCCAAACTTTGCGCTGGCGTTGAGAGCCGCGTTGCGGCAGGCGCCGAAGGTGATCCTTGTCGGCGAGATGCGCGATCGCGAGACGATCGAGATTGCGATGGAGGCGGCGGAAACCGGCCACCTGGTGCTTTCCACGCTACACACGATCGATGCCGCGAAGACGGTAGAGAGAATCGTGGGCGTTTTTCCGCTGGCCGAGCAGCACACACTGCGTAACCGGCTGGCGAAGAGTTTTCGCTACATCGTTTCGCAGAGGCTCATCCCGCGCAAGGATGGCTCCGGACGAATCGCCGCAATTGAGATATTGAAATCGACGCTTCGTACCCGCGACTACGTGGAAAAAGGCGAAGGCGAGGGTAAGACCTTGCTGGACGCAATGCGCGACGGCGACGAGGACGGCATGCAGCACTTCGATGGCGAGATCGAGCGGTTGGTTCGCGAAGGCGTCATCGACATGGAGACTGGGCTCGCGTACTCCACGAATCCCGGCAACCTGCAACTGGAGTTGGCCGATTTCGCGCGGGAAGCGGCCGAGCCGCTACTGGACAGCAAGAACTAAATGCAATCGCTTAGAACGTCTTCTTCGAATCCAGCAAAATCGTTACCGGTCCCTCGTTCACGAGTTCCACTCTCATCATCTCCTGAAAGCGGCCGGTTTCGCAGCGAAGCCCAGCGGCGCGGATTTTGTCGACGAAACCTTCGTAAAGCTTACGCGCTTGGTCGGGCGGTGCGGCGTCGTCGAATGACGGCCGTTTGCCGCGGCGCACATCCCCGTAGAGGGTGAATTGCGAAACCGCCAGCACGCTACCGCTCATTTCCTGCACGCTCAGGTTCATTTTTCCCTGCGCGTCTTCAAAGATTCGAAGACCTGCGATTTTTTCGGCCAGATAGATCGCGTCGGCTTCGGTATCGTCGCGGCCAACGCCGAGCAGAACCAGCAGCCCCAGCCCGATCTCGCCCGAAACCCCGCCATTCACCGCGACCTGGGCGCGGCTTACACGTTGTACGACGGCGCGCATATGGTTTGACCGCCAAGAGCGGCCACGTTTAGGATGCTGATGGTATATCACAGCGCCGTCCCGTAGAGGCCGCCGCTTCCTTTACAGCCATTTGCCCAGACCGTTACACTACACGTTCGCCTTTTCCGAATGCAGTGGCAACACGAAGTGCCCGGATTTTCGCCCGAGGGAAGTGTGCGGCAGCCAGAGAAATGTCTTTAGATTTGCCGATTTCTGGTGGCAGGGCTTGATCGGGCAGCTTGCATCCGAATAAAGAATTTCAAATCAAACCGATTTAAGCGAGGAGAAACATGGCAGCCGTTGACGAGAAAGTGAAGCAGATTATCGTGGAGCAGTTGGGCGTGGACGAGGGCGAGGTTACCGCCAGCGCATCGTTCGTAGACGACCTGGGCGCCGACTCCCTGGACACCGTGGAATTGGTGATGGCTTTCGAAGAGGGCTTCGACATCGAGATTCCAGACGAGGACGCGGAAAAGATTCGCACTGTCCAGGACGCCATCGATTACATCTCCAAGCATTCGAAAGGTGGCAAGTAGTTTGGGACGAAGGGTCGTGGTTACAGGAATTGGCCTGATCTGCGGCGTGGGCAACACGACTGGAGAGGTCTGGCAGGCGCTGCTGGCGGGCAAGAGCGGCGTAGGGCGCATTACCCAGTTCGATGCGAGCGCCTTCGCGTGCCAGATTGCGGCTGAAGTCCGGAACTTCGATCCGCTGAATTTCATCGAGAAAAAAGAAGTGAAGAAGATGGGGCGCTTCATCCACCTCGCGGTTGCCGCGGCGGATGAGGCGTTTAAAGCTTCTGAGCTGAAGATTACGCCCGAGAATGAAGAGCGGGTGGGCGTGCATATCGGGTCCGGCATCGGGGGATTCGATATCATCGAGCGCGAACACAACGCGCTGATCGAAGGCGGACCACGCAAGATTTCTCCATTCTTTATTCCGTCGGCGATTATCAATTTGGCTGCGGGGCATGTCTCGATGCGTGTTGGCGCCAAGGGGCCGAATGAGGCTACGGCGACGGCATGCACCACCAGTGCCCATTCGATTGGCGATTCTCTACGGATCATTCAGCACAATGATGCGGATGTGATGATTGCAGGCGGCTCCGAGGCGGCGATTACGCCGATGGGTGTGGGTGGATTTGCCGCCATGCGTGCGCTCTCTACGCGTAATGACGACCCGGAAAAAGCCAGCCGTCCCTGGGACAAGGATCGCGACGGATTTGTGATGGGCGAAGGCGCTGGCATTTTGGTTCTGGAAGAACTCGAACACGCGAAGAGGCGTGGCGCGCCGATTCTTGCAGAAGTCGTCGGATATGGAATGTCGGGCGATGCCTACCACATGACGCAGCCGGCGCCCGAGCACGAAGGCGGTTTTCGCGTCATGCGCAACGCAGTGCGGGATGCAAAGGTTACGCCGGACGTGGTGGATTACGTCAACGCGCACGGCACGTCCACGCCGATCGGCGATACGCTGGAGGCTCACGCCATTCGCAATTTCTTTGGCGAGCGAAAAATTCCTGTAAGCTCAACCAAGTCGATGACCGGCCATTTGCTCGGCGGGGCAGGCGGGCTCGAGGCAGGCATCACCGTGCTAGCCCTGCGCGATCAGATTCTTCCGCCGACCATGAACCTGGAAAATCAGGATCCCGAAACCATGAACATGGATTTTGTGCCGAACCATGCGCGCAAGGCGCAGCTCGAATACGCAATGTCGAACTCGTTCGGCTTTGGCGGGACGAATGGGGCGTTGCTGTTTCGGAGATGGACGGAATAAGGGCTGCGCTTCATTTCTTTTTCGTTTCACCTTCCAAGATTTCTGCTCGAGTCTGCGCGCTCTCGAAACACTTTAGTCACGTTGTCCTGAGTTACCTTTCACGGGAAACTTAGTCTCCCCCGAAATCCAAGATTCGAGCATCGGGGAGGACTCCGTCGCTTGAATATCGTGACGGTGGACTGTCGTGAAGACCCGCTATTGCCGCGCATTTTTTCTTCTGTCGCTGCTGTCCGCGCTGTTGTGCTCGGCGCAGGATTTTGAGGACGACAGCGTTGACTTGGGTAAGCTCGCGTCCTTGTCTTTGATTTTCGACAATGCTGGGGCCGCGAAGGTCGACCTTAATCTCCCGGAACTTCCTCAATCGTGGGGGCCACTTCGCGCGAAGCTGGGGGAAGTGCTCCATTGTTCTCCCACCCAGCTGAATAGTCCAGGTTCCGACCCCTTTTCTTCGAAGCTCGCCGCTAATTGGACCGAAAAGCAGCGGCAGCGCTATGAACGACAGATGGCCAGCTACAACCAGCGCAGACTGACCGGCAAGTGTGAATCGATCCTCAATCGATCACGGTCTGTTCTGGAAGGCGATATCGCTTACGCGCCGTTTGCAGCGGAACTGGCTTCCGCGGGCATTGATGAGCTGCAAATCTATGTACAGCTGCCAAGAGCGCCTTTCCTGGAGTACTCCCCTGCCGACAAAGAGTACGAGTGGCAACGGTCTGAGGCTTATTTAACCTACAAGGTTCCGTTGAACCCGCTGCCTTCTGCGGCTTCCATTCATCTTGCCTATGGCTTCCGGCGGGTAGATTTATACCGCGCCCTCGGCATTCTTTTCGGGTTTATCTGTCTGCCGGTGTCGATCACATTGTGGATGAGGCGCTCGGCTCTGCTCGCCGGCAGAACCGATCCCATGGCGGCGTGGTTCAGCTTCTTCCGAACATTCAATTTCCTGGTTACCGGCTCGATGGTGCTTTGGGTGACCTCTGGCTTGGGAGCGCGGCAGTCGTTGTATCAGTTTGTTGGAATTTTGAACTTCCCTGAGTGGCAGCAAATCACGCTTCATGTGTTGATTTCGGTGGGGCCGGCGTTCCTGGTGTACCTGCTGTGCATTGCGGTGTCCTATCCGGTGAACGTGCGGTTGCGCGGCCGCGATGTGAGCCTGCGGGAATTCTTGAGTCAACATGCGACGATGATCGGCGCACAGGCGGTTCCTCTCATGTTCTTTCTGGCCGGGTTGGAGATCATGACCCAACACAGGCAGGCATCGGTCATCCTGATGGTTGTGGCTTTCATCGCCTTTCAGTTTTTTAGACATTTGAAGATGCGGGTGCTGAAGGTCCTTCCGCAGCCTTTGACCACAGGTGAACTCCGGGATCGCGTGTTCGCCCTTGCCGGACGTTTGGGCGTGCAGGTGAGCCAGGTATTCGTGCTGCCCGCGGGCAAGGGACAGGTGGCAAACGCCTTCGCGGCGCGGAACAAAATCGTAATGTTCACGGACTACCTGCTGCAACACTTGAGCAAGCGGGAAGTGGACGCGGTCGCCGCTCACGAATTAGGGCACTTGCGCCACAAACATCCGGTGAAGTTAACGGCTACGTTTTTTGCCGCAATGTTCCTGCCCTCGTACTTTCCCCTGGTCTGGGGGATTCTCATGTCGCCCCTCAGCATGGTCCTCGGGCTGGTTCGCTTGGGCTATGGAGGCGATCTGAATTTGTTGTCGAAGATCAATTCGGGAGTGCAAGCTTTCGAGAAGTGGCCGCAGCACGATTTTGTCCTGGTTATGTTGGGGCTGGCCGGTTTCTATTTTCTGTCGCGTCATTTTGAATACGTCGCGGATGCGACCGCGGTCCGCCTTACGGGTGATCCTGAAGCGCAGATCATGGGCCTGCTCAAAGTTCATCATCTCAATCGAACCCCGATTCAGTGGAGCAAAGCGTCTGGGAGCTGGCTTACGCATCCTTCCACGGTCCGCAGGGCGGAGCGCATCGCCGCTGCCGGAGGAATGAGTTCGGCTCGGGTGCATGAGATTTTGCAAGAGTACGAGCAACAGAGCCGCAGTGGGCAACGGCAGGATCCGGCGTTGGAGCATTACTCGATTCCTGCCGCCAGCGATCCAGAACGAATTCACTCCACCGCGCGTAAGGCATTGAACACTCAGCTCAGAAGTTGGTTATTGCTTTGCTTGTATGTAGCGTTTCCAGCCTTGTCGCTGGTGCTCATTGGCAGATTGAACATTCCATATTTTTACCTGGATTTCGCGTACTTGAGTGGGCTGGTCGCCTCTGCGGCGTTGCTCAATCTTGTCTCGGTGTGGCTGGGCGAGAGCGTGCACGCTGGCGAACGAAGGCGATTGGCGGAACGTTTTAGACGCGAGGGCCTGCCTGTAGGAGGAGCAGAAGACTTGCTGGTCGGGTTTGCTCCTGCGCCGTATCCGCGTTTGTATGGGGCCCGGTACCACTGGGATGGCGGATTTCTCGTTCTGGCCGGCGACCGCTTGCAGTTCGTAGGAGAGCAAGTAAAATTCGCGCTGGCGGCGGGAGAAATCGAGGGAATTGTCATCGGCCAGGGAGGGCCGAGCTGGTGGAAGTTCGAGCGAATCTATGTGCGTTGGAAAAGTGCCGCTAACCCAGAGGCCGGCATTTTCAATTTGTATCTGTTAGAGCCGGGATCCATGTGGACCAGGCGTTCGCGCATGCGTCAACTGTACAACCGTCTACAAGCTTGGCGCACAGGATCTCAGGCGGAGCCGGCAAGGGCCGGGCTAGCCGGTCTGGAATCGCCGAAAATCGGTCAGGTGACCTGCGTCTCGCCGAAGCGACTCGGTAAACTCGGGCTAAATCTGAAACTTCTGGGTTTTCCTCTGGCTTTGGCGGTCGCGGCGGGAATTCTTTTCCACATAAATACTTCCTACCTATGTTTTGCAGTGGTCATTCTCCGGTTAATTCAGTTGGTGCCGTACTGGCGCTATCGGGATAGGACTCCGCGTTTTACAGCTGCACCACCCTTACCACGAGCATTTGGGGCTGCGGGCCTAAAGTCCAGCTGATTTGGAGACTACCTTGGTGCAGCCGCGTAATGGGACCTTTGTACCCTCTTGCCCTGTCCCTTAGGGTCTTTGCATCTCCCCGGCTGACCCGCCACAATAAAACTTTCGTACCGTAATCGGCCCGACCAACATGGAAAAAGCCTTTGGCACTGCTCTGGCACCTATTCCCGCTAAGAAAGGGACGGCGCGCGCCGCCCTCGTCGATTTGAAAGAAGCTTCCCGCGTTCTGCTCACCGAATGCTTCCGCCAGTTCAATATCGAGACGGTGGTGCTCTCTGCCGCCGCGGTTGACCGGCTGCGCCAGGAAAAATTCGAAGCGTGCGTGCTCAACCTTGCTCCTGGTGCGGAGGTGGTGATGGAGGCAGCGCGCAGTTCTCCCTCAAACAGCCGGTTGGTTCTCTACGGGGTTGGAGGCAGCGCCAGCGAAGCCATGCGGTTCTCGAAGTACGGCATCAACGCCATGTTCGAGGAACCGCTGGAGCGGCCCACGGCGGTGAAACTGGTGCGCGCCACGCACATGCTGGTGTTGCACGAATTCCGGCGATACGCGCGCATTCCGATCATGACCGAGGTTACGGTGGTGAGTCCCGACGGCCATCGGCTTAGCGCATCGAGCATCGATATCAGCTCGGGCGGCATGTCGCTGAAAAGTTCCGAGGATATGCCGGCCGGGACCAATGTCGAAATATCGTTCGCGCTGCTCACTCTTCCCCGTGTGAACATCCGGGGAACGGTGACCTGGCGCAAGAGCAAGTCATTTGGAATCCGCTTCGACGCGGGAGACGAGCGGCGGCGGAGGGTTAAAGAGTGGATCGACGGGTATCTGGAAAGCGCGTGAATGTAATTAATCACGCGCGGGTCGCGTCCCACGGCCCGCGTCCTGTGCGAAATCTGTTCTTCCACCCGCTACAATAGGCTTCGTGCCGCTAGCAACGACTCAAGAAATTGGCGCTGTTGACCTCGGTCCCATCTCGCGGCGATTCACATTAAGACAGCGCATCGTTCTTCGTCTCATCATCGCCGCAGGGTATTGGTTCATCCGGATTCTCGGCCCGACACTGCGGGTTTGCGTTTCGCATGAAGAAGGCGGGCAAGAAACCGTCTGGCAGCGGCCGCTGATCGTTTCGTTCTGGCACGCCTGCATGATCCCCGCGACGTACGTCTGCCGCCACATCGGAGTGCGCGTCATGAGCAGCAACAGTTATGACGGCGAATACATGGGACGCATTATCGGCAAGTTTGGATTTGTTGCCGTGAAAGGTTCCAGCAGCCGCAACGCAGTGCGGGCTTTGCTCGGGCTGAGACGGGCGCTGGAGGCGGGCTGGACGGTTGCATTTACGTTGGATGGCCCGCGCGGTCCACGTTACAAAGTGAAGCCTGGGCCGGTCGCTCTGGCTCGCTCTTCGGGTGTTCCCTTGTCGACGTTTCACATAGCGGTAGATCGAGCATGGGTTCTCAACACCTGGGACCGGCTGATTATTCCGAAGCCGTTCTCGCGTGTGTTGATGCGCTTCGGCAAACTCATCGTGGTTCCGCGCGATGCGACCGATGAGGATCTCGATCGGTATCAAAACGAGCTGCAGGATTCGCTCGATCGCGTGCGCGAATTCGCGGAAGCTAATATCCACAAGGTTGGCTCAGCCGAGTTTCCTTATTGCGAATAGAATCATTTGCTGGACGGAGATGCCTTTATGGTCACGATTCCAAGCGCTACATACACGGCCAAGAAAATCAGCCCGATGCTGGCGGCCGCGGACATGGAAGAGACGCTGGCGTTCTATCAGGAGGTGCTCGGCTTTAGCGTGTCGATGAAGGCTCGGGAGTATGCGATTGTCGAGCGCAACGGGCAGACGATTCACTTCATGAAGGCCGCGTCTCAACATGTGATGGATTGCGTCCGCGGCCATACGGAAATCTACATCGAAGTTGCTGGGATCCATGAACTTTGGGAGCATGTGAAATCGTTCAAGGAGCGATATAAAATCCGCGATTTGTTTGAGCGTGAATACGGGATGACCGAGTTTCATATTGAAGATCCGAACGGCTGCCTTGTGTTTGTGGGAGAGCCGACGGGGCGCTAGCCGTTCGTGTTCACGAGAATTTGTTCTTAACCGACGGGTCCCCACGATTTGACTTATACTCAAGCCGCCCGTTACATTGCTCTCCTATCGCTTTCTCGTTCTTTGATACTTCTTTCGGTTTGCGCGTCTTTGCCTTGCGGCGAAGACAGGGAAGCGGGTGCAATTCCCGCGCTGCCGCGCAACTGTAAGCGAGGAAATCGCAGCCGGTCACTGGGAGGGATTCCGGGAAGGCCTGCTGCAGACCGCCGGATGACTTGATTGTTTGCTGGATCAAGCATCCTTACTCGCAAAGCCAGGAGACCGGCGTAAACCGTCCACCTCAACCTCTTTCGCGTGAAAAGGAGGATGGTTATGCGTGCTCTATGCGGTTTGTGCTTGGTTTTCTCTTGTCTCGCCGCTTCCGCCACTGAACTTCAAATCAAGGTTCTTGATCCCCAATCTGCAGCTGTCGCGGGCGCTCAGGTTTCCTTATCCTCAAAAGAATCCGGCTCTCCGATTAGAACTGCTGCGACTTCGGCGGAAGGAGTGGCTGCGTTTGCTGAATCCAAGACCGGAGAGTTTTCCTCCGGCAACTACACCGTTCGCGTGCTCGCTCCTGGTTTTGCGCCGCATAGCGAAGATGTGCCGGCACACTCCGATTCGATCACTATTAAGCTGCAGTTGGCTGTCGCGTCTGAAACTGTGGTGGTTAGCGCGACGCGAACTCCCACGATTGCTGAGGAAAGCGGCTCGAGCATTTCGACGCTGGAGAACAGCGAACTCGAGCTGATGCAGCCGGTAGCCGCTGACGATGCCGTGCGGTTTCTGCCGGGAGCGGTGGTCAATCGTTACGGACAATATGGAGCGCTCGCCTCGCTTTTTGTGCGCGGCGGTGAATCGACTTACAACAAGGTAATTGTCGATGGGGTCGCGATCAGCGAGCCCGGCCTCACGTTTGACTTTGGCACCCTGCCCATGGGACAGGCAGATCGCCTGGAGTTCCTGCGCGGCGCGCAAAGCACGCTTTACGGTTCCGATGCCATGACCAGCGTAGTACAGGTCTGGACGCGCAGCGGAAGCACGCCGACGCCGGAACTTCGCTTCGGTGCAGACGGGGGGAATTTCTCGGCCGCGAACGGCTATGCGTCACTTGCAGGCGCGCGCGGGCATTTCGACTACAACGTGTTTGGCGACGAGTTCAATAGCAATGGATCGGGCGTGAACGACGCCTACTCGGACTCGCTGGTGGGCGCGAATGTGGGGGTTGCACTAAACGATGCGACTTCTCTGCGCGTGCGGGTTCGGCACTCAAACAGTAATACCGGACTACCCGGGGCGTGGGATTTCAACGGGACCGAGCTTGTGCCGCCGTTGCCGGTGGGCAACGCTCACACTAACACCTTGTTGGGCAGCACTGAACTTCGAATCGCGGAGCCTTCCGGCTGGGAGCAGCGTTTCACCGCATCGGATTATCTTTATCGCTACACCGACAACAGCCCGGAGGGAAATACTTACAATTTTGCCTCCATGTACGGCTACGACATCAATCACGTTGCGTTCGAATATGAAGGGGATTTTTCGGAGCGAAAGTGGACGCACTCGACCTTCGGATATCGAGTCGAGAACGAAAGCGCATTCTTTGGCTATCCGGCGTTTCCTCCGCCGACGCATGGCCAACGGCTGAATCAGGATGTTTATTTCCAGCAGCAATTCGTGCTGGGCCGGCTATCGGTAGTTGGCGGCGGACGCTTTGTTCACAGTAGCGAGTTCGGCAATATTGGAGTGCCGAGAGTGGCGCTGACGCTGCTGGCGCGGCACGGCGGCGAGGTGATTTCTCAAACGCGCTTGCGCTTCTCCTATGCGACGGCGTACATGGATCCCGACTTCACAGACACTTTTGCCGGGCTTCCCTATTACGTCCCGAATCCTGGCCTTTTGCCGGAGCGCACGCGGGCATTCGAAGCCGGCTTTCAACAAAATCTAATGGCAGGCCGTTGGGTTTTCGACGCTACCTACTTTAACAATCTGTTTCACGACCAGATCGAGTACGGAACGAACACAGTGACCTATGAGGGCAATCCTCCGGGTACGCTGGGGCAGTTCTTCAACGTGCAGGAATCCTTTGCCCACGGGGCCGAGTTGCAGCTGCAGGGAAGGATTCAGCGGAGGCTGTTGCTGACCACGGCCTACACCTACACTTCGACCGAGTATCTGCAATCTCCTTACTGCGCCGAAGATGCTTGCGGCACGCCTTTGTACGAGACGGGAAATCCCATGCTGCGACGTCCGAAACATTCGGCGACCGCGCTTTTTAGCTACGTAGGTGCGCGCTGGGGAGGCAATCTGGGGGGGAGTTTCGTGGGCCGTCGCCCCGACTCGGATTTCGAGGATACTTTGGTTGACCATGCTGCCGGTTATGTTCGCGCCGATCTGGGTGGATGGTATGGCATCAACTCGCGGGTGACCGCATATGCGGACGTTCAGAACGCTCTCGACAGGCGCTACAACGAGGTGGTTGGTTATCCGGCGTTGCCGATCAATTTCCGGGCGGGATTTCGTTTCCGCATTGGAGGGGAATAGGAGCTGTTGAAAGGAAGAATTTGGCAAAAGGGGAGCGGGGGCTAAAGCGCGAAGTCTCTGATGACTTGTACGCGGCGCTAAAGCACCGCTCTTCCGCTAATTTCTTAGCTTACTTTTTCGGGAGGCCTTACCATGGCCATTGGCATGGGCATTGAGGCAGCGGCTTTTCCGCCGAAATACTTCGTCCGGGCCAGCAAAAGTTTTTCTATGTCCACTCCGCTCAAAGGCTGCTGGCGTCCTAACAGGTGCGTGACCAAGGCAATCTGGGCGAAATGCTCGACGGTTTCCATTTTCATGTAGGCATGTTCAATCGTATCGCCGTAGGCAACCACGCCGTGGTTCGACATCAGAATGGCGTCGTAGTGCGGGACGTATGGCTCCAAGGTCTTCGCCAATTCAGAAGTTCCCGGGGTACCGTAGCGCGCCAGAGGAATGCAACCCAGTCCCATCACCACTTCGCACACCAGCGGTTCGGTGAGGGCCATGCCGGCGGCGGCAAAACCGGTGGCGGTTGGCGGATGTGCATGCACGATCGCCTGCACATCGGGCCGCGTGCTGTAGATCAACAGGTGCATCCCGATTTCGCTGGTCACGTTCCGGCGACCGGCTACCCGCTGCCCTTCCAAATCCACGATTACCAGGTCCTTGGCGAGCATCGTACCCTTGCTCACGCATGTGGGCGTAACGAGGATGCGCCCGTCATCCAGGCGCACCGAGAGATTTCCGTCCATCGCCGCTACAAATCCGCGCTCGTGCAACATCCGCCCGTAGCGGACAATTTCTTCCCTGTGTTTTCGTTCTGCGGACATTGGATAACTCTCTCAGGGGGAGCGACGAAGAAGCGGTCAACCGTTAACCTTCGCATAGTATCGCACCTTTCTGTATCAGACAAACAAAAATACCTGCAAAATTTGCCTGGGATTTTAAGCTTGAATTCTGAGAATGTGGTTGGGTTCAGGGCGGCCTGAATGCCCTCTCCTATATTCTGGAACCGTGCTGGTTTCTGACTTCGATTATTACCTTCCCCACGAGCTGATCGCGCAGGAACCTCTTCCAGACCGCGACGCCTCGCGGATGCTGCATTTGCAGCGCTCCACCGGCGGCTGGTCGGACCGTACATTCCGCAACTTCCCGGATTTGCTGCAGCCGAGCGATTTGCTGGTTTTCAATAACACCCGGGTTTTTCCTGCACGGCTGTATGGCCGCCGCGAGGGCGCACGATCTCAGCCGGTGAGCCCCCGGAATTCTGCCGCTGGGGACTTTCTGCGCGGTCGCATTGAGGTCTTGCTCACCCGCCAGATTTCGACTGAGCCGAACGTTTGGGAGTGCCTGGTGCGCCCGGGGCGCAAAATCGGCGTAGGTGAGCAATTATTTTTTGGCGATGCTGGCGAACTGTGCGCCGAAGTTCTTGGACGTGGGGTTTTCGGCGAGCGCCACATTCGATTCTTGATCGCCGATGGCAAAAGCGACTTTTTCGACTTGCTCGATCGCATCGGCCATGTTCCACTCCCACCATATATTTCGCGCGCCGATTCTCTTCGCGATCGGGAGCGTTATCAGACTGTTTACGCCGAGCGGATGGGATCGGTAGCCGCGCCTACTGCAGGCCTTCACTTCACGCCGGAAATTCTTGGCCGTATCCGCGAGCGTGGTGTCGAAAGAGTCGCCATTACCCTGAATGTGGGCCTTGGCACTTTTCAGCCGATCCGGGTTGACAGTATTGAAGATCACAAAATTCATTCCGAGACCTATTCGATAACACCCGAGGCCGCGGAGTCGATCAATCGGGCTCTCAGCGTGTCTCGTCGAGTAGTCGCCATTGGCACCACGACAGTTCGCGCGCTGGAACACGCGATTCGCGCTGGGTCGGGCAGAGTATCCCCTGGGGTTGCGACGGCGGACATCTTCATTTATCCGGGATTCAAGTTCGAGGCAGTGAAAGCGATGCTCACCAATTTTCATCTGCCGCAATCTTCGTTGCTGATGCTGGTGAGCGCGTTTGCCGGCAGGGAGAATGTATTGCGCGCCTACCAGCACGCGGTTTCCGGGAGCTACCGTTTTTATTCGTATGGCGACTGCATGTTTATCGAGTAATGTTCATCGAGTGACGGTCACCGTGTAAATCCAGAACGGTGCGAGGGCTTTCTTCCTTGCGTTATACTCGTTCGGGAGCCGCCCATGGCCACTGCTGTAAAACAAACTTCAATCCAAAATTTCGTCAGCGAACTTCGAAAGTTCCCCGAGCATGCATTCGACCAGACTGAGGAACTGCGCAGATTTCTGCGGGACAATCCGATTAATTACGATTCCCTGGCGCCTTATCTTAAGTGGGACGGCCAGCACTACACGCGGAACTTGATCGATAAGACTTCGCTTTACGAGCTGATCTCCATTTGTTGGGAGGTTGGACAAGCAAGTTCCGTCCACAACCATCGCGACCAAAACTGCTGGATGGCCGTGCCAAGCGGCCGGCTGCTCGTGGAAAACTATCACGTTATTCAGGAGGACATTCCGGCTGGAAAGTGTGTGATCAAGTCCACCGAAATTGTTGAGATGAACGCGGCCCAGCCCTGCGCCGTCGATCCGGACGAGCCGGTGCATCGCGTTTACAATCCGCGCGAATTCAACCAGCGCGCGGTCAGCGTGCATGTATATTCCCGTCCTTTCGATACCTGCGTGGTTTACTCCGCGGAACAGGGCACGTGTGGCGAAATTCAACTGCACTACACCACGCAGTACGGAAAACCATCGTAACTTCTTAGCACCAACAGATTCTGGATTCCGCCTCGCTGCTCGCTCATAATTTTGGTGAGGATCGCGTATGTATCGAGCAGTGTCGCGGCTAATCATGGCTGCCGTTTTGGTTGGCGGGGGTTGGTATACCTGGAAGCACTTTCACCAGGTCCCTGCATCGCAGGCCGCAGAAGAAGAAAAGCCTGAGCCGCCCCCCAAGACGGCCGAGGAAGCCCAATCGCAGCCATTTGTCAAAATCACCGGACCATTGGCTAAGCTGATGGGGAATGAGACGTCGTCTGATGAGGAGTCGCCGCAACCGCTGCGCAAGCCCTCTCCGAAAGATCATGTCGAAGATTCCCCCGTGGGTACCAGCAGCCACATCTTGCACAAGACGTTTGCTGTCACGCGCGCGGTACATCTTGCTTTCGAAATTCCTCCTCACGCGGTTACGCCGCATTTTCACGGAACGTTTCGTTCTTTTGTGCAAGGCGAGTCATCTCATGACGCCCGCGCGAATGTCGACATGCTGCTGATGAATGAGCAGCAATACGCTCAATTCATCGCAGGGCGCGACCCGGACGTTCTCTACATCGCGGACACCTCTCACTATCAGGACGTCGACTACGATCTTTCTCCCTCGCTTGACCAGACGGTAAAATACCATCTTGTGTTTCGCAACACACCCGGCGGGGCCGCGAAAAAGCTGGTGCAGGCCGATTTTACTGTCGATTTCTAGAATCGTTTCTGCTGATAAACTAGAGCCTTGCCTCCCCGCAAGAAATCTCCGGAGAATGCTCTGGCTGAGCCTTCTGTGGTTTCCCAGCCCCCGCGATCGCCGCAAAACAGTAGTCCTAAAGCGCGAGACTCAGAACGCATCTTCCTGATCGATACGATGAGCTTTATTTTCCGCGCCTACCACGCCATGGCGCGGCAACGGTCCATGTCGACCAAGAGCGGCCTTCCCACTGCGGCCGTTTATGTGTTCGTGAACATGTTGCGCAAGTTGCGCGACGATTTTTCGCCAGTTTATCTTGCTGCTGTTTTTGACGTTGCGGCGAAGACTTTTCGCGATACGCAGGCGGAAGCCATCACCAAGGTTCGAAAGTTCGACATCAAAACTCAGACCTTCACCGAGGTCGAATACAAGGGCTATAAAGCGAACCGCGCCGCCATGCCGGAAGATCTGGCACAGCAAATTCCTTACATACGCCGCGCGCTCGAAGCGTATCGCATCCCCGTTCTCGAACTCGCCGGCTTTGAGGCGGACGACGTGATCGGCACGCTGGCTCGCAAAGCGGCGGCTGCATCGCATCCGGTTTACGTCGTCTCCAGCGACAAGGACATGATGCAACTGGTGAACGACATGGTTTGCGTCCTCAATCCTCCCAAGGACAACCTGATTTGCGACGCGGCCAAGGTGGAAGAAATTCTCGGAGTGCCTCCCGAGCGGGTGGTCGACATCATGGCGCTGCGCGGCGACAGCGTCGATAACATTCCTGGGGCGCCGGGCATTGGCGAGAAGGGCTCGGTTGAAATCATCCAGCGGTTCGGCACAGTTGAGCAGGCGCTCGATCGAGCGGCGGAAGTTGAGAAAAAGACCTACCGCGAGTCGCTGCTGAATAATCGCGACATTATCTTGTTCAGCAAGAGCATGGCCACGATCGATACGAAGGTTCCAGTGGAACTCAATGTTGAGGCTATGCAGGCTGGCGAGCCGGATTTCAATCTGCTGCGCCAGCTTTTCACCGAGCTTGAGTTTACTTCGCTACTGAAGGAGTTGCTGCCGGAAGTTCAGGTCACCGAGACTCATTACACCGAGGCCGGGAGTGCCAGCGATGTAGAAAAAGTTCTCAGCTCTGTCGCGCCGGACGATGCTCTTGCGATCGCCATCGAGTCAGATCAGTCCGCTTCACTGGTTGAGGAGAAGGAAGAAGTTGTTGAGCAACCGCAAGAGGCCATGCTTCCTTTGACTATGGGATCCGACGCGCCGCCCGAGTCGATTGCGCGTCGTGTTGGAATCTCTGCTGGTGCGGGTTCGGCTGTGGTCGTCAAAATGGATTCTTCTGGCGCGGCCGCTAAGCTTCGAGAGATCCTCAGCGGGGCGACACCAAAGACAATTCACGATTACAAAGCCGCGATTCACGCGCTCGAGGGCATGAATATTTCTTTAGAAGGCGTGGAGCACGACCCGATGCTCTACTCTTACCTTCTAGATCCCACTTACTCCTCGCATCGTTTGGCGGATGTCGCTCTGCGCCGTTTCAATCTCAGGTTGAGCGGCGAGCTGGCCGAAGCGGCTGACATTTCCGGCAGACTCACTTCCGCTTTTCGCGAGGATGTGAAGCAGGCTGGGCTGATGACGCTGTACGAGCAGATCGACCTGCCGCTTGTACCTGTGCTCGCGCGCATGGAGCAGGCGGGAGTGAAGATCGACACGGGCGCTCTCGCCCAGATGTCTACAGAGCTTGAACGCGAGATCGGCATCAAAGCGAAAGAGATTTATGAGATCGCCGGAACCGAATTCAATGTCAGCTCTCCGCGCCAACTTGGCGATGTTTTGTTCAACCGGCTGAGCCTGCCGAAGCCGGTGAAATACGGCAAGGGGAGAATGATCTCGACCGCGGTCGATGTGCTCGAAACACTTGCCGAAGACTTCCCCATCGCGCGCATGGTGCTCGATTACCGGCAGCTTACCAAGCTGAAGTCGACATATGTCGATACGTTGCCGGCGCTGATTAATCCTTCGACCAAGCGTTTGCATACAACTTTCGGACAAACTGGAACGGCCACGGGACGGCTTTCGTCGGCGAATCCGAATCTGCAGAATATTCCGATTCGCACCGAGCTTGGACGCGGCATTCGCGCCGCATTCATCGCCGAACCGGGCCACGTTCTGCTGGCGGCCGATTATTCGCAGATCGAACTTCGCCTGCTCGCGCATTTTTCGCGCGATCCCCTCCTGGTGGAAGCGTATCGCCGCGGCGACGACATTCACACGCTTACCGCGGCGCAGGTTTTTGGCGTGCCGCCGCTCATGGTTACGCCTGATCATCGACGACAGGCGAAGGTTGTCAACTTTGGAATTGTTTATGGTCTCTCGCCGTTCGGGCTGTCACAAAATCTCGGCATTGATACCAGCGAGGCCAAACAGTTCATTACCAATTATTTTGAGACGTACAAAGGCGTGCGTGCATTCATTGATCGAACGCTCGAAGAAGCGCGCCGCGACCTGCACGTGAAGACGCTGCACGGACGCATACGGCCTATACCGGACATCAACAGCAAGAATGCCAACCAGCGCGGGTTTGCGGAGCGTACTGCCGTAAACACGCCGCTGCAGGGCACGGCTGCGGACTTAATCAAGGTTGCGATGATTCGCATTGATGCGGCGTTACGCGAGCGCAATTTGAAATCGCGGATGACGCTGCAGGTTCATGACGAGTTGGTGTTCGAGGTGCCGGAGGAGGAAGTCGATACTATGCAGTCTCTGGTGCGCGAGCAAATGGAGAGGGCGCATGAGTTGGCGGTGCCGCTGCTGGTGGAAATGGGTGTGGGTCTGAATTGGAGGGATCTAAATTAGTCCATACAGCGGGGTATCCCTTACGTATCAGAGTCAGCGAAGGGCACCGCGACGACTTGAAATTCATCCTCATACACCACATAACCTGGTCGTGTCGTCTTGATCATGCGAACTCTTATGTCGTGGTGCTCCAACAGGGCTGACATTTCTCGCATCTTGCGGATGTGTTCCGGTGCCGAATCTTTAAACCACGAGAGTCCGTTTTGCCTCTTGCGGTAGTACGGGGGCTTGGCAGAGGTGAATTTCCTTGGTCTTTCCAAGTTTGCATTAAATCAGTCGCGGATTTCTTGAAGAAGCTCTTTCTCTGCTTCCGAGAGTGAACCGGAGTCCCGCAGTTTGCCATCCGCGTGAAAAAGGCCTAGGTCTTGATGGGATTCACGGTGCCGCTCGGCAATAACAAAACGAAGAAACATAAATTCCTCGCCGGAGCTGAGTTATACTATAATATAATTCAGGAGAGCCGCCATGCACACCACCAACTTGCGCAAGGTCGGCGGCTCGGTTATGTTAGCCGTCCCGCCCGCGCTACTCGATATCCTGCAATTGCAGCCTGGCGCTCAGGTCGGCATCGCGGTCGAGAGTGGCCGCCTCGTCGTGGAGCCACGCCAGCGTCGACGGTACACCCTGGCCGAACTGCTGGCCCAATGCGATCCTAAGGCCCGGCGTTCGAAGTGGGAACGAGAATGGCTCGATAGCAAGCCTGTCGGCGGCGAGTTGATCTGATCGATGGCATGATGGAACGAGTTATGATGGGGCGAGGATGAAGCGCGGTGAAATTTGGCTCGTCAGTCTCGATCCTACGTCTGGCCACGAGCAAAAGGGCCGGCGGCCCGTGCTGATCGTATCGCCGGAGCCTTTCAACCGAGTCACGAAAGTTCCGGTGGTTCTGCCCATCACTAGCGGCGGTAGATTTGCACGCATGGCCGGTTTCGCTGTGTCCTTGACGGGAGCCGGAACGC
>Ga0208691_1000192_pt1 | contig 20942 bp, 16 predicted proteins | sample June2015DPH_20_1_FD_184719 | JGI IMG/M metagenome (GOLD analysis project Ga0208691, IMG submission 184719) | Peatland microbial communities from SPRUCE experiment site at the Marcell Experimental Forest, Minnesota, USA - June2015DPH_20_10... | ecosystem: Environmental > Terrestrial > Soil >... | reverse complement strand
CGACATCAGCCGCGTGCCGACCAAGCAGGCCTACGACGCGCTATGGAACCAGCATCGGATTTCGATCGCCATGACGCCCTCCGGAGATTCACAAGGCTTGCGTTTTTCGCCGCACATTTACAACTCGCGGGAAGAGATCCAGCGGGCAGCGGAGGCGGTCAAAGCTCTGGCATCGTAGCCTGTGGCGCATCTGAATCCTACGGGCCGGTTTTCCTCGCGCGTCGATGACTATTCGCGCTACCGTCCTTCCTATCCGCCGGAGATCGTCGCGTTGCTCGAACACGAATGCGGGCTCAATACTAATTCCACCGTTGCGGACGTCGGTTCAGGAACCGGATTGTTGTCGAAACTGTTTCTCGATTTCGGCTGCAGCGTGATCGGAATCGAGCCGAATCGCGAAATGCGTGAGGCAGGCGACCGATTCCTGGCGCAATATTCAAAATTTGCCGGTGCAGAGGCGCGCGCAGAGCAAACCGGCCTGCCGGATTCGAGCGTGGATCTGGTTACAGCAGGGCAAGCGTTTCATTGGTTCGATGCGCCCTCGGCTCGCAAAGAATTTGAACGGATTCTGCGGCCCCCGAAATGGGTGGCGCTGGTTTGGAATGAGCGAGAAGTCGCTGGAGGATTTCTGAGCGGCTACGAGCATTTATTGCACCGGTACGCGCCCGACTATCGCCGCGTGGATCATCGCCAGATTGGCCCGGAAAAAGTCACCGAGTTTTTCGGCCACCGCGAGTGGAAGCTCGCCACGTTCGGCAACATCCAGGAATTCGATTTAGCCGGCGTACTCGGCCGGTTGCGCTCGTCCTCGTATGCGCCGCATCCGGGAGACGCCGCGTATGAGCCAATGATGACGGAGTTAACTCAGCTCTTTGAAACCCATCACCAGAGCGGGAGCGTGGCTTTTCTTTACCGGACCAACCTGTACTACGGAACGGTCTAGCGCATCTTGCGGAGTTTCTCGACCGCCCCGTTCCGAGCCGCGACCGGAAGGAAGCGATACCAGCACCGGACGGGGCTGGCATTGCTCCGCGACGCAACTAGGTTTCGACGGGAACGACGTAGGACAAGCCTCCGGCTTGTCCAAGAGGCAAGTCGGAGACTTGCCCCACGGTGTGTCACACTGGAATTTCCATGGCTTGGTTCACTCGTAACAAACCTTCCCTGAATCCGGAGGAAGGCGGGCGGCGCGTCCGCACTGAAGGACTGTGGTTGAAATGCGAACACTGCGGTCAGATCATCTGGCGGAAGGCTCTCGAAGACAACCTTCAAGTTTGCCCGAAATGCGACCATCATTACCGCATCGATGCCCGCACGCGTTTGGCGCTGCTGTTCGATGGCGGCCGGTTCCAGGGATTCGACACCGAACTTACCTCCACCGATCCACTCCACTTTGTCGATTCGAAGACCTATAAAGCGCGGTTGGCCGCGGTTCAGAAATCCACGCACCTTCGCGACGCCATCATCTCAGCAGCGGGCACTTTGAACGGCCGCCAGGTTCACATCTGCGCGCTGGAGCTGAAGTTTATCGGCGGCAGCATGGGTACGGTTGTGGGTGAAGTGATCACGCGCGCCATTGAGCGTTCGCTCGAACATAACATTCCTTTGATCATCGTGTCCGCGTCCGGCGGCGCACGCATGCAGGAGGGCGCGGTCAGCCTGATGCAGCTCGGAAAGATCTCCGCCGCACTGATGCGATTGGACGATGCGAAAGTTCCCTACATCAGCCTGCTCACCGATCCCACCACCGGTGGCGTTACAGCTAGTTTTGCCATGCTAGGCGATCTGAACATCGCGGAGCCCGGCGCGCTGATCGGCTTCGCCGGGCCCCGCGTCATCGAGCAAACCATCCGCCAGAAGCTTCCAGATGGTTTCCAGACCAGCGAATTCCTGTTGCAGCACGGTTTTCTGGACACCGTGGTGAAACGCGCGGAGCTGAAGGATTATCTCGGCCGCGCGCTGGATTTCTTTTTGGTATGAGTTACCCCGAACAGTACAAGACGGCGTTGCTTGAAGCCATTGACCACATCGATATCGCACGCGTGGATCAAGCTATCGAATGGTTCCGCGAGGCACGCGACGCCTCCAAGGGCATCTTCGTTTGCGGAAATGGAGGCAGCGCTTCAACGGCTACGCACTTCACCTGCGATATGGTGAAGGGCGCCAGCCACAATCGCGATTCCCGTTTTCGAATCATGTCGCTGGCGGATTCGCTCGCCACACTCACCGCCTATTCCAACGACGCCGGCTATGACACCGTCTTCGTCGAGCAATTGAAGAACTTCGCCGAGCCGGGCGATCTGGTGATGTGCATCAGCGGGTCCGGCAATTCACCCAATGTTCTGCGCGCGATGGAATACGCCAATTCCATCGGCTGTAAGACGCTCGCGCTCACCGGCCGCGATGGCGGCAAGCTGGGACCGATGGCGCAGCTTAACATTCAAGTGCCGGTACCGCACATGGGCCGGATAGAAGACGCGCATATGACCGTCTGCCATATGATCGCTTACTACTTCATGGAAAGCTGAGGAACGGTTATTCGGTTGTTCAGTTATTCGGTTCTTCGGTTCTAAAGCCGGATGGTCATCTTACCCACGCCGTCCGAATAGCTTTCGCACAATTCGAACGCGGCCTGGATTCCTGAGACCGGCCGTTCGTGCGTCAGTAGCGGGGCAAAGCGCTTCGGCTCGCTTTCGAGCAGACGCGACGCTGTTTCGGAATCGTGATTCGAGCGGCGCACGCTGAGTAAGGCAAGCTCCTTGCGCCGCATGATGTGGAAAGCCAGATTCACGTGGTCCTGAGCTGGAATCCCGGTCACTATTACGCGGCCGGCGTTGCGCGCCGCGTGCAGGCATTGGTTGATGGTGTCGCCCTGCGCCGCGCAGTCGATGGCGATGTCGACGCCGCGGTCCGCGGTGTCGTGTAAGATTTCGCGCGTCGGATCCACCGCCGAGGGATCGATCACCGCATCCGCGCCCATCGCCCGCGCGAGTTCGCGGCGAGCGCTGACAGGCTCGACCGACCAGATCCGCCGGATTCCAGATAGCTTCAGCATAGCGACGGTCAATAGCCCAATGGGTCCTGCGCCGAATACTACCGCCGTCTCACCCGCACGCGGCTCAGCGCGATGCATGGAATGCAGAATTACCGCCAGTGGTTCCACCAGCGCGCCCTCCGCATCGCTCAAATTCTTCGCCAGCGGTAACAAATTTCGCGCCGGCAGATTGACCAACTCCCGAAAGAATCCCGGCTCGGCCGGCATGCTCATGAACCGGATGTTCGCGCACACGTTATGGTGGCCGGTCATGCACTGCTCGCAGTGGTAGCAATATAGAGCCGGCTCTAAAATAGCCCGATCGCCCACCGACCAACCCGAGACACCGGCTCCTGTCTTCACCACAATTCCAGCCGGCTCGTGACCCAGCACCATGGGATAGACGCAGCGCGCGCCGCCGATACCTCCGTCGGAGAAGTAATGCAGATCGGATCCACAGATGCCTACCGCTTTCACCGCAACCTGAACCTGGCCAGGCTCAGGGTCTGAGACAGAGGGAACGTCCTTGACGTGAAACTGGTGAGGAGCGGAGAGTTCGGCTACAAGCACTATTCCGGTTTCTTGAACAGGTTGTCGAAAGCGGCGCGAGCGTCGTTGGGGTTGCGCGGTGCCGGTTGGACGGGGGTGGAATGGTTATTCATGGGCGCTGCATCGCGCGCCACGGTAACTCGCGGCTCAAACAACGCACATTCGTTGGCTTGATCCTTAACCGGAATTCTTGCCGGAATGGGTTTCAAGCATTGAAAACGGGTGGAAGGCTCGAAGTTCGCGCATTGCTTGCAACAGTGCAGCGCGGAGCCGCACTTGGGACACTTACCCTTCCAATCCACGCTCGGCGGCAATGCGGTGGAACAGTTGAAACAGCGCGCCGCCACTACGTTCTGCAAAAGCCGGGGGAGGCGCGGGCCGGTAACGTCGATCGGCGGGCGAGGGCCGTTCGGTTTAGGCCGGTCTCCTAGCGGGCGATCCCTGGACTCGCGGCCGTTCTCCATATATCCGCGCTGTTTGTATTTACGATCGTCGTCCATGTGTCTAATCGACTCCTGGAATTCGGGCTTTCGCACCGCCACCTGCTTGAGGTGGTCCGCTACGGTTCATAGATGTGTAGTTCGTAGGATCAATCGGAGGAATGCCGCGGGAACCGGCAAGGCAACCTTCGTAAGTTAAACCAGTGTGACGAACCCGCGTGCGTCTACATAACCTATGTACCACGAAAAACTCTCGGAAGCTACAGAAAACTGGTAGCTATCCCGTTACAGCCTGATGAAACCGCGTAATTATACTAGCCGTATTAATCGGCGCTCCACTTCAGCAAAGCGTTACAGGGCCTTGTAAGGGGATCGTCGTAATGATTAGGACTGATTCGTAGCGAGTACCCTAGCCTTCCCGTTTGGTGAGGCACGAACTCCCTCAGGAACACGTACGAATTCCCCTGCTGCTCCACCGACGGAAGACTCATCACTTGGGTTTCCTCGAGATTTCCATTCACTCCCACGCGTCCGATCACTGCTTCCACCCGCACATCTTTGGGTGTGAGACCCGCGAGATTCACGACGGCACGCATGGGGATGGGGCGCCCGGTCAACACGGAAACATCGGGACCTGGGCCAACCTCCAGGAAACTAACATTATCCCACACTTTCTCAACCTCTTCGTTCCAGCGCGCCCGCGCTCGGGCCGGATCAAAGCGGTCCCTGGATACCTCCAGATAGGCCTGATGGGCAGGCTCGTACAATTGCGCCATGTACTCACCCACCATCCGCTGACAGTTGAACTGCGGACTGAGATGAATGAGCGACTGCTTCATGCGGCGCACCCAATCCCCGGGAACGCCTTCTTCACGGTCCTGATAGTACATCGGCACAATTTCGTTTTCCAATATGGAGTAGATAGCACGGGAATGAACTTCGTCCTGGTCATCGGAGTACGGCTCCCGGTCGCCGATGGCCCAACCACCCGAAATTTCGAAGGCTTCATCGAACCAGCCGTCCAGTATGCTCAGGTTGAGCACACCATTGATTCCGGCTTTCATGCCGCTGGTGCCGCAGGCCTCTTCACCGCGGCGTGGATTGTTCATCCACAGGTCGACGCCTTGCACCATCTCACGCGCAACCTCGATGCTATAGTCCTCCACGAAAACAATATGCTTGGATAATTCCGGATTGCGGGAAAGCTGGACGATCTCGCGGATCAAGGTCTTGCCCGGCAAATCCTTGGGATGCGCCTTACCGGCGATCACGATCTGCACCGGCCGCTCGCGATTGGTGAGCAGCCGTTTCAGCCGCTCCACGTCCCGAAACAGCAGCGTGGCTCTTTTATAGGTGGCGAATCTCCGCGCAAAACCGATGGTGAACGAATCCGGCTCCAGCACGTCCGCCAGCCGCCGTTGCTCGGCCGCCGAGGCTTTCCGCGCCAATGCCGCTGTCACCACGCGCTCCCGCACGAAGGTCACCAGGTTGCGTTTCCGGCGGCGATGCGCCTCCCACAGCTCTTGGATGGGGATGTCATCCACCAGGTCCCAGATCTTCGAATCGGAATATCGCTCGCGCCAGTCCGGCTGGAGATATTGATCGTAGAGCTGAGCCAGGTCGCCATTCAGCCAGGTGGGCAGATGCACGCCGTTGGTCACCGAGGTGATAGGAACCTCCCAGACTGGCAGTTTCGGCCACAGTTCCTGCCACATTTCTTGGGAAACCTGACGATGCAGACAGCTCACCGCATTGCGGAATGCAGCCGCTTTGATGGCCAGGATTGCCATCGAAAACGGCTCCTGATGATTTTCGGAACGGAACCGCCCCAGGGACAGGAATTTATCAAACGGCACGCCACTGTCGCGGCAATATTCGCCGAAGTATTCGTACATCAGGCCGGGATCGAAGAGGTCGATGCCCGCCGGAACGGAGGTATGGGTTGTGAATACGCTGTTGGAACGGCAAGCTTCAAACGCTTCATCGAACGATAGCTTCTGTTCCTCAATCAGAAGGCGCATCCGCTCCATGGCCAGGAACGCGGAGTGGCCTTCGTTCATATGCCATACCGTTGGCTTAAGATTCAACGCGTGGAGCGCGCGCAGCCCGCCGATCCCGAGCACGATCTCCTGCCGGATGCGCGTCAGGATATCGCCGCCATATAACTGGTCGGTGATTTCGCGATGCTCCTGCTGGTCGTTTTCCGGAATGTTGGTGTCGAGCAAGTATAGCTTCACCCGGCCCACATCCATGAACCAGACTTTTATGCGAACCTTCCCAGTCGGGAGCTTGACGTTGACCATCAGGTCCTGGCCCTGATCGTTCTGAACCGGACGCACGGGAAGCGTGTAGAAATCGTTGACTGGGTTGCGCTCCTGTTGCCAACCATCCGGATTCAGCGCCTGCTGCAGGTAACCCTTTTGATAAAGCAAGCCGACGCCTACCAGCGGCATCCCGGCGTCGCTCGAGGCTTTCAAATGGTCGCCCGACAGTACTCCCAGGCCGCCGGAATAGATGGGCATACATTCCACTAGCCCATACTCCATCGAGAAGTAGGCGATCAACTGATCCCCTGCTGGCTCAGACCGCTCCAGGTAGGTGTTGTATCGCTCGCAGGCTCCGCGATAAGCCGCCAGGAAGCGCGGATCTGCCGCTGCCCGATCCAGCGTCGCTTGCGGGACGCGCCCCAGCATGAGTACCGGATTGTGACCCGAGTTCTTCCATAGAATTGGGTCCAGCCGCCGGAATATGGACCGGATGCTGTGATTCCAGCTCCATTGAAGGTTATAGGCCAGATCACTCATCCGCGAAATCGCAGGCGGAAGCGCTGGCCGAACAAGGAACTCCTTAACTGGTTGAATCTGAAAGGGCATGTACTAGATCGTGACTCTCAAATATATCACCAAGCGATGCCTGGCTCTAGATCCATGGACGTACCAAAAGTACTACCATACACAAACTCAGTGGATTACGAGGCATTAATTTCTCTTCAGTCGATCCACCGAACTCGACCTACTCTCTAATCGGCAGAGTTCGGCTGAAGGTCTACGCGCTACGCCAGAAGATGTTGAAAACAGCGTGAAAAAACCTTTGCTACGATTGCGGACCGCGATGCTTTGCCTGCTCCATCGCAATCTCGTTGACGTGTGCCAGCGTCTTCGAGCCCGAGGCGCCTTCGATGGCCCGAACCGCGATTTCCTGCACCTGCTTCTTGGCATCGTCCATTTGCTTTTGCATCTCCGCGAGCTGTGCATTCTGCCGCGCTACCAGATCCTCCAGCGTCTTGATTTGCAGTTCGGCGAGACGCCGGTCCGATTCAGACTCCTTCTTCAACAGAAGCGCCTGCTGGTCGGCTTGCTGCTTCGCCTCCTTGGCCGCCTGCCCGGTAGCTTGCTGCACCTCGCGCTGCAGGCGAGCGGGGAAATCAGCTGCCTCCTTCCGGAGACGGGAGAGCTCTTCTTCGCGCTCAGCGAGCGCGGCTTCCCGCTGGCTCCAGGCCTTCTCAAGCGTCTGCTGGCGCTCCTGATTCTCTTTCTCGCGCAGGCGGAACTCTTCGTCGTACTTATCCTGGGCGCGCTTTCGCTCCTGGTTTTTCTTGTACTCGTAATCGTCGATCTCGCGCTGCCGCTGTTTCTTGAGCGCATCTTCCTGTTCCTTCCGCTCACGCTCCGCGGTCTCGACGTTTTCTTCCCAGACTGACCTTTGCGTCGCAATCTCACTTTCGAGCTGCTGCTTCTGCTTCTCGTAATCCTGAACCATTTGGTCGAGCGCGGTAGCCGCGACATCGATCTTGTGCAGACGGTCGAGTTCCTGGCGTTCCAGGCTGACGGCCTGGCGCAACGTGGCAAGCCGGTTCACTTCCTCCGCCAGCTTTTCGGAAATGCCGCCCAGGGCACGGGAGATGTCAAGGCCAAGCTTCGAGATCTGCTCCACCACGCCGTCGACGCTCGCGCCTTCCACTGCTTGCCGGACTTCGCTCTCCCTGTGCCGGGCAAGGTCCTCCGACTTGGGGTCGGCGGAGTCGCGGACGGCGCGCATCTCATCCTGAATCTCGGAGAATTCCTCCTGGATTTCGGCCTTGGCACGTTTGGCGCGCGGTGACGCTTTCAAGGTAGCTTTGGGCATGGCTGTGTTAGACCAAATTACCAGTTCCGAGCGGGCACTGGAGAAGGCTCACGGTGATAAGCTGAAATCAGGCGTCGGTATGGCGTATCCTGCTTCTCCCTACATCGAAGAGCGGAATGGTGGTCTCTATGTGGCGGGAACGGGTGTGTCCCTGGACTCCGTGGTGATTCGGTTCCAGCAAGGCGCCTCTCCGGAGAAGATCGTTCAGTCTTTTCCAACGCGTCTAGAGGCGGCTCGCCGGCAAATAGCTTCAAAGCGAAAGTGACTGTCCGCTTCCTCGCGGATGAGGATCTCGACTCCGATATCATCGATGGTCTCCGCTCGCGCGAGCCTGCGATCGATATCCTTGATGTCAAGAAAGCTGACCTGCGTGGGAAACCCGACGCGGTCCTACTGGACCTCGCCGCTCAACAAGACCGGATTTTGATAACGCATGATCGGCGTACAGCGTACAATGATTCGCCACTTTCGGGAACGCCTAGCAGCCGGGGGATTAAGTGCGCGTGTCTTCGCGTGAGATTATCGAGTCGCTGCTTCTGGTATGGACCGCATCGCAGGCAGAAGAATGGCGCAATCAGATCGTGTACCTGGCCTTTCGCTGAAGAGTCGTAGTGGTGGGCGCTGGCAACCGGTTCGGAGAGGTCCGCGTTGAGGGTCGACGTCGATTGTATACTGGGCTTGTAAACGCGACGTCCAAAATAATACATGCGAGCCTTAACCTGCCTGCTCCTGACGAGTGCCATGCTGGCGCCGTCCGCCGATCTCAAAGTGAACAAATACACTTACCCTTCCGCGAAGAAAGTCGACGTGGTCGACGATTATCACGGCACCAAGGTGGCCGACCCCTACCGCTGGTTGGAAGACACGAATTCTCCCGAGACGACTGCCTGGGTGGAAGCCGAGAACAAAGTGACGGCGGCGTATTTCGCGCAGATTCCCCAGCGCGCGAAGATTCACGCGCGGCTCACCGAACTGTTCAACTATGAACGCTACAGCAGCGCCTTCGAAGTGGCGGGGAAATATTTTCTGTTCAAGAACGACGGTCTACAGAACCAGGACATTTTGTACGTTGCCGATAAACCGGACGGCACCGAACGCGTGCTGCTGGATCCGAACACACTGCGGGCAGACGGAACGGCCGCGTTGTCCGGCCTGTCGGTGGATCGTAGCGCCAAATTGCTGGCTTACGCCATCGCCCAAGCGGGGTCGGATTGGTCCGAGTGGCACGTGCGCGACATCTCGACCGGCAAGGACTTGCCCGATTTGGTGCAATGGACCAAATTCACCAACGCCGAGTGGACCTTCGATGGCCGTGCGTTCTATTACCAGCGTTTTCCGGAGCCCACAGATAAAGCCGCGCTCACCGCATCGAACAAAAACGCTCAGCTCTATTTGCACACAATCGGCAGGCCGCAGTCTTCCGACCAGCTAATCTACCAGCGGCCCGACCATCCGAACTGGTTGTTCGGTTCCGCGGTTTCAGACGATGGGCGCTACCTGGTGCTTCAAATCGAAACTGGAGACGCCGGCAGGAATCTGCTGTTCTATCAGGACCTGCAGGCCACGACGCCTAAGACTGTCGAGTTAATCAACCAGCTTCAGGCGCAGTTCCACTTTATCGGCAACCAAGGCAGCACATTTTTTGTAAATACGACTGACAACGCGCCGAAAGGGCGGGTCATCGCGATTGACGTGAATCGGCCGGAACGGGCCAACCGGAAGGAGATCGTTCCGGAACAGCCCGAGACGCTGGGTTCCGTGCAGTATGTGGGCGGGAAACTGATCCTGAGCTACTTGAAGGACGCGCACTCGGTGGCGAAGATCGCTGGAGTGAACGGAAAAGTGGAACACGAGCTGGCGCTGCCGGGATTGGGGACGTCGGGATTCTCGTCCGCCCGCGCCTCTGACACAGAACTGATTTATTCGTTCGACAGCTTCACCGCTCCACTCACTTTCTATCGATACGATTTGAAAACGAACCAGAGCACGCTGCTGCGCCAAAGCAAGCTAAGCTTCGATCCTTCGCTCTATGAGACTGAGCAGGTGTTTTACAAAAGCAAGGACGGTACGCGCGTGCCCATGTTCCTGGTGCACAAGAAAGGGCTCGAGCGTAATGGACAGAATCCGACGCTGCTCTACGCCTACGGCGGCTTCAACGTTGCGGTAACGCCCAATTTCAGCGCGACCTTTCTCGGCTGGATGGAGATGGGAGGATTGCTGGCGGTTGCAAACCTGCGGGGTGGTTCTGAATACGGGGAAGCCTGGCATCAGGCCGGCACCAAGCTCCACAAGCAAAATGTGTTTGACGATTTTATCGCCGGCGCGGAGTTTCTGATTGCGAACAAATATACGTCAACGCCGAAATTATCGATCTTCGGCGGGAGTAACGGCGGGTTGCTGATCGGCGCGGTGTTGAACCAGCGTCCCGAGCGGTTCGGCGCAGCCATGCCCGCGGTAGGTGTCATGGACATGCTGCGATTCAACAAGTTCACCATCGGCGCGGCTTGGGAGGGCGATTACGGATCGCCCGAGAATCCCGAGGAGTTCAAGGCGCTCTATGCCTACTCGCCGCTCCACAATATCCGGGCCGGCGTCCATTATCCGCCGACGCTGATTACTACTTCCGATCATGACGACCGCGTGGTGCCCGGGCACAGCTTTAAATATGCCGCCACTTTGCAGGCCGCGCAGGGAGGTCCGGCGCCCATCCTCATCCGGATCGAAACGCGGGCAGGGCATGGGGCGGGGAAGCCGACCACGAAGCGTATTGATGAAGCCGCGGACCGGTTTGCATTCCTGGTCCATGAGCTGCACATGTAGCGCATCGCGCTACACTCGGGACATGAAACCCACGCGTCGCAGTTTACTTGCCGCCTCCGCCGGCGCGCTGGCCGCATCCCGCATGGGACTTTCGGCGATCGCAGACGACCCGAATGATTTCAAGCTCGGCGTGGCCACCTATTCCCTGCGCAAGTTTTCTCGCGCGCAGGCCATCGCCATGCTGAAGCAGATGGACGTTCGGTACATCAACATCAAGGAATTTCATCTGCCGGTAAATTCCACTCCCGACGAAATCAAGGCCGCGCGAAAAGAATTCGAAGACGCTGGATTCATCATCGAAGGCGGCGGCAACGTTTCTTTCGCCAAGGACGATGACCAGGACATCCGCCATAAATTCGAATACGCAAAACTCGCCGGGATGCCGATCATCGTTTGCGCGCCCACGCACGTAACCCTGCCGAAGATGGAGAAGTTCGTAAAGGAATACGACATCAAGATCGCGGTCCACAATCACGGCCCGGAAGACAAGCAGTTCCCCACGCCACAGAGCGTTCTGGAAGTAGTCAAAAACATGGACCCGCGCTGCGGTCTGTGCATCGATTGCGGCCACACTGCCAGAACCGGTGTCGACGTGGTGGAATCCATCCGCGCGACCGGGCCGCGCCTGCTCAGCATGCATATCAAGGATTTAGCCGATTCGAAAGCACGCGATAGCCAGTGCGACGTCGGGGAAGGCGACCTGCCGATCGTGGGCATCTTTAAACAACTCCACAAGATGCATTACACCGCCGGCGTGATGTTAGAATACGAGATCCACGAAGACGACCCGCTGATGGGGATGCAAAAAAGCTTGGCTTACATGCGAGGCGTCATGGCGGGATTGAGAGGATAAATGGAAGAACAACTGCCTTTAGTCGACACACACATGGTGACCACCGCGTTCACCTTGGATGGCTATAAGATCGATCGCAACCTCGGCTTGGTGCGCGGCATCATCGTACGCTCGCGCTCCATTTTCGGAACCGTGGGCGCCAGCCTGCAAACGCTGGTGGGCGGCGACATCACTCTCTTTACCAAATTGTGCGAAGAAACCCGGGCGCACGCTTACCAGCGCATGTCCGAGCACGCGGCCCAGATGGGCGCCAACGCCATCATTGGAGTACGCTACGACGCCACCGAAATCATGCAAGGCGTTACCGAAGTTCTCTGCTACGGGACCGCGGTAGTTGCATCAAGGGCATAGTTCTTCGGTTCCTCAGTTCATCGGTTCCTCGGTTCGCGGGAACCGGCGCTTGCCTTGGAACCGAAGAACCGAATAACGGGAGAACCGAAGAACGTTTTTATGCGCTACTTATGTATCCACGGCCATTTTTATCAACCACCGCGCGAGAACGCTTGGCTGGAGGCCATCGAGCAGCAGGATTCCGCCTATCCCTACCACGATTGGAATGAGAGAATCACATCGGAATGTTACGCTCCCAACGGCGCTTCGCGCATTCTCGACAGTGAAAACCGCATCATCAAGATAGTTAATAACTACGCCAGCATCAACTTCAACTTTGGACCTACCCTGCTTTCCTGGCTGGCGGAAAAAGTACCGGAAACGTACCGCGATATCCTGGCGGCTGACCGCATTAGCGCCCAGCGCTTCTCCGGGCACGGATCGGCCATGGCTCAGTGCTATAGCCACATGATCATGCCGCTTGCCAACTCGCGCGACAAGTTCACTCAGGTGTATTGGGGCATCCAGGACTTTCGGTTTCGTTTCGGGCGCGACCCGGAAGGCATGTGGCTGCCCGAAACGGCAGTGGATTTGGAAACCCTGGATATCATGGCCCAGCACGGCATCAAATACACGGTGCTAGCTCCTTCGCAAGCCAAATCCATGGATGGCGAGGATGTCAGCGATGGCCGCATTGATCCTACGCGCGCTTATAAGCTCAACCTGGAATCGGGCCGGGCTATCGATCTGTTCTTTTACGACGGACCCATTTCACGCGCCGTCGCCTTCGAGGGCTTGCTCAACAACGGGGAGAACTTCGCCCGGCGTTTGTTGACCTCCTTCAACGATCAGCGCGACTGGCCCCAACTGGCCCACATCGCTACCGATGGCGAAACCTACGGCCATCATCACCGATACGGCGATATGGCGCTGGCCTATGCGCTCGGTTACATCGAGTCCAAAGGCCTGGCGAAGATCACCAACTACCCCCAATTTCTGTCGCTCCATCCACCCGAGCATACCGTCGAGATTTTCGAAAACACCGCCTGGAGCTGCGTGCACGACGTGGGACGCTGGAGCAGAAACTGCAGCTGCAATTCCGGCGGCCATGGCGACTGGAATCAGGAATGGCGCGAGCCTTTACGCGTCGCGCTGGACTGGCTGCGCGACGAAGTTGCGCCCCATTACGAAAAAGCAGCGGCTCGCTATCTCAAGGACCCCTGGGCCGCGCGTGACGATTACATCGACGTGATTCTGGACCGCTCGCCCGAGAGCCGGGATCGCTTCGGGGCACGCCATTTCCGGCGCAAGAATCTGCAACGAGCCGATCGCGTCCACGTGTGGAAGCTGCTTGAGCTGCAGCGCCACGCCATGCTCATGTACACCAGCTGCGGCTGGTTCTTCGATGAGCTTTCCGGGATCGAAACCGTGCAGGTGATCCAATACGCCGGCCGCGTGGTTCAACTGGCCGAGGAGTTGTTCGACGATTCCGTCGAGCAGCATTTCCTCGGAAAGCTGGCGCTCGCCAAGAGTAATGTCCCGGAACACCGGGACGGCGCGAACATTTACAGTACTTTAGTGAAACCCGCCATGGTGGACTTGTTGAAGTTGGGCGCCCACTACGCCATTACCTCATTATTCGAGCAGTTACCCGAGAATGCGCGAGTTTATTCCTATGAGGTGGATAGTAAGGACTACCGCTTGAAGCGATCCGGGAAAATGCGGCTGGCCCTTGGCCGGGCGCGCTTCAATTCCAGGATTACCCAGGAATCCGAGATGTTGATGTTCGGCGTGGTGCACTTCGGGGATCACAATTTGCACGGCGGCGTCTCCATGTTTTCGAACGACGAAGGCTATCGGGACCTGGGCAAGGCCGTCCGGGATGCCTTCATACGATCGGATGTTCCGGATACCATTCACCTCATCGATCAGAGCTTCGGAGGCCATACTTACTCGTTGCGGAACCTCTTCCGCGATGAACAGCGCAAGATTCTGAACGAAATCCTTAAACCTGCGCTGCGGGGAATCGAATCCGCCTACCGGCAGCTTTACGATAACTACGCGCCGCTGCTGCGTTTCATGCACGATTGCCACATTCCGGTTCCCTACGCGATGAAGATTACCGCTGAGATTGCGTTGAACGGCATGTTGCGCCGCGCTTTGGAATCCGGCGAGCTGAATCTGGAGCTGATCCAGAGCCTTTTGGAGGATATGCGAACTGCGAATGGGGCATTGGACGAAACTTCACTTGAAATGACTTTGCGGCGGCACCTGGAGCGCAACGCACAACATTTTTTTCAGAACCCGCTTGAGCTGGAGCATCTGGTTAGGCTTAGGCACCAGCTCATCTCGGCGAGATCATTGCCATTGCCGCTGAATTTGTGGTCGCTCCAGAACCTTTGCTACGACGTTCTGGAAAAAGTGTATCCGGAGATGTTGGAAAAAGGGGAAACGCTGTGGGCGGTGGAGTTCCGGGAATTGGCGGAGCTGCTGTCGTTGAGAATCTGAAAAGCCGTTTCTCGTTTCTGGTTTCTGGTTCGCGTCGATCAGCGCTCGGCTTTGCGGCCTGCTTCTTTGTCAGGAGGCAGCAGCCCTTATTTTTGTGCCTGCGGACGTACAGCAACCATTAGATAAAGGTCGGCCTCCTTGGGGCCGTAGCTGAATGCCGCATCCGGCATACGGTTTACAAAAGGGTCGTCGCACGATAGCACGCAGAAGCCAGCTTGCGTGAGCTCTGTCCTCAATAGTTCAGGATCAATTTCGTGGATCTTCAGTTGATCGGCTCTCGATTTCTGCCGATAGGCCGGCAAGCTGTAATCGGCGATCACCAGCCGGCCGCCAGGTTTCAATGATTTCAGCATCTGCTCACACGTGGCTTGATACTTTTCGAAGTGGTGATATGAATTGACAACTAACACGGCAGCGAGCGAACCGGGCGGAAGCTTGGGATTGTCGTCTTCTCCTTTAACGACGTCCACGTTGGGAAGATCGAACAGCTTGACTCTCAAATCCAGGCAGCGGAGCGCTGGAGCCCAGATTTCTTCTGCGAATACCTTTCCAGTAGGCCCCACCATCCTGGACAAGCGCATGGAATAGCCGGCGCCCGCGCCCACATCCGCTACCCAATCTCCGGGAGAGGCTTTAGTGGCGCCGACGAGATCGGTCGCCCGTTGCAACGCTTCGCGGTTTTGGTCGCCCGATTGGAAATCCTCGAGCGTTGAGGGGTTTCCAGGATTAGCTTCGCGCTGCTGGGAAAAGGCTGCCGCCAGCGCAATCAACACAAGAGAAAGTCTCGCAGTATGTCCCATTAGTTCCTCGCTACGGTTCCTCAATCTTGAGAAACCGGTTCCGCTGTAACATTCGTTAGCTTCTGCACGGTGCCGCGCGGCCACCGGATCTCGACTGAGCTAGTCTGCTGCGCGATACTAGCGAACCGCAGCCGCTTATTAGCAGCAAAAAGCGCAGAGACATGCGAATACAATGAAAAACCGCAATTTGTATTATGTCAAGGCTCGATAAACGACATCTTGGCTTTGATCAGAACCAGCAGCCACCATTGCAGGGTGAGTATCGGCAATCGCCAGGTCCAACGAAGGCGCGCGAGCTCCAATGCCACCGGAACCACTAACAGAGGCTGCAGGAATAGCCACACCCGGGCTGTCTCGCCGCGTAAGAGTCCGGATACGTCTACAGTCACGATGGTTGCCAAGCCGATCAGCGTAAGCGCCATCCTGTTTGGATTCTTCTTGAATTCCTCGCGCAGCTTGCTCAGGTGAATCCAAAGAATCGGAATGGCGATGATCCCGGCGGCCAGCGCGAAATCATACAGATCTGGAAGGATGAAGACGATGTAGGGACGATTCAGCCACCGAGCAGTTGCATCTTGCAGCGCTAAGGCATGACGAAGAGCCGCGGGAAGGTTATAACCTGTGGCTGCCCAGAGCACCAGATATAGCGATGCGGCGGCGATCAAAGAAACGGCGGGAGCGCGGATAGCCGTGAACGCCGCCGTGCCGGTACGGCCTTCTCGCCACCACCACCACAGGCTGTAGTACAGAAGGAACGCCCCGATGGTCAAAAGATTGTACGCAAAGAAACTTGCTGCGAACAAGACGGCCCCTAAGGCCGGGGCGTAACCGTACCACGCACTCGATGTGTTCAATGCCTTCACAAATGCGAGGATCGCGAGCATCGAGAAAATCGGATAGACTTGGTCCAACTCCGGAAAGAAAACCGTCAATCCAGGCAGCAGCGCGTAGAAGCCGCTGGCCAGCAGGCGCACACGGCGATCGGTGGTCCAGAGTCCCGCGAAGTGGTACATCACCACCACTCCGAAACTAGCTATGAGACCTACTGCGATGCCGCCCAGGAAAGCGCCCGCATCCTTGCCGAATAGCGTCGCAAAAACCCAGTAGAAGAGGATGGGACCGGCCGGATGGGATGTCGAATGTCCGGTGAGACTTGCCTGCTGAAACTTCGACATCCAGTCCCTTAGGTTATGGATGTTGAGCGCGTCCGTGAAATAGGAGGTGGCGTCGGCGGAGGATACGATCTGCAGAATACGCTCGGCCCCTCGCGGGTCGGCGAGCACGCTGAACAGTTGGAGGCAGAACTGCGCTAGGGCGACAGCGGCTAGCCAGAACCAAATGGGCACACGCGGCATGACGCGATCCGAGTTCCACAAAACCAACACGATCAGTAGAAATGGCGCCAGCAGTGCGAGCCCCATCTGGATGGTCCCGAGATCCTGCCAGGGCCATCCCCACTTCGTGATGCTGGCGAAACCGTTGAGCGGTCCCAATTCATAAATCACTCCCAGCCCGAACACCACTCCTATGGCCAGAATCACGCCAAGTTGCCGCACGGTCAATGCGGTCTTATCGTCCGTTGGAAGCGCCGCGCTGACTGCGGCCGGCTTCGGCGCTTGTGCTTGGCGCTTCTTTATTACACGCTTTCCGCTCACGCCTGATTATGATAACTAGGATCTCGGAGAACTCACAAGAGTGTGGGGCGGGCTGGCATCCTGCGCGGCGGTTGGCTGCCTCCGCTGTAGTGCGTGGCAGGCCGATTGACAATCGCCCGCAGCTTACCAAGCTGCCCCACGGGAGAATGCTACGATGGGCATTAGATCCGCGCCCGTAGCTCAGCTGGATAGAGCGATTGGCTTCGAACCAATAGGCCGGGGGTTCGAGTCCCTCCGGGCGCGCCATTGCTCAGGCGACCGATGCATTTCCACACGCGGACCAACTGCCACCGTCTTGCGCTCCTGATCTTTTCCATTTCGCTCGCCAGCGCTCAATCCAGACGCCCTGAAGTTCCTTACGTACCCACCACGGACGAAGCCGTGGACGCGATGTTGAAACTCGCGGATGTGAAAAGCACCGACGTGGTTTACGACCTCGGCTGCGGGGATGGCCGGATCGTGATTACGGCAGCCAAGCAGTACGGGACGCACGGCGTAGGAATCGACATCAACCCGCAGCGTATTCACGAAGCGCGAGAGAACGCCAAGAAGGCGGGCGTCGAAAATCTGGTCCGGTTCGAAGAGAATGATCTGTTCAAAGCCGACATCCGCGACGCCACGGTTGTCACTCTATTCCTGCTTCAAAGGGTCAATCTGCGTCTGCGTCCAAAGTTGCTGAAGGATTTGAAACCAGGTACCCGGATCGTTTCAAATACGTTCGACATGGGCGATTGGAAGCCGGACAAGGAAGAGACTTTGAAAAGCGGCGACACGGAGCATGGGCTTGGCCTGAGTCACCAGATTTTCCTATGGATTGTCCCGCCGCGCGATCAGAAGTAGCCCATCCTGCTGACAGCATCAAACAAACTGAACTAATCTAAGTATGAAGACGTTTCCATTCAGGAGACGTCCAACTTGATTCCGAGGTGAATGGTACAGGTGAAGAACTGGTTGCTGATTGCGCTTCCAACATTACTGACCATCGCCGTGGCCGATCGCGCCGCGGCACAGACCACACCACCGGCCGGTACGCCGCCAGCCGCGAGTGTCCCGACCCCGGTGCGCCGACCCGGAGGATTGGTTCCGGGCCAAAAGCGTCCACCGGGTGATCCCGTACAGATCGCGCGCGGGAAAACGCTGTATGGCATAAGTTGCACCAGTTGTCACGGCGCGGATCTGAGAGGCGGTGATCTGGGTGGTCCCAACTTGCTGCGCTCGCAGGTGGCCCTCAGCGACCAGGATGGCGAATTGATTGTCCCCATCATCCAGGGCGGCCGTCAGAACGCTGGGATGCCCGCCGTGCCCATGAGTCCCGCGGACGCGAAAGCCGTGGCCGCTTATATCCGGGGCGAAGTCGGCACCATCGGAACACAGGGCAAGCCCCCATCCATCGGTAAAGCGGCTCCGAGCGTTCTGGTTGGTGACGCAACCGCCGGGCAAGCCTACTTCGCAGCGAAATGTGCTAGCTGCCATTCTCCCACCGGCGATCTCGCAGGAATCGCGACGCGCGTCTCCGATCCCAAGGCGCTGCAGAACGCGTGGGTTGCGGGTGGGACCCGGAATCGCCGTTTCGGACCCACGCTGGGCGCGCCAGGCTCACGGCGCACCGTCATGGTGACTGTCACCGAGCCCTCCGGAGAAAGCGTGGAAGGCCGGCTGGTTCGAATCGACGATTTCCTCGTCACGGTCGCGCTGGCTGATGGAACGTCGCGCACTTTCCGCAGGGAAGGCGATGTCCCAAAGGTAGATGTACATGATCCGATGAAGACGCATCGCGATCTGCTGGCCGTGTACACCGACAAAGACCTGCACGATGTAACTGCGTATCTGGTGACCTTGAAATGACAACCAACAAACTCATATTGTGCGGAGCGCTGTTGCCGCTCACTCTGTTCGGGCAGGGTGGCGGCGTGGCGCCCTCAGAGCTCCTCAAGCCGCTCAAGGATTCTTGGCCCACCTACAGTGGCGATTACTCCGGCAAACGTTACAGCGCGTTAACACAGGTCGATCAGTCGAACGTGATGCATTTGACGCTGGCCTGGACGACGCGCGTGACGCCTGGCCAGACCTCTGGCGGCAGTGGCCGAGGTGGGCGCGCCCCTGCACCGGTCATCATCGGCGGCGAAGGTCCCGGCGACATCAACGTGGGTGGCGGCACCATCAAAGCCTCGGCGCTCGAAGTGGATGGTGTTTTGTACTTCACCATGCCGGACAATGCCTGGGCCGTGGATGCCCGCGACGGCACGGAGCTGTGGCACTACTTCTGGAAAACCAAAGGCGGCACGCACATCGGCAATCGCGGACTCGGGATGTGGAACAGCTACCTGTTCATGGAGACTCCGGACGATTACCTGGTCTCGCTCGATTCAAAGACGGGCAAGGAGCGCTGGCACAAAACCATCGCCGATCTTGCGCAGGGATATTTCTCTACGCCGGCTCCGGTTGTAGTCGGAAACCATGTGTTGGTCGGAACCGGCAATGATCTCGACGCGCCCGGGATGCTGCAATCATTCGATCCGGAAACGGGCGACCTGCAGTGGAAGTTTTATACCGTGCCGATGAACCCGGGCGATCCGGGATTGAACACGTGGGCCAGCCTCGACGCAGCCCGCCACGGTGGTGGCCAGGCTTGGGTACCGGGCGTGTATGATCCCGATACAAAGCTTTACATTTTTAGCACCGGCAATCCAACGCCCGCGTTTACCACGGGCACGCGCGGTGAGGGAGACAACTTATTCACCTGCGCGATCGTCGCTCTCAACGTGGACACCGGAAAGATGGCTTGGTATTACTCCACATCGCCGCATGACATGCACGACTACGATTCCGCCCAGACCCCGGTTCTGGTGGACGGAATGTTCAACGGCAAAATGCGAAAAATGATATTGACCGCGGCACGTAACGGTTACTGGTTTACAATGGATCGCGTAACCGGCGAGCACCTGGTGACCAGCAAATACGGGCTGTTGACGAACTGGTCGAACAAACTCACCAATGCCGGCGGTCCGTTCCCTGATCCTGGGAAAAACGCGACCGTTGGAGGCTCGCTAGTCTCGCCCACCTCCGATGGCACCACCAACTGGGAGCCGCCCTCCTATTCGCCCGATACTGGTCTGTTCTATGTTGCGGAGTCCGACGACTACTCCATCTTTTACCTGACCGACTTGGATCCACGCGGATCGATGGGTCTGGGCGGCAAAGACGAAGTCCAGGTAGGATCCGGCGGAAGCTTCCTGACAGCCATCGACTACCGGACCGGCGAGGTGAAGTGGCGGCGTCCTTATTACGGCCAGGGCGGAGGTGGCGGAATGTTAACCACGGCGGGCAAGCTGCTCTTTGCCGGAGATGGGGCGGGCAACTTGGTGGCGCATGATGTGGTCACCGGAAAACCGCTCTGGAACACGCGCATCGGTTGGGTTACAAATCCCGCTCAAACGTACATGCTGGACGGCCGACAATATGTAATCGCGGCCACTGGCGACACCCTCTGGGCCTTCGTTCTTTACTAAAACGCCCCTCGGCTGAAACCGCTTACCCCTGAATCACGTCCACTTGGACATGCGCGGCTTTTCGGCGCAAATAAAAGGGGTAGTTTAAAGTGAAACGAACGTTCCGTTGTATTCCCGTATGTTTGCCCGTACTTTCTTTATTCGCGTTGTGCCTGCCATTCGCCGGCGCGCAGAGCGCATTTGATATTAACCTGGGATTCGGCAGTCTTCATGATTCGGCCACTGGCAGCGGCCTGGATAACTCATCCGCGCTCATTCCGTTTGGCACCTGCACGCCTGGATCCACCGACACGAACTGTCAAGCCACCGGCAAGCTTGG
>Ga0208691_1000191_pt1 | contig 20983 bp, 12 predicted proteins | sample June2015DPH_20_1_FD_184719 | JGI IMG/M metagenome (GOLD analysis project Ga0208691, IMG submission 184719) | Peatland microbial communities from SPRUCE experiment site at the Marcell Experimental Forest, Minnesota, USA - June2015DPH_20_10... | ecosystem: Environmental > Terrestrial > Soil >... | reverse complement strand
TACAGCGTGAGCGCCTGGCTCACCAGGAGGCCGCCCACCATCGCGATGCCAAGCGGCCTGCGCAACTCGGAACCGAAACCGGTTCCGAGAGCCAGCGGCAAGCCCGCCAGGAGCGCAGCCATCGTCGTCATCAGAATCGGGCGGAAGCGAAGAAGACAGGCCTCGTAAATGGCGTCGGTCGCGTTTTTGCCGTGTTTGCGTTCGCCGTCCAGCGCGAAGTCCACCATCATGATCCCGTTTTTCTTTACGATGCCGATCAAAAGGACGATGCCGATGATCGCCACGACGCTCAACTCCTGGTGAAAGAGAATCAGCGCGAGAAAGGCGCCCACGCCCGCCGACGGCAGGGTCGACAATATCGTAATCGGGTGAATGAAGCTCTCGTACAGAATGCCCAATACGATGTACACGGTGACCAGGGCGGCGAGGATGAGGAGAGGCACGTTGGCGAGCGAATTCGTGAACGATGCCGCCGTGCCTTGAAAGCCGGCCTCAAGACTGGACGGCATCTGCATCGCTGCCTGCGCCTTATCGATGGCCGCGATCGCCGTGCCCAGCGCGGCATTCGGCGCGAGGTTGAACGACACCGTGATGGCCGGAAACTGATCCTGATGCGTAATGACGAGCGGCTCCGTCGTCTTCTCGAAATGCGAGAACGCGCTCAGCGGCACCGCACTGCTCACGGCCGAGCTGGTCGTGCCCGCGGAGGTCGACCCCTTGCTCGACACGGCGGCGGACGTCTGCGCCGACAGCACGCCGAGAGGAGGAGCCAAGCTGTTCGCGGCCGGCGTGTACAGCGCCGACGTCGTCAGCGCGTTGGACCCGGCGGCTACCGATCCCGACGAGGCAAAGGAGGAAGCCGGCCCCGTGCCCGTGGCGCCGGACGAGGCATTGGCTTGAATGTAAAGCTCGCTGAGCTTGTTCGGGTTCGTCTGAAATCCGGGCTCACTTTCGAGAACGACGTGGTATTGGTTCACCTGCGTATACATCGTGTTGATGAGACGCTGGCCGAAAGCGTCGTACAACGTGTTGTCGATGGTCGAGGGCGCGATGCCCAAGCGCGACGCCGTGACGCGATCGATCACCAGAGACACAGCCAGGCCTCCGGGCTGCTGATCGGTGGCGATGTCTTCGAGCTCCGGCATCTGCTTCAGCCGCTCGACGAAGCGACCGGTCCAAAGACCGAGCTCGCTCGCATCGGAGTCTTCGAGCGTGTACTGGTATTGCGTGCGGCTCACCCGATCATCGACCGTGATGTTTTGCACGGGCTCCATGAACAGCTGGATGTCCGGCACTCGGGCGAGTCTCGACGTGAGCCTCCGGATCACGTCCGAGGCGCTCATCGTCCGTTGACCGAGCGGCTTCAAATTGATCGACATCCGACCGCTGTTGTTGGTGGTGTTCGTGCCGTCGGCGCCGATGAATGACGAGAGGCTGGCGACATCCGGGTCCTCGAGGACCGCCCTCGCAAGCTCCTGCTGCATGCCGGCCATGGCCTTCGAGCTGATGGCCGGCGACGCCTGCGAGATGCCCTGTATGACGCCGGTGTCCTGTATCGGGAAAAAGCCCTTCGGGATCACGATGTACAGCAGGACGGTCAGAACCAGCGTAGCCGCGGCGACCAGCAGCGTCGCGGTCTGGTAGCGCAGGACGACTTTGAGCGTGCGCCCATAAAACCCGATTACCCGGTCGAAAACGCGCTCCGACGCCTGGTACACGCGCCCTTGTGCCGCTTTTGGCTTGGGCCGCAAGATGCGTGCGCTCATCATCGGCGTGAGCGTGAGCGAGACCACGGCCGACAGCACGATGGTCACGGCGAGCGTTACGGCAAATTCGCGAAACAGACGGCCGACGACGTCGCCCATGAACAAGAGTGGAATCAGGACGGCGATGAGTGACACCGTGAGCGAGAGAATGGTAAAGCCAATTTGCTCCGCACCCTTGAGCGCGGCCTCCATCGGGGCATCACCCGCTTCGATGTAACGCGAGATGTTTTCGATCATCACGATGGCATCGTCCACGACGAAGCCCGTGGAGATGGTCAGGGCCATCATCGACAGGTTGTCGAGGCTGTAGCCAAGGGCGTACATCACCGCCAGAGTGCCGACCAACGAGAGCGGCACGGCCACGCTCGGGATGATGGTGGCGTAGACGCTTCGCAGAAAGAGAAAGATGACCAGCACGACGAGAGCGACCGTCAGCAACAACTCGAACTCGACGTCGGAGACCGATGCCTCAATGGCGGTGGTCAGGTCGCTGAGTGTCGTCACGTGGATGCCGGTCGGCAGATTCGCTTCGAGCTGGGGCACGAGTCGCTTGATGCTTTTGACCACGCTGATGGTGTTGGCTCCCGGCTGGCGCTGCACGTTGAGAATCACCGCCGGGGTCTGATTCATCCACGCGGCCTGATTGTTGTTCTCCACGCCATCCACGATGCGGGCGACGTCGGTCAACATCACCGGGCCGCCGTTGCGATAGGCCACGACGACGTCGCGGTAGTCGGCGCTGGTCACCAGCTGATCGTTGGCGTCGATCTGGTAGTCCTGCCGCGGCCCGTCGAAGTTTCCTTTGGCCGCGTTGACGCTGCTTTGGGTCAGGGCGGTGCGCAGGTCTTCGAGGTTGATCCCGTAGGAGGACAGCGCGGTCGGGTTGGCTTGAATGCGCACGGCGGGCTTGTGCCCGCCGCTGATCGTTGCAAGCCCCACCCCGTTGAGCTGCGAAATCTTCGGCGCCAGTCGTGTGTCGACGAGGTCCTCGACCTGAGAAAGCGGCATCGACGTCGAGGTGATGGCGAGAGTCAGCACGGGGGCATCGGCGGGATTGGTCTTGCTGTAGGTCGGCGGTGCCGGCAAAATGGACGGCAGCAGACTTTGCGCCGCGTTGATGGCGGACTGCACCTCCTCCTCCGCCACGTCGATCGCCATGGACAGATTGAACTTGAGTACGATGACGGAAGTACCTCCAGAGCTGGTGGAGGTCATCTGGCTCAGGCCTTGCAGTTCGCCGAATTGACGCTCCAGGGGCGCCGTCACGGTGGTGGCAATGACCGTGGGGCTTGCGCCCGGATAAAACGTAAGCACCTGAATCGTCGGATAGGCGACGTCCGGGAGTGCCGAAACAGGAAGCTGCGTATAGCCGACGACGCCGGCCAGAAGGATGGCCGCCATCAGCAAGGACGTGGCGACCGGTCGCAGGATGAACGGGCGAGAGGGACTCACGGCGCCGCGCTCCCGATCGGGCTGGCCGAGACCGGGTTGTCCGAAACGACGACGGCCGCGTTGTCCTGCAGCTTGTCGAAGCTGCTGTTCGCGAGGACGTCTCCCGGACGGATGCCGTCTACTTGCGTCAGCCCGGCGTCCGTGACGCCGGGCTTGACGCTGCGCATGTGAGCGACGTTGTCTTGAATCACGTACACGAACGACGCTTGACCATTTTGTTGAATGGCGGAAGCCGGGATCAGCGTCGCCCCCAGCACGGTCGTCACCAGCAGTCGCGTATTGACGAATTGGTTGGGGAACAGAGCGTCATCGGTGTTTTCGAAAATCGCGCGGCATTTCACCGTTCCGGTCGTCGTGTCAATCTGGTTATCGAGCGTCAAGAGCCGTCCGCTCGCGATCTTCTTTTGGGCCGTGCGGTCAAACGCATCGACGGGCAGTGTCGCGCCCTGGCGCAATCGAGCTAGGACGGGCCCAAGGCTGTCTTCGGGCACGGTGAAAATGACGGTGATGGGCTCCAGCTGCGTGATGACGGCGAGGGTCACGGCGCTGGCGGACTGGACGACGTTGCCTGGATCCACCAGCCGCAGACCCACGCGACCGGCGATCGGAGCCGTAATGTGGCAAAAGTCGACCTGAACCTCGGCGTATTGCAGCGTCCCGCGGTCGTTCTTTACGGTACCGTCGTCCTGCAGAACGAGCTTCTCTTGGTCGTCCAGGATCTGCTTGGCGATGGCTTTGCGTGCCCAGGCGGCACGGTAGCGGTCGAGGTCCATCTGTGCCTGCGCCAGCAGGTTTTCGTCTCGCTCGAGCGCCCCTTCGGCTTGCAGCAGCGTCGCGCGGTATGGGCGCGCATCGATGTCGATGAGCGGATCGCCCTTGCGAAGACGCTGGCCCTCCTCGTAATGGACGGCGACGACCAAGCCGTTCACTTGGCTGGTGATCGAATCGGTATAGACCGGCGTGACGGTTCCGATGGCGTTCAGGTAGACGCCGATGTCGCCGGTTTTTGCGGTGGCCGTCGTGACCGTGATCTTTGGGGGCCCCGGCGCGACTTTCTTCGCGCTTTCGTGGTGAAGGATAGCCAGAACCGCGGCAGACGCCGTCGCGACCAAGGCTGCTAGAAGGATCCACAGAGCGAACCGGACAGCCTTGTGCGGTGAACGCGCCGGACTCGGAGCGGTGAGTTGATGATCGGGCCCGATGACGGTTTGCGGATTGTCAGAGTTCAATCGGAATCGCCGGCCTCGACTGGCGGTCGCACGCGGCGGTAGCGCTTGCAAATGCGGTGCCGCACGCTCCGCGTGAGAATCCAACCCACCGGGCCCCGGCTATTGCGTGCAGCCGGGCCGTAAACGCGATTTTGCGAAGCGGTCCACGCGAAGTGCCAATGGGCAAGCGGGCAATCCACGGGGCTCTGGCATGGGGCGAACCATCTCGAGCTCGCCTCGCGGTCACGAAGGCCATGTGGCCCGGCTTTCGCAGGTCAGGCCTGGAGGCTCCATGAACCAATTCGCGCCAGACCTCAGCTGGAGGATACCGCCACCGGGCGCAACGATTGCGTCGCGGTACGTGATCGAAGCCGAATGCGGGGGCGACGACGTCACCGTGATGCTCGCCGCCGAAGACGCCCAACTCGACCGTCGGGTGGCTATTCAAATGCTGTCGCCCGAATGGGCAGGCGACTTCGACATGGCCGATCAATTTCTTCGCGCAGCGCACGCCTCCATGAGCCTGGCGAACGAGCACACCGTGCGCGTTCTCGATTCGGGCACACTCCCGAATGGCAGGCCGTATCTCGTCGCCGAATACCCGGATGGTCGCAACTTCGACCAGCTGGTCCACGCATGGGGCCCGCTGGCGGCTCCGACCGCGATCGACTGGGTGCTGCAAGCCGCAGAGGCGGTCGCCGAAGCTCACGCTCTGGGCATCATTCACGGCCATTTGAAACTGGCCCATCTTTTTCTGACCCAGCGTTCCAACGGCACTGTGTGCGTCAAACTCACCGATTTCGGTCTCTCCCCGATTGGCGGGCCGCTCCGACACCTCGCCGAGGATGTTCTGGGGAAGCCCATCCATATCATGGAGTCGCTGCAGTACATGGCGCCGGAGCAGCTCCGATCGCCGTATCAAGCACACGTCCGAACCGACGTCTGGGCGCTCGGCGCCATTGTCTACGAGCTCATCGCGGGCGAATCCCCGTTTCGTGGGGAGACCCTTTCCGAGCTGAGTATCGCGGTGCTCAGTCGGCCGCCCACCCCTCTGTCCGCACTGCGGCCAAACATTCCGCCGCCCGTTGAGGCGGCGATCGCGCGCTGTCTGCAAAAGGACCCCGATGACCGCTTCGGCAACGTGGCTGCTTTCGCAGCCGCGCTCGCGCCGTACGGTACCCATCTGGGGCGCGCGTCCTGCGATCGCATCGCGCACGCGCTCATTGCCAACCGGTTGAGCGCGACCTCGATCGTGCCGCCCGTAGCCGCCGAAGGGGATCCAAGCGAAGCCATCCCAGTCGATAGCAGTGTGTCGACGTTCCAAAAACCGGCTTCGGCCCGCATCGTGGTCGGATCGCTGTTGTTGTTGTCGGCGCTGTTCGTGGGGGTCTTCATGGCACTCTACACCGACGTGCATCGATCGCCTCCGCTATCGTCACGGATCGTCATGACCGCGCCGCAGGCGATCGCGCCGAGCGTCCTGGATTTCATCGCGCTCAGCGATGTTCCGGCTCCGTCCGCATCGATCGGCGCAACCGCGCCGCAACCGACGACGCCCGCCCTGGCCCCAACGAATGTCATGGCCGAAGGCGCCGTGGCGAACGCCGCCACGGTCGCCACCGCGCAAGCCTCCGCCTACTCCTATTCCACTGCGCCGGAGATCATCTCCGGCGAGGCGCCCTCGCACGCCGCCACGTCCCCGCCCTTGCCCGCGCCCCCAGCGAAGACATTCGCGCCGGCCACGTCGCGCTCCCCCGCGCCTGCAGCGGGGACATTCGCGCCGGTCGCCCGAGACCTCGTTCCCGCCGTCGCCGTGGCTTCGGCCGGCGCGTCCACCCCGTCGGATGGCGACGCCGGTGCCGCCGCTGCGACGTGGGGCGGCCCTGGAGCACGTGCAGCGGCTGTGGAGACCCCGAATCCTTACGACCAACCGTAACTGAATCCTTCTTCTGTCGCGTGTCTGGAACCCGTGCACTCCGTGCACGGTGGATAGAGTCGGCGCGCGATTTGCGGCTCGAACCTCCGCTGTTCGCTGGGCCCCTGAAAGGAACGTCTCGGCCGACGGCAAACTGGGCGGACCGCCGGTCGATACCCGCGAACCTGCGGGACTTGAGAGCCGGCTCATCGCATCGACGAGACGACCTCATCGGTAGAATCGCGCTTGCGCGACCCGCCCGTCGGCATCGCGGATGTGGACGCCAAGCTCGAAACGAGGCTTACACGCCCCACGTGTGGCTCGCCGGCGGTCCGTGTGTCCCCACCCCAGCCTATCCCGGCGGCTTCACTCGGCCCTCGCAGAGTTCCAGATCGACCTGTTGAACGCCACTCGGACGCGCTAAGGCGCATCCATGCCCCGTTGCCCGCTTCGCATGACTCCGCTAGCGCTCGTGGCACTGCTCCTGGCGGTCCTCGCGACGAGTTCTTCCCACGCCGCTGCGCCTGCTGCCGCATCGGGCAAGCCGGCCGACATCCCCCGGCTCCAACTTGACGTGCGGAGGTCGACACTGCCCAACGGGCTGCGAATCGTGCTCTCGGTAGACCCCACCTCGCCCACGGTGGCCGTGGACCTGATGTACGACGTCGGCGCCCGGAACGAAGCCCGCGGGCACTCGGGGTTCGCGCATCTGTTCGAGCACCTGATGTTTCAGGGGTCGGCCCACGTGCAGAAGGGCGAGCACATGAGGCTCGTGGCCGCTCACGGCGGGACGCTCAATGCGAATACGGGCTCCGATCGCACGAACTACTTCGACCTCCTGCCGGCGAGCGAGCTGCCGCTCGCGATGTGGCTCGAGGCCGACCGCATGAAGTCGCTCGACGTCTCGCAGGCCAACCTCGACAACCAGCGGCTCGTGGTCGAGGAGGAGTACCGCATGAGGATTCTCAACGCGGCGTACGCTCCCGCCGGGATCCGTCTCGAGGAGCTCGTCTTCCAGGGCTACTGGCCGTACGAGCACTCCGTCATCGGATCCATGGATGACCTCGACGCGGCACAGCTTGACTGGGTGAAGGCGTTCCACGCCGCGTATTACGCCCCGAACGAAGCGGTCCTCGTCGTCTCGGGCGACTTCGATCCCGCCGTCGCCCTCGACCGCGCCAGGGCCTATTTCGGCGACGCGACGCCGGCGAAGGCGCCGGCGTACGAGCCCGGTCCCGTGCCCGAGCAGACCGCTCCACGGCAGGACGTCGTCGAGGACGCGCATGCGCGCTTTCCCGCGGTCCTCTACGGCTGGCCGATTCCCGCGACGCACACTTCCGATCACTACGCACTCGAAGTTGCCGCGAACGTGCTCGCCGCAGGCGAGAGCTCGCGCCTTTACAAGACGCTCGTGCACGACAAGGCCATCGCCATCGACGTCGACGCGGAGACCGAAGGCCACCGGGGTCCCGATGCCTTCGAGATGAGCTCGAAGGTGTCCGGCAAAGGGACCGTGGCCGAGGTCGAGAGGGTCATCGCCGACGTCATCGCTTCGCTCGCCAAGACCCCGCCGACGGACGAGGAAATGACCAAGGTGCGCCATGGGCTGGCGTCGCACTTTCTCTTCGGGTTGGCGTCGAACTACGCGCGCGCCGCGCAGCTCGCAACCTTCGAGACCTACTGGGGGGATGCGGCGCTCCTGAATACCGAGATCGATCGCTATCTGTCCGTCACGAAGGAGGATGTGTCGCGTGTCGTGGCGACGTATCTCGTCGTGGCGCACCGCTCGCGCGTCGAGGTGAAGCCGGGACAGGCGGCTCGAACCGGAGAGAGCCAGGCGAAGGCGGACGGGACCGGCACGCCGGTCGCACGCGGCCCGCGCAGCGAAGGGACGAAGCCGTGAAGCCCGTCACGATCCAAAACCTCGCCTCGCTGGCCCCGTTCGCGTCCTTGACGGCGTTCGCGCTGACGATCGGTGCCTGTGGATCCGCCTCCCCTGCCCTTCACGCGCCAGGTCCGTCTGGGCCCCCGGCATCACCGACGGCCCGCACCGCAGTCTCGGCGGCGAGCCACGATGAGCCTCCGCCACCTCTCGAGGCCAAGGCGTCTCCGTTCCCCGCCGTGGCGAAGAGGACGCTCCCGAACGGACTGCGCGTCTCCATCGTTGAATCGCACGCGCTGCCCCTCATCGAAATACGGGTGGTTGTCCACGCAGGGATCGGGTTCGGCGCGCCGGGGGTCAGCGAGATCACCGCGACGATGCTCGAGCAGGGCGGCACGCGCGCGCACACGTCGAGCGAGGTCGTGAACCGGATCGAGATGCTCGGTTCGAGCCTCACCATCGCCGTCGGGCGGGATGCAACGCGGCTATCGATGGGCGTCGTGACCCAGCAGCTGGCCCAGGCCCTGGACATCCTGGGCGAAGTGATCCGAAATCCTCGCTTCGACGCCGCCGAGCTCACGCGGGTCAAGGCGCGGATGACGGACCAAGCCAAGGACGATGCGCGATCGAGCGGCACCTGGAGCGCGACCCGTGTCCTCTTTCACACGCTCTTTGCGGCGACGAGCCCGTACGCCACCACCAGTGCCGTCCCAGCGGAGATCGCAACCGTGGACGGCGCGGCCGTCCGCGACTTCTACAATCGGCACTACGCTCCATCGAACGTCGAGGTCGTCGTGGCCGGCGACGTCGAGGCCGACCGGGGCGTCGAAGCGATCGAGCACGCGTTCGGGCCGTGGAAGGGGCCCGTGGCACGCGCGTCCACGCCGGTCGACTTCCCGCCACCCTTGGCCCCCGAACCGACCCGCGTGGTCGTCGTCGATCGGCCCGACAGCGTGCAGAGCGACCTTGTCGTGACTGAGCTCTTGCCTGAACGACACGCGCCAAGCTGGCCCACCGATCGCGCCGCGATCCAGGTGTTCGGCGGAGGGCTCACCGGACGACTCTTCCAGGACGTGCGCGAGAAGCGCTCGCTCGCCTACTCCGTGAACGCTTCCCCCATCGAGCTCGCGCACGGCGCGCAGCCGCTCTTCGCATACGCCGGCACACGGGCGCCGAAGACGGCGGACGCGGTGCAAGCGGTCCTGGACACCCTCGACGGCATGCGCACGGCACCGCCGACGAACGACGAGGTGACGGCGGCGCGGCGCTTTCTGAGCGACATCTTCGCCGTGCGCATGGAGACCCTCGGGGCGATCGCGGACATGGTCGCTCAGCTTCGGGAGCTCGATCTGCCCGACGACTACTGGGACACCTACCGCGCCGCGCTCCGCGCCGTCACGACGGCCAACACCGACCGGGAGGCGGCGACGGTGTTCACGGCCGACCACGCGCTCATCATCGTGGTGGGTGACGCGCGTCTCGTGGCCGATCCGTTGACGCGATTCGGCGACGTGACCGTCGTCGATCCCGAGCACGACTTCCAGGTCCTTCGGACTCTGCCGAGGAGCCCGGCGACCCCAGGGACTCAGGGGCGGTAGCCAAGGGCCACCCTCTCTTCTTGCCATCTTGCCGCAAGGCTCGGGTCAGCGTGGACACGCACGCAGACGGTGCAGCCGGGACCCCCCGACAGAACGCGCCTATCGGACGAGGACCACGACGGACCGCGGGCCGACGACATAATCCAGCGTGTTGAGCGGGATCTCGGAGCCCGGATCGGCGATGTCCATCGGACTCTCGAGAGACGTATCGATGACACGCTTCCACCGGCGATTTTCGACGCTCGGCTCCTGGACGATGAACCGCAGCGGCTCCCAATAGGCGCTGACCATCACGTAGATGTCATCGTCATGCTCCGACCGACCGTCGAGAAAATAGGCCACGCTCCGGGAGTCCAAGCTCAGATCCGGCGGCCCTGCGACACCGTGCCAGCACACGTCGTCGCGCCAGAACCGGCCACGCGCGAGTGTCGGATGCGCTCGACGAAACGCGATCATCGTCTTGAAGAATCGATGGACGTCCGCGTTTGCCGCTCGCCGCTCCCAGTCGAGCCAGGTCGTCTCGTTGTCCTGGTTGTAAGGGTTGTTGTTGCCGCCTTGCGTATGCAAAAACTCGTCGCCCATCACGAACATGGGAGTTGCGTTCGAGAGCAGAAGAAGCGTGCAGAAATTCTTCACCTGCCGTCTGCGCAGCGCGATCACGTGCGGCGGAGCGCCGTCATCGCCCTCCCAGCCACAGTTCCAGCTGTGGTTTGCATCGGTGCCGTCTCGGTTGTCTTCGCCGTTCGCGCGGTTTCTCTTCACGTCGTAGGCGGTGAGATCGTACATGCAGAACCCGTCATGGCAGTCGACGAAGCTCACGCCCTGGTAGGGCCGGTAGACCTCGTCGCCCTCGTCGGGGAACAGGTCGTCGCTTCCGTACAGCCGCTGGATCAAGGAGGCTACGAGCCCCCGGTCGCCCTTCACGAACTTGCGCACGTCGTCGCGAAACCGGCCGTTCCATTGCCTCCAGTCGAACCCGGGGAACGACCGTCCGAGCTGGGAGGTCGCCAGGTCCCACGGCTCGGCGATGAGGCGTATGTCCGCGAAGTCCGGGTCCGACGAGATCTCGCTGATGATCGATGCGTGGTCCATGCGGATGCAGCCGTCGATGTCTCGCGAGAGGATCGACGCGAGGTCGAAGCGGAAGCCGTCGACGTGCATTTCGTTCACCCAGTAGCGCAGGCTGTCGACGACGAGATTGCGGACGGTCGGGTGCCCCGTCCGTAGGACGTTGCCCGTGCCCGTGTCGTCGCGGTACGTATCGAGGTCACCCTGCAAAAGGTAATAGGTCGCGTTGTCGATCCCGCGGTACCCTAGGCACGGACCGTCTGCACCCCGCTCGGCCGTGTGGTTGTAGACGACGTCCAAGATGACTTCGATGCCGGCGACGTGAAACGCCTTCACCATGGCGCGAAACTCGTCGATTTGGTCGGCGGGGGCGCGGGCCGTCGAGTACGCCGGATGCAACGCGAAAAAGCTGATGGGCATGTACCCCCAGTAGTCGCCGCATACCCCGGGGACGAACGCGTAGACCGGCAGCAACTCGACTGCCGAGACCCCGAGGTCGACCAAGTAGGGAATTTTCTCCACGATGCCTGCAAACGATCCGCGCCGCTCTTGCGGCACGTCGGAGTTCGCCCGTGCCGTAAAGCCGCGCACGTGCATCTCGTAGATGACGAGACCATGCGTGTGGCGCACCCGCCGATCCCCGTTCCAGTCGAAGGGCGCTCGGGGCGCGGGAATCTCGGCGAGCAACGCCCGTCCGGCGTTCGACCCCGTGCCTGTGGCCGCGGCGCAGTCGAAGGTGCTCGTATGCACCTGCCGGGCGTACGGGTCCAGAAGGACCTTGGTCGGATCGAAGCGGTTGCCCGGCCCGTACGGCCCGTCGACCGAATAGCCATAGTAGGTCGCCGGCAAGACGTCCGTCGCCTTGATGCGGCAGTGCCACGTTCGCCCCGTCCGGTTGCGGATGGGGTCGAGATCGCGCCGTACGACCGGGCGCGTGAGGTCGGTGGGCGCAAACAGCAGCAAGCTGACGGCGGTCGCCGCCTTCGAATAAATCGCCCAGTTGTAGGACGCCTCAGCCTCGACGAAGGTGACCCCCAGAGGCGTGGGGGAACCGTCCGTCGTGTCCCAGTGGCTCACGCGAAGCGCACAAGACCACGGTGCCTTCCGAAACGCCAACGCAATCGGCCGCCTCGCAGACCGTGTCGGTCAAAGGGGCGCGATGCTGTCGACCATGCGATCGAACGCGGGACGCGCCGCGCGAACCGCGGCTGCCGGTCCCGTCATCTTGAAGAAATACGGAGGGCTCGGGCTCTCGACGATGGCGCCCGCCATGGCCCAGTCGCGCTTCGGATCAGCCGGTGCGCCCATCGTCATGCCACCGCCGACGTAGGTGCCGGAGACGTCGACCGTGACGACGTGGAGGCCGTGCACCGTCTTGTCCACGCGTCCCTGGCGGCCGATGTCGTCGAACTGCGCCATCCACCGGTCGATGTTGGCCTGCGTCGCGCCGCCGGCGCGCGACACGATCACCTCCACCGAACCGGCAACGCGGTACGTCGCGAGTCGCATCGCATTCGGGTTCGGGGTCTCTTGCCAGCCCTTTGGCATTTTCCAAACGAGCCCGGAGGAATCGTCGGAAGCTCCGACCAGGGATCCGTGCTGCGCGTTCGCCGATCCGATGGGCGGGTGGTTGGGCGGAAGGGGCTCGCCTGGCTCGAACGGCGAGTTTGCCGATCCGATGGGCGGGTGGTTGGGCGGAAGGGCCTCGCCTGGCTCGAACGGCGAGTTTGCCGATCCGATGGGCGGGTGGTTGGGCGGAAGGGCTTCGCCTGGCTCGAACGGCGAGTTTGCCGATCCGATGGGCGGGTGGTTGGGCGGAAGGGCTTCGTCGCTTTCGAGGGGCAGCGGCCCACCGCCGGCGGCCGGCGGCGCGGAGCTCCCGTGGGCGGCGGCGGTCGCGTCGGGTTCGCGCTCCACGCCATAGAGCGCGAGGCCGCCGGCGAGGAGGACCGCCGGAATCACAGCCAGCGATGCGATCCGGATCGACATGGACCGCGTTTATCATGCGCAAACCGTGCCGGGATGCGCATGTGTGCGGAGACAGAAGGAAGCACGAACGTCCCGTGCGATCGCGATGCGGGCGGCAGCCCTCGGGGCCGGTTTCCACGCATAAAAGGTTCGCGATTCGCCACGGTCATTTCGCGTTTTGCCCAAAGTTCGGCCGTCGGCCCGAGGGGATCGAGTCAGCGAGCGCGACTTGGACGCGGATCACTGCGGCCGGATGGACCTCGATTTCCTGTCGGCGCGACGTTGGGCCCGGAAGTCGGCGAACACGACGTACCCGAACGCGGCGAAAGACGCGGTCCCGAGCACCTGCCCGAGCGACATCGCGACGATGACAGGCCAGACTGTCGGGTTGAAGACCTGCCACATCATGAGCGACAGCGCGGCGAGCGCGCACACGCACGAGAGGATCAGCCACCCTGAATCGACAGGTCGTGCGCTCAAGGCTTTTCCGTCTTTTGTGGCGCGCCGGGAGCCTGAAAGAACGGGTGGGCAAGACCGTGGCAGCCTTCGCTCGCGCAACCCAAGCGCCCGGCCCGGGTGTCGTCGACCGACGCCCTATGGTCGGGCACTTTGAGCCAGAGGGTGTCCTCGGTCGAATGGCACTGCATGCAGTTGCCGTTCATCTTGGAGGGCTCGCGCAGATGGATGGTCTTTTTGGCCTCTTCGAGGGACGTCTGGCGGTATTCGGTCAGATACAGCCACACGTGTCTCATGCCGCCGGCCTTGGTCAGGATCGTGCCAAACATCCCGTAATCGGCGTGGCACACGTAGCAGTTCTCGGAGCCGAACATGGCATTGCGAGCGTGCCTCGACGCGAGCGATCCGCTCGCGCGGTCGTCGGAGTCCGCGCGGTGCAGTGCCATGACGTGGCATGACCCGCAAAACACGCGTTCCTTGGTCGCTTCGAAGCCCTGCACGTTGCCCGCAAAAGCCGCGCCGATGGGAAACACTCCGAGCCCGAGTAGCAGCCACAGCTTGGTGGCGCGCACCAGCGGCGGGCGCACGACGAGATAGCCGACCAGGATAATCGCCGACAACGCCGCGCTCACGCACTCGAACACTGCCAAGGGCGACGACGCCAGCAGGGTCACCCGACGGCCTCGCGACGCGCGCCTGGGACTTGCACGGGGCCCACGCCGACCATGTCTTGCAAGACAACGGCCAGTCGTCACCCGCGCCGACGTCTCGTAGCGTGTGCGGCGACCACCGTCGCCGGTGCGATGGGACTGGCGTCGGGCGCGGGGGCGGACGCCCTCCGGCTTCGGGCCGACGCTCTCGCCGAGACACAGGGGACGTCGTCACCCACCGGACTCGTCGTTCTTCAGGGGCAGGACGCGATCCGGCCGTGGATCAGCGCTGAAGCGCTCGTCTGGGCCGGTGCGCGTTCGCCGCATCTCACCGGCGACGTCCTGGTGCTGACCGTCCGGCTCCGCGAGCCGCACGGGTATGTCGAAGCTCTCGCCGGACGCTTCGTGATCGCCACAGGCGCGGTGCACCCCGTGCAAATCGATGGGGGGCACGTGATCGGACGTGCTCCGTGGGGATCCACGGTGGAAGCCTTCGGCGGGCTTCCCGTCGTCCCGCGCTTCGGGGCGCGCAGTTACGACTGGATCGCCGGGGGTCGGGTCGCCCAAAGGGTCGCCGACACCGTCACCCTGGGTGTCTCCTACGTCCAGCGGCGCGAGGACGGAGAGATCTCGAGTGAAGAGTTGGGGGCCGACCTCGCCGCGGCTCCCGCTCGTTGGCTCGACGTCGCGGCATTCGGCGCGTACGACCTCGAAAACCCAGGGATCGCGGAGGCTCGCGCGTCGGCCGCCGTGCGATGCAACGATTGGCGCTTCGAGCTATTCGGGTCGCAGCTGTCGCCCGGCAGGCTGCTGCCGGCGACGTCGCTCTTCTCGGTGCTCGGCGATATGCCGTCGCAGACGATGGGGGCGACCGTTCGGTGGCGAGCCGCCCCGCGGCTCGACCTGCTCGCGAGTGGCGCCGGTCAGGACGTCGCGGGCGGGCTCGGCGGCAACGGCTGGGTGCGCACGACGCTGCGCCTCGACGACCGGGGCAACGGCAGTCTCGGGCTCGAGCTCCGCCGCGTCGACCTGCCCGGCGCGCGGTGGACAGGGGTACGCGCCATCGGTGCCGTGCCCTTGGGCAAGGGCTTCTGGTACTCGTCGGAGATCGAGATTGTCGCGGCCGACCATCCCGATGGACGAGGCGTGGCCTGGCCGTGGGGCCTGTCGGCGCTGTCGTGGCGGTCCCGGGACGGCTGGCAGGTCGCGGGCGCTCTGGAAGCCTCGGCGACGCCCCTGCTCCGCTATGAGGCCGATGCCCTGGTGCGCCTCTCCTATGCGCTGGGCGGGCCCGAAACCACGGCGCCACGCGGCCCGTCCTCGGGAACCCGATGAGGATGCGTTTCACCCTGGGGGTGGTTGTGTCAATCGCGCTCGCGGCCTGCGCCAGCGTGCTCGGCATTCGTCACGATCTACCCTCGCATCCGTTCGAGCACCGCGCCCACGTGCTCAAGGCGATCAACTGCGTCGAGTGCCACGCCGACGTCGATCGCGCCGGAGACACCGGCCCGGTCCATTTCCCGTCCGAAGCCGTCTGCCGGCAATGCCACGAGAAGCCCCACGACGATCGACCGTGCATCCTATGCCACGGCGAACCGTACGTGCGCCAGGTGGCGGAGCTCGCGCGCGCGCAGCTTCGATTCGATCACCTACGCCACATGGGTGCGGTCCACGGCGATTGCGTCCGGTGCCATTCCGACGTGGCCGAAGCGCGTCCGGAGACCGTCTTGCCGAAGATGGCGACTTGCTTCGGATGCCACGAGCACCGCGACCAGTGGGCGATGCGCGACTGCAACGGCTGCCACGTCGATTTGCGCGACGAGGGAGTGCCGCCCGACGATCATCTCGTTCACGACGCAGACTTCGTCCGCGAGCACGGCGTACGAGCGGCAAGCGCGCGCGACCTCTGCGCGAGTTGCCACACCGAGCGGCAGTGCGCGTCGTGCCATGGTGAGGGCACGGTCCCGGCCCTGCCCTGGAAACTCGCCTTGGGCGAGGTGAGCCTGTCCGGCATCCATCGCGCCGGATTCATGGCTCGTCACCCCGAGGAGGCGAGGGCCGATCCGGGGGTCTGCACGACGTGCCACACGGAGAGCTCGTGCGTCGACTGCCACACGCGTGAGAACGTCGCCGGCGCCGCGGCGCGCAGCCCTCACCCGCCGGGCTGGGTAAACGGCGAGCATGGGGCGCAGGCCCGCATCGATCCGGTGTCCTGCGCGGGCTGCCACGGAGGCGCCGGCGAGACCCTCTGCGTCGGCTGCCATCGCGTCGGCGGACCGGGCGGCAACCCGCACGGTCCCGGCTTCACGAGCCACAAGGACGTTCACCACGACGTGCCGTGCCGTCTGTGTCACGGGGTCGGTCCATGACCCGGAGCGTCCGACGCGTCCTCTTTGGCCTCGCCGGCGCGGTCGTGATCGGAGCCGCGTGCATCGCCGCGCGGGTCCTGATCGGGCGGCACACGGTGAAGAGCGTGGCGCCCGACTTCGTTCCCGCGTCGTGGGCCCAGACCCGCACGACACCCGGGCACCGGACGCACGTGGGCGGAGCGAAGGCCGAGTGCCGCGACTGCCACGACTTCGAACGCGACGGGTTCAAAAACCCCGGCACGGCGGTCTGCACGAAATGCCATACGAGGGAAACCGGCGTCGCCCACCACGGCAGTCCGTCCCGCTCGACCGACTGCCTGACGTGCCACGCGTTCGCGATCGGGGCTGCGGAGCCGACGTGCATCGGCTGCCACGCCGGACCGGAGGGCCGTCTGCCGGCGATCGTGCAGCACGCGACCGTCGACTGCACGGCGTGCCACCGCCTGCACGAGACCCCTTCCATCGTCCCGGCGGATTGCACGAGTTGCCACCGGGAGCGCGCACCCGAGCACGACGAGCGCGCCGGATCGAAGGGTTGCCTCGACTGCCACAGCCCCCACGAGCCTGCGTCCGCGGCGAAGACTGCGTGCGCGACCTGCCACGCCCAAGGGGCAGAACCGCACCCGAGCGCCCACGACGCGTGCGTCGGTTGTCACGAGCCTCACGGCTTCGTGCCGAAAGCCAGCGTCTGCGTCAGCTGCCACGGCCCCAAGACCACGCTGGTCGCCAGCGAGGTTACGGCTCACGCCGTTTGCGTGAACTGCCACAATCCACACGCTCCCGGCGCGGCCGCGGCCGCTTGTGCGCGATGCCACCAGGACGTCCAGGTGAGCCATGGGAACGCGGCCGCGTGTGTCAGCTGCCATAGGCCCCACACGGACGATCCGACCGCCGTCGCGGCCACGTGCACGAGTTGTCACGAGAAAGTGGCCGCCACCGACACCGGCGCGCACAGGGGAGGCATCGTCTGCGAGGCGTGCCACAAGCCGCACGCCTTCGAGGGACTCGACGAGAAGACCCTGTGCCGAGACTGTCACGTCCATGAGACCACGCTCGTCGCGTCGAACCCCGGTCATGCCGACTGCGTGTCGTGCCACGGCACATCGGTCGTGCACGTCATCGCGGCGCCGGCGGCTTGCGGAACCTGCCATGCCGCCGAACAGAAGTTCGCGCCCGCGGGCCACCAGCGTTGCGTCGGTTGCCATGATCCGCACGGCGCGCAGCCCACGCCCCCGTGCGCCTCGTGCCATGCGGACAAGACCCGCGAGCTGCACGGGGCGATCCCGGGAGGCTGCGGCAATTGCCATCGCGCCCACGGCCCCGGCGGCGTCGCCGCCCCGCCCGCTTGCACGACCTGTCATGCGCCGGCCACGTTGCCGGCGCTCCATGCCGTGCCGGGCCACGCGGTGTGCGCCCGTTGCCACGTGTCGCCCCACGAACCGCCGCGCGACGATCGAGCCACGTGCACGGCAAGTTGCCACACCGACCGGGGCGCCCACGAGCCCGGCGCATCGGTGTGCACCGGTTGCCACGTGTTCCGAGCTGCGAGCCCATGACCCCGGAGCGGGCTCGGCGCAGGGTTACTCCGAGCCGGCGAACTCGATGATGCCGTCGATGTGCCGGGATAAGCCGATCGCGGCAATCGAGGGAGTGCCGTTGGCATCGAGCGACACCTCCGAGCCGTGGCAATCCGAGCGGTTGCAGTCCGTCGCCGGGGTGTGATCGGGGGGTGGAATTCCATGGCATGCCCCGCACTTGGCCTGCGCCCCCGACGTGTCGTTCCAGGCCGGGACGGCCGCGGGGCCGGCCAGCTTGGCTCCGTGGCACGCGACGTTCGTGCACTGGGTGCCGTCCCACGCCGGGAGCGAGCCGCGCGCAGTGGCGAGCCCCGAGAACGTGACATGCACCGTGCCATCGAGGTGGACGGGATCCAGGATCGTGCTCGGCACCACATGGCAATTCGTGCAAGCGAGCGGCACGGTGATCGTCGGGTTCTGGTGCGCGGGGTGCGCGGCCGTGCTCGGCCAAGGGCTACTGCCGCTGCCGTGGCACGCGCCGCAGAGGCCGCTGCCGTTGCCGAGGTCGACCTTGCCGTTCAGGTGCAGCGGCCCACCGGTCAGCGCCGTGCCCGCGGCATTCGCTTCCGCGTGGCAATTGTTGCACGGCCCCACGTAGTGACCGCTCGGTGGCGAGCCGTGGCAGTCGCCGCACGCCATCGGCGTGGTCTCGCTCCAGGTCGGTCGCGGCCGGGCGCCACCCTGGTCATGGCAATAGACAGCACAGGTCTGCGTCGCGCGGTCGTAGCTGGCTTCGCCGACCACGACCGTCGGATCAAACAGGATCTCGACGGTCCCGTCGCCGTGGTAGCCCCCGATGACCGGATTGTCCGGCACCGGATGGCACGTCGAACACGCGACTCCCTTCGGCAAAGCCTCCGAGGGCTGGACGTGCGCCGCATGGGCCCCGGCGTTCGCCGCGTCACCCGGGAAAAAGCAAGGGTCGCGCGGCGGGTAGGCGAGCGTACCCGATCCGTGGCACGTGCTGCATGCGAGCGCTCCGCCGGGCTGGTCGTGGCAGCTCGTGCAGGCGGGCGCGCCCGGTGCAGGCGATGTGATGCCGGCGGGGGTCGAGGGCGCGCCCGCGTGGCAGCGCCCGCACGCGTTCGGATCGTCGGCGTCGAGCATCGGGGCCCAGCGCACGGCGCGTAGCGTCGTTCCGTGGAACGCGATCGACCGCGGATCGGCAAACCCGGGATCGTGCACGCCGTCCACGACGTCCGGGGTGCCCGCGACCACCCATCCTAAGAGCGTCGAGCGCTCGGAGTCCGAAAGCAGCCCTAGGTGCGGTGCCGTGTCGAGCGCGGCGACAATGGGAGCGGCCCCGCTCGCCGGGAGCGTGGCCGGCACGCCGGAAGGCGCGACGCAGCCGATCGCGGCCACATACGACGTGGCGCTCCAGCCCGCGGCTGGTTTCGTATCCCCGTGGCAGGAGACACAGTGCGCCTGGAGGATCGGCACCTCCACGTCGACGTCGAAGCCCGGCGGCTGCGACTCGGTCGCCCGGTCCTCTTGGCACGATGCCAAAAGGCAGAGGATGCCGATCGTTCGAGCGATCGCCAAGTCCACCGCCGCGACTACGGGCGGCCGGCCGAGTAGGTGGGCGGTGCGCCACCGGTCACGGCCTCGAACGAGTCATAGAGGAGCTGCCCTTCGTAGAGCGGAGCGTGCACGCCGTAGGCTCCGCCGCGGGAGATGATCAGATAGTTGTAGAGCGCACCTGCCTGAGCCGCCGTGAGCGTGACGCCCGGCAGCGGATTGTCATCGGCCCAGTTCCCGTCGCCGACCTCGCCGGCCGCACCGTCCTCCGGATCGGTCAGCGGCGTGTAGGGCGGAGCCGTCGCGCGCGTCAGCCAGCCCTGGGCGTTCAATGCGCGTTCGAGGTCCGTCATCGCGCTCTTGATGACCGTCTCGCCACCCCCCACGTCAAAGGTCGTCGGCGCCGGCATGTGGCAGCTCGCGCACACACTCAGCTGAGGATTGAAGGTGTGGTTGGGGACGTTGGCGTTGCCCGCGACGTTCGGCATGTGGCAGTCGACACACCCGAGCACCACTTCGTGGGAGTCCTCGCTGTAGGTGACGTTCGGATACTGATAGCCCCCTTGCCCCGTGAAGACGTCGGCCATCGGCCCCTCGTGCGGTCCCCAGTAGACGCTCGTGATCCGGTTGCCCGCGTCCGCGGTGATGTAGTTGGTCACATCGACACGCGACTGATGGCACCAAATGCACGTGTCGCTCGGGCCGTAGTCGCGAGGGGTCTTCGTGCCCGTGACCGCGCCCGCCGAGGGGCTCTTCTCGAGAAACACGGTCCCCCCGTCGGGCGCGACATTGAGCGGGAAGGACCCCGGCGTCCACGGGATCCCCGTGACATGCGGATCGTTGGCGGGCGTTACATTATGGCAGGTGGTGCAATACACCTGCGCCACCGTGGCGGTCCCGGCGTAGTTGGCATAGTTGGCCACGGGCGGATTCTTGGTCGTATCCCAGTATTGAAGCTCGCCAGCGGCGAGGTTGACGACGCCGGCGTCGCCATCGGTCATGACGTTTCCCGCGACGCGTTGCTGAAGGGCATCGATGGCGTGGCAATTGCCGCACGGGGAGCCGGGAGCGACCCATTCCGCCGCGGTCGTCGTGTCGACCTCCGAGAGGTACACCTGGTAGTGCGTGCTGGCCTGGTACTGCGTGATCACCCCATTGAAGCCGTGGCAAGGCGACAAGCACGAGACCGAGACCGAAACGGCTCCGGCTTCACCCACCGAGCCGGCAGGACCCGCGGGACCGGCGGGGCCGGCCGGCCCGGCCGTGCCGGTAGCGCCCTGAGGCCCGGGTGGACCGGCGTCTCCGGCAGCGCCCTCCGGACCGACCGGGCCTGAGCAGCCCGCGAGGCCGAGAAACCAAAGTGCAGCGCCGAGGGCGAGCAAAGGCGATCGGATCATGGAGCGGCGCCGACCTGCACGATGCGGGCCCGGATCCTGGCTCGCGCGATTCGGAAAGGGCCGACTCGACGAAGCCCGCGTGAGGGCTTGAACCCCGCCTCAACGCGCGATGCGATGGGTTGGTCGCGCACGCTGGCGCACGCCAAGCTCATGCACATT
>Ga0208691_1000189_pt1 | contig 21123 bp, 14 predicted proteins | sample June2015DPH_20_1_FD_184719 | JGI IMG/M metagenome (GOLD analysis project Ga0208691, IMG submission 184719) | Peatland microbial communities from SPRUCE experiment site at the Marcell Experimental Forest, Minnesota, USA - June2015DPH_20_10... | ecosystem: Environmental > Terrestrial > Soil >... | reverse complement strand
GATGCTGAATGGATGGCTGCAGTTCGCGCTCTTGAGCGTGACCTTTACGGCAATGTTAGTCACCGCGAAAATTTTCTCAAAGAGCGAGGCTAAGAGCGAAGTCCAAAGAAAAACACAAGTATCCTCAGGATCGAATTCAGCATGTGTGCCGAACCTGGCGGCTGGATGTAGCGATCAGGCGAATGCAGCCTGACTGCACCGTTTTTCGGTGAATTAAAAACCGCCCTGCCAGCGCAAGGGCGGTTCGGCGTGATCCGTCTCTCAGAATGTGGCACACTGGCCCTGCTTCGATCTCGCCGTGTTTCCTCCTCCCGTGATCGAGGTATTGTTTGAACATTGCAGGTTATTGCCGATGCTGTTGGTGAACACCTGAGTCGGTGCGGTATTGTTTTGGTCTTGCAAGTTGCCACTGACCGTATTGCTGGTGACGTTCGTTGCCGCCGTGTTGTTTTGTACTTGCAGATTGCCACCGATCACGTTGCTGGTCACTGTCGCAGCCGCGATGTTTTCCTGCACCTGCGCATCGCCGCTTATGCTGTTGCCCGTGATGGTGGTTGACCCGCTGTTTTGCTGCACCTGAAGCACGCCGCCCACCGTATCGCCGACAATGCTGACCGGCGCACTGTTCTGCTGTACCTGGATCACGCCGTTCACGGTATCAGGGGGACAAGAAGGCGAACTGCCGGACGCGCCGATCAGAATCGCGGTTCCGTTATCCTGGAATTGCAGTACGCCTCTCACCGTAGTACCGCAAACCTGGTTCTGCGCGGTTCCAGCCGGAATGTTCGTAATCTGCAAGTTCCCGTTGATCGTAGTTCCCGGATTGATCATGTACGTGCTAGCGCCGGAAATCTGCAGGTTGCCGTCAACGTTCGAGTTCAAGACAGTCAAGTTTCCGCCGTTCTGCGTGATATTGCCGGTTACTGTCGCGTTCACGATGCAAAAATTCTGGCCCGCCGAAACCGTAAGATTGCCGTTGAAGGTCGTTCCAAAAATGCCGGTGCAAGGTGGGAACGCTATTGCGGTCGGCAGATCTTCCACCGGAATCGTTGTCGTTACCGCGTTGGTTGCCGTTGAGATCACTGTGACTGTGGTGCCGCCCGTGTCTGCAGTATAGACACTGGTGCCATCCGGTTTCATGGCGATGTCGCCGGGACTGAACAGCGGGAACGCAAGATTCGCCACGGCGGCGCTGGTTGTCACCGTATTGGTGGCCGTGGCTATCACTGTCACGGAATCCGATAAGCTGGTTACGTACACCTGAGTCCCATCCGGGGTGATAGCGACTCCCAGCGGCTCGATCCCGACTGGAATTGTGGCCACCACCGTATTGCTGGCTGTCGCGATGACCGATACTGTGCTGTCATCAAAGTTGGCGACATAGGCGTACGCGCCATTCGGGGTGAAGGCTATTCCCAAAGGCCCGTTTCCCACGGTAAGTGTCGTAACCACTGTGTTGGTAGCAGTGGCGATCACCGTAACGGTATTGTCTGCCGTATTTCCGGTTACATAGGCAAAAGCTCCATTCGGGGTAATCGCCACTCCGAACGGCTCAATCCCCACCGCGACCGTGGCCACCACAGTGTTACTGGCAGTCGCGATCACCGACACAGTGCTCTGCGCCACATTGGTCACGTAAACGTTCGCCCCGTTTGGGGTGATAGCTATTCCTGTCGGTTCAATTCCCACCGGAATCGTGGCCACCACAGTATTGCTGGCCGTCGCGATCACCGAGACAGTACTGTCCTCGAGGTTGGCTACGTAGACGTGCGTCCCGTCCGAAGTTGCAGCTACGCCAATCGGGCCGGCGCCCACCGGAATAGTCGCCACTACAGTGTTCGTGGCGGCATCGATCACCGACACGGTGTTGTTTTCCAGGTTGGTCACATAGCCGAATGGCGCCGCCATAGCATGGACGCTAATCAGCACAATCGCCGCGAGCAGACCAGCGATCCAGAGAGTTGATTTCAACAGCCATGTCGGGGGGATTACTCTTGTCGCCGATTTTGAAGTCATTGTTTTCTCTCCTATCCAAAAGCAAAATCCTTAAAGTCACGCCACGGTTGAACGTCGCGATCGCCGGCCCGGGCTGCCGAGACGTGTGGTCTGGTATCGGGGTATCGTCGGTATATTGCCCAGCAAAGAGCGCGCGTGGGCAATCACGGAATCGCTATTGATGCTGCGCGGCTGTTGAGCCGAGCGGCCCTCCGCAAATTGCTCCACCTGGCGTTCCAGCTTGGTGCTGGTGCACTCCGGACACCGGGGTCTCTGGCGATTCAACACAAGGCGTTCAAAACGGGTATGGCACTGCTTGCATACGTATTCGAAAATTGGCATGGTTCATTTCACCTCGATGAAATCATTACGGCGGTTGATTGACGGCCCGCGAGCGCTGCGTAGAACGTCTTGTCGTCGAGGTGCAGAGAGCTGTTGAGTTCCCGTAGCGTCTTGAAAAGGTAATAAGGAGTCTGCGTCAGATTGTGCTTGGTCATGATTGGGTCATTCAAAAGCCAAGTCAACTTCTGCAGCTTGACGGTTTCAGTGCACGGTTCTCCTCCTCGCCACGTGAGCACACCGGTTTCGTTCAGGCTGCTCACCAGTTGGTTGAGGTAGACGGCGTTGTTGAGATAAGGAACGGTATACAGAAGAGTGTTTTCGTCCGCCCGCCGCTCCCAGGACTTCAGGACTTCCAAGGCGCGGTTGTAAGGCCCGGCGGTGACTTCCAGGCGCAGCATGGCTCCCGTGTCGCCGACAGGTTCATGTTCAAACTGTTTGCGAACACTGGCTGGAATCACTCCAAGAATCGGATGGCGCTCGTACTGATGGACGACAGGGTAGACGCCGAAGGCGTGCCTGCTTGTGTGTACTCCGTCAGTCTTGATCAGCATGGCAAAGCCAGCCGCGCCGAAGCCCGTGTCGCCTTTGCCGGCGGCCATGACCACGAAGTACCGCTCGGGATCTACTCTGGTCCATCGCGTCGGGGCAACGTTCGAGCCTTCGCTCGGCACGGTCACGAAGAGTCCGTCGTCAAAGGTTGTGATCCGCAATGTCGCAGCATCTGAGGACTGGCCACTCTTTTCGACAGGAGTTAAGCTGATCGCCTTGGGCGCTTTCGGATCATCCAGTTTGTATTTGGACTTATTTTTCGCCTGCCACTCAGAACTTTTGTACGAAGCGCTACGGGCAAGCTCGGTGACGACTCCGTTAGGTCCGAAACGATGGCGCGTGGGATCTACGCGGCCGCGTGTGGATGATTGCCAGGTACCGAGAATGCTGAACTGGCAAGCCTTCTCATCCTGGGTAAGCGAGGTATCTGGAAATAAAAATATAAAAAGAAGACCCAACGAAAACGAGAAGGCGAGCCGCTTCATGAGACGCTCCTTGCGGAGAATACGAGAGCCGCTTTTTCAGCGGCTCCCGTCGGACCGCAGTTGTTGCTGTTCGAATCGCGCCAAGATCTACCGAATCGACCTAGCGCAACCGGAACCCAGAGTTCTACTACGCTGCCGTTGCGTGTAACAGGGCCTGAAGTTTCTTCAACCCCTCCGGGTTTTCGTACTTCGCGGTCTTCTCCGTCCAGCCGTGAGCGCGCTTGAAGCTAGCCCGCTTCGACGCGGTAATTGCACCCTCGCGATCGATCTGCGCTTGAAGGTCGGCATTCTCGCGAACCCGTACACCAAACGGTTTGGTCAATTCGACCCAGGAAACAGCTTCCCGGATCAGACGCGGTGGATCCGGCAAGACCCACGACGACCAGCGGCTGTTGTTATCGTTGATAATGCGCAGCATCGACGCATGGATGTCGACAGAGAAATCCATGAGTGGATCGTCCAAGCGGAAAAGCTTGAAGCGAATGCTGGTTAGGTCGTACTCGCTTCCAGTAAGAAACATCCAGCCGCGCCGGGCGCCGTTGCTCTTCGCATAGGCCGCCAGCTTGGCCGGAGTGTCTTCGTCGGGCTTCAGCGTGAACGAATACATGAACATGTCGCGCCCGAGATGGTCGCCGAGCAGGTCCTGTAGCTTGGTCAGACAACTAATTGATCTTGGGCAATACTTGTCACAACTTGCGTACATAAAGTTAATGATCGAGATTTTGCCTCTGATCAGGTCGTCATAGAACCGCACCTTTTTGTTCTCGTGCGTGGTGAACACGCCATTACTGTAATAGGCAGGTCCCAGTGAGGCTGCCGGCCGCGACTTGTCCGGAACGTGACAGGAAAGAAAGTCTCGTCGGTTCATGCTTTAACTCCCTTCTTGGAGCCCTTGAAGCCGGGGCGATTGAGCTTGGTTGTTTCGTAACTCGCTGGCAGCTGTGACAGCAGGGTTATGGCCGGGGTTAGGTTCGGCTGCGCGCCGGCATTGGGTTCGCCGTTACCCGTGTTAGGCGTCCCATCCGAGTAGGTTGGAGACGTGACAGTAGAACTGGGGCCGGTAGTGACATCCCACCGCGTCAGCATCAGGTTATCTTCGTGTCCCAGGTTATGGCAGTGGATCATGTACTTGCCAAACCAGTCGCGGAACTGTAAGAAAATGAGGACCTCATCGCCGGGTACGATCGGGTAGACGTCTCGCCGACCCATTTCCAGCGGTGGGACCCCTTGACTGTTGATGCTGATGAGAGCACCGGTCGTGGGGTTGGCATTAACGTTCCTGCGGTCCAGAACCCGTCCCTCTTCCAGGTGGATGTGAACAGGGTGAGTCCAACCTGTACCGGGGAACCGGTTCCTGATGAGCCAAGTTTCGGCCGAGCCCTGTTGAATTTGGGCATCGGGACGGTTCGGATCGAAGGTCAGCCCGTTGATATTGAATACCTTTGCGGTCGGGTTTGAGGGATCGCCCTCCGCTCCGGCAATAAAGTCATTGAAATTCCAAAGCCTGGTTCCGAATAAGTTAGCCATAGGCGTGGCTATGTTCGGCAATGAAGTCAGCACCGACGGAACTTGGCTTTGATCTGGGCCCGGCGGCGGGCCAGTGACGTTAAACGACATCACAACGTTGCCCATATTGATGCCGGGCGCCGGTTCAGGCTCGGAGGCGTTGCTCACAAACTGGGCGGCGGTATTGGTCAGAAACCAGCTTTGCCCAGGCGTGGCGTTGGTGAAGTCAATAATCACGTCGTAACGTTGCGAGACGTAGACGGTCAGACCCTGTAGGGTTGGTTGCGACGAACTTGGGATAATCTCAACCGGCGAAGGCAGTAAATTGCCGTCGGTGGTCACAACTGTCATCGGTTGGGCGTTGCCGTTGTTGTCGTATAGGTTGAATGTCCAGATTCGTGCCGGGCCGCTGTTCAGGAAGCGGAAGCGATACTTGCGCGTATACACATTGAAGTACGGCTGTATGGCGCCGTTGACACAGAATTTGTCGCCCGCTGGGATGGTATCCGGGGACGTGGCGTACATCTGACCATCCGAGCAGAACAACTTATCGGTGAAGTTCAGCGGGATATCGTAGACGCCATAGCCTCCGGGCAGACACAAAGCTTGCGATCCCTGCCCGGGTGCCTCGGAACCGGTATCCACGTCGTCGTACATCAAGTACATTCCATTAATACCGCGATAGTTGTTTGAGGCGGTGAAGCTGTGCCGGTGATCGTGATACCAATAAGTATGCTGCGCTTCGAGCGGGTCGCCCAGTGGCGGAAACTCATTGAAACCCGCATAGACGTTGGGATAGTGATGGTCCTTGAACAATCCTGGACTCCAGTAGTCGCCAGCGAATCCGTCGCTCTCGGAAGCGGTATGCCCGTTGTGCATGTGCGTGGTGTGGTTGTTGTCCCCGAACCCGATATTGTCTACGGGCAAGTTGTTGATGAACCGCACAACGATCGGAACACCATAGACGTTCAGGAATGTCGGACCCGGATAGATTCCGTTGTAACCCCAACAATAAGTCGGCGGAATCTGGGGGTGAAATTGATGCATACACGGTTCAACCGTGACGGAGTACTGCACGAGCGGGAAGAACTGAGTCCAATCTTGATGATTGGCGCGTGCGGCTTCCCCTAAGGCCGTGTCGGCCTGCAACGTCGGAAATGGATTCAGAAACGTCGGCGACGCTACGGGAGGTATCGGCAGCGCCTGCATAAAAGGCGTGGTCGATGGGCTGTTCGTTGGCTGGGGTGTGCAATCCGGCGGCTGCGTGGGGATCGATTGCGCCAGCAGCGACTTCTTCGAGGTCAACATGGTCACGACGCCGGCGGCCGCACTGGCCTTTAGCATGGTCCTTCTCGACCAACCGGAGCCATTGGAAGGTTTGTTGCTCCTTTTCTTTTTCTCCTTCGTAATTGACATAACACATTCCTTTCGGGAGATACTTGCAGTTGTCGTTCGCTGCCTCGCGCTGTTTTAAAATCGGGGCAATCTCTTAATGGTTACGGACACAACTCCTCTCCGGCTTGGTCTTCGCTTATCACACACTTAACCATCGAGAGCCGCTTTATATGATCGGCACTAAGTACGTACACACGACTGGCGTTGCGCCCAGACACTTTCGTCCGGCCACGCCAGTAGGTTGTGCGGCCTTGTGTTAGGTCCGCGTGGATTTTTAATTGAAGAGTTGCTTCAGCCCCAACTAGGTGTGCGCAACGATTGTTAGACTCGTTCTGTCTGTTAGTCAATCGGATTCTATTAGCAGAGACTGCTATTTCTTAGCTTAATTTGCTGCCGCATTCTGCAACGTTTGTGGCTGCGCTTCTTTTTCACAATTGCGGGTGTAATAAGAAACGGCCCTATCAGTTTCGTGTTTTGGAACGCGCGAGCGGCGTTTTCAGCCCTCGCTGACGAAGGAATAATTGTCGAAACAAAGCCTTATTTGTAACGAGGGTCTGATGATTCCCATGCACACTCGCTGCAAGCTGTTCCAATTCCGTAACGTCTGGCAGTTTTTTGTTAGTCGAAACGAATGTGGACTAACCTAGCTGGAGTATGTTGGGGGAGTTTCGTGTTCTTATAGTGCGAGCAACTTGCGTATGTTTCACACAGCGTAGTCTCTGGTCGTAAACGGAACCTGACAATAAATAGGAGTCAAACAGAAGGACGCGAAGTTTTGCGCCTTTCCGTACCCACGAAAACTGAGCTTGTCGCACCCATTTGGGACTTGACAGACGGATCAAGGAGGGTTCTATGGGCGCGTTTCGTCAAGCCATTACAAAACACAGTCCAGACTCCGAGCCGTTGAACTCAGCGGCAAATGGAGTCGTTGCGGGCAGTGGTCCCGCCAGCAAAAACGATACAAGATTGAGAGACCTTTTGTCGGAAGTAAAGGACAACCGCCTTCGCAGAATTTTGGAGATGATTGAATCCCATCCCGCTTGCCGAATTCAGCGCCTGGCTCTCGAGTGCAACTTGAGCGAATCTCGCCTGCAACACCTTTTTAAGCAGTGCACTGGATTAGGGCTGGGGCAGTTGCTCACCGAACAACGACTGCTGCAAGCAACCGACTTCCTAGTGCACACCAATATGAGCATCAAGGAGATCGCCGTCACCGTCGGGTATGAGCACGCCTCCAGTTTCACTCGCGCCTTCGAGCGCCGATTCCGGGAAGCGCCGAGTTGCTACCGGGAAGCGCATGGCTCGCACACAAGCGGCGAAAAGATTCCGTGACACACGCACGGCCATAGCTCGATAAAGGCAGCTGCCACAAATTAAAGAGAAAAGATGGTGAGCGCGGAAGGAATCGAACCTTCAACCTACTGATTAAGAGTAGGCGAATCTGATAGGGTCTTCCGCGTCTTATAGCCGTTACAATTCAATAACTTACCGACAATCAAGCCCGCACGGAAGCAATCGGCTCTGGTATTGAAAAGAAGCGCTTTAGCGCACATGGGATCGAAGCGCACGGCACACTTACGGCACACCTTAAGACTCACTTCTCATCGTCTCCAGATGGCCTCCCGCGCCGCAGCCAAAGCTGGGTAGGGAGCAATCGATACGAGATCGCCAGAACCGCAACGCTAGAGGTCAGTGATTCGCAAAATGCGAACGGGCTATGCCTAAAACTTGAGTTGCACGACAGAAGGTGGAGTGGCAAGGGGTTCCAGCAGGGCCAATGAGAAACGGCGCGGCGCCAGTGGTCGCCTGAGGGGCGGGGGACAGTGGCACAGCAACACTTCAAGATTGACCCTAGTAGTTTATACGCTAGAACTATCCAGGGAACTGTGATAGGCATCACGCGGCACTGTGATTGTAATCACCAAGGAGGAATACAAGGGGGTAATGCACCGTGACGGGACTTCGCTGCGAGTGTTCGATTCGAAATACAACATCGCTGACAACCACCTTGGTCGATGCGAGGATGATGCGACTAGAGTAGTTGATTATGCCTCCCTTCGGGGCGGAGGAGCATTCAAAACCAACCAGTAAAGCCCCAACTGAGAAGCCGCCGTCACGAATTGATCATAATCAACGGGCTTGATTACGTAGCTGTTGGCGAAGTGTGTGTACGCGTTCAGCCGATCCTTGTCCTCATTGGATGAGGTCAGCACTACGACGGGGAGATGCCGGGTGCGTTCGTCCGCGCGAACTGCCTTGAGCACTTCCAAGCCGCTGATCTTCGGCATGTTTATGTCGAGCAGCGTTACCGCTGGCAGTTCACGGACATCCCTTCCGGCGTATTTGCCACGACCGAAGAGAAAATCCAAAGCTTCTTCTCCGTCGCGGGCTCGCACCAAAGGATTCTTGACGTTTGCACGTTTGAACGCCCTTACAGTCAGTTCGGCATCGTCGTCGTTATCCTCTACGAGCAAGATCGTCTGTTCTGCGACCATCATCGGATGTCTCCTATCGTGAAGTAAAAAGTCGCCCCCGCGCGGATCGCCGCTTCCGCCCAGATTCGGCCACCGTGTCGCGCGATGACTCGCTGCGCCGTAGCCAGGCCAACGCCGGTGCCTTCAAACTCTGAATCGTGGTGTAACCGGCGAAACGGCGTGAAGAGCTTGTTGGCATACGACATGTCGAACCCGACACCGTTGTCCCGGACATAAAATACGGATTCGTGCTCCTTGTTGTCGTTACTTTTGCCGAATGCGATCTGGGCCGCCGGCTCCTTCGCTGTGTATTTCCAGGCGTTCCCGAGCAGGTTCCCAAGAACAATCGTTACCAGTCGTCTGTCGGCAGTGGCCGAGAGTCCTTCTGCAATATCGATCGCAACCTTGCGCGCAGGTTCTCTGCTTTGGAGATCGGCGACTATGTTGCGAGCAAGCTCCGTGAGATTTATCGACTCTTTCTGAAGTGCGCCGCGGCTAACGCGTGACAGGTCGAGAAGATCGTTGATGAGCGTGGACATCTTCTGTGCAGCCGTCCGCACCCGCTGCAGATAATGACAAGCGTGCTCGTCCAGTTTCCCGGAGTACTCGTCGAGAAGTGCCTTACTAAACCCGTCGATAGCACGAAGAGGAGTTCGTAGATCATGGGAGATGGAGTAACTAAAGGATTCCAGCTCCTTGTTGGATTGTTCGAGTTTGTTAGCCCATTCGAGACGGGCCTGCGCGAGTGCCAGATGGGTTCGGACGCGGGCCATAAGTTCCTGAGCGGAGAATGGCTTGGTCAAATAGTCATCTGCGCCAGCATTCAATCCCTCGACAGCCGATTCTTCGCCCGCTCGCGCCGACAAGAGAATCACGGGGATGTTCTGAGTTGTCGGGTCCGCCCTGAGTTCACGCAATAGACCAAAACCATCCAATCCCGGCATCATGATGTCGGTCAGAACCAGACTTGGAGATTTTCCCCGTGCCGCGGCTAAAGCTGTCAAACCGTCTGGAACCGCCAGCACCTCGTAACGCTCGGCCAATAGGCGTCGAACGTAGTCCCGCATGTCGGAATTGTCGTCGGCTAAGAGGATTCGAGGGCGGGCTTGCCTAAGCGCGGTTGCTGTAGGAGATGCGGATACGATACTCGTCTGCGCAGCGTGAGATAGCGGTTCGCTCGGCTCAACATCGTTGGGCACCCAGTGCAGGGCTTCCTCAACATAAGCAGTCGCTCGGGTCGCAGTCGAAACGAGCTCGCGGGCTTTGCCTACACGGTCGGCAGGAAGATGAGCTGTCCCGGCCTTAATTGTGACCGTAAACGTGCTGCCTCTTCCTTCGTCGCTTTCGATGCTAATCGTCCCGCCGTGCAGAGAAACCAATTCTCGCACCAGAGCAAGGCCGATTCCCGTGCCCTCATGGGTGCGCGATTTTGCGCCCTTTACGCGGTGGAAGCGTTCGAACAGGCGCGGCAGCTCCGCTGATGGGATGCCGACTCCGGTGTCGGCCACTGCAAGCTTAACGTGGTCATCGCACCAGCCAAGCGTAATCGTGATGCGGCCCTCGAAAGTATGTTTGAAGGCATTCGAGAGCAGGTTGAGCACAATCTTCTCCCACATCTCGCGGTCCACATAGACCGGCTCGGGCAGGGCCGGGCAATTCACTACTAACTTCAGGCCACCCTTCTCGACCGCGGAGCGAAACACGCTTGCCAGTTCCGTGGTGTAGGTCGCCAGATCCGTGGGGTCGTAACTGGCCTGAGTGCGGCCCGCTTCAATACGGGAGAAGTCGAGCAGAGTGTTGACTAGCTTCAGGAGACGCAAACTGTTGCGATGCGCCGTCTCCAACCTTTCATGACGGGCTGGGGGCAACGGGTTGTCGTGCTCGGCCAATTCGTCTTCGAGCGGCCCCAGCATAAGGGTGAGTGGTGTGCGAAATTCGTGACTGACGTTTGAGAAAAACGCAGTCTTCGCGCGATCAATCTCCGCCAGGGCTTCGGCACGCTTGCGCTCCTCCTCGTACGCGCGCGCATTGGCCAATTCGGTAGTGACTGCCGCGGCCAACAGATCGTAAAAGGCACGGTAGGTTTCACTCAATTCTAATCGGGGGCTAATACCGGCCACGATAACCCCAACTGGTCGCTTGCAGCCGGGAGGTGTGAGCGGGAGTGCGAGGGCTTCTTTCTGCGATTCCGGATATTCGCCACACGAGAAATGACCGAATCGCGCTTCCAGGTCGTTCACGTGTTGCGCATGGCCTGACCGCGCCGCATCGGCAAAGGGCCAACTGGATTTCTCATCGACAACCAGGGACACAAGCGCACGACTGACAGTGCTTGCATCGGGCAACCCCGTGCTGGCAATCAATCGAGCTTCTTTGCTCTCGTCCTCTAAGAAGTAAAAAAGGACAAAGGGCAGATCTAGCTGGTAGTCCGATAGCGTCTGCGCGGCGAGCGTGCATACCTCTTCAGGCGTCTGCGCCTTGCCGGTACGCGTCGCCAAATCGCGCAGAGCGCGGGTGCGTCTCTCACTTAGCATTCGACTGGTCGTTTCAGTGACCGGATGAAACAGGCCAGCGACGCCCGTCTCATCGCGGATAGGACTGAACGAAAATGTAAAAAATGTTTCCTCCAGATATCCATTGCGATCGAGGAAGAGTCGCTGATTTTCGAGGAACGAGGTCTGACCAGCCAGAGCGCTCGTGAATGCTTCGCCGATGACAGGCCACGCCGAAGCCCAGCACTCGCTGAAGTCCTGGCCCATGGAGTGAGGATGCTTTTCGCCGCAGATCGGCCAGTAGCCATCGTTATAAATTTGTACATGCTTGGGACCCCAGGCCAGCGAGATGGGAAACTTCGAGGCGAGGCAAAGGCTGACTGTCGTGCGCAGGCTCTGGGGCCATGACTCAATAGGTCCGAGGGGGGTTTTGCTCCAGTCCATTGATCGGATCAGTTCGCCCATTTTCCCGCCGCCGACCAGCCAGTCTTGTGGCTGGTTCTGTTGCCGCCGCGGACTTGCGCCAACTCCCGATTGTGCGACAGACATACGTCGTACTCTAACCTCAGGTAATACATCGGTACGTCAATACGATTCCTCGACTCAGGTCGTGAACTTAAGTCATGAGGAATTTTCGGTCTCAGTCGAATTCAGGTCAGCCCCCAGCGGTGGCTGCATCGCTTCGTGATCTGGCGATTTCGCCGCCTCCGAGAGTGAAATAAAAAGTTGCACCTCGGCCGAGCTCGGCTTCCGCCCAAATCCTACCTCCGTGTTTTTGCACGATCCGATAGACAGTGGCGAGGCCTACACCTGTGCCTTCAAAGTCCTCGTCACGATGAAGACGCTGGAATACTCCGAACAATTTATCGGCATATTGCATGTTGAAGCCAACGCCGTTGTCCCGCACGAAGATCACCGGTCGATCATTCTCCTGAGTGTGTCCTATCTCAATAATCGCGTGTGGCCGGGGGCGAGAGTACTTGATTGCATTGGAAAGCAAGTTCTGAAAGATCTGCCGGACCAAAACCGGGTCGCATTCCAGAGAAGGAAGATTGCCGATTTTCCATTCCACGTCGCGCCCCGCTGTTTCCGCCGTGAGTAAGGAGATGATTTCTTCCACGACCGAGTTCAATCCGGTGAGTTCCAAACGCAATGATCGTTGTCCGGTTCGAGCCAGATTCAGCAGTTCATTGATTAACAGGTTCATGTGCTGTATGCCATCCTGAATGCGCTGCACATAGTGCAGGGCCTGAGGATCGAGAGTTGCGCTGAATTCTTCCATGAATGCGCCGGCGAATCCCAGGATGCGGCGCAGTGGAGCACGCAGATCATGGGAAACGGAGTAGCTAAAAGACTCCAGTTCGTGATTTGCGCTTTCCAATTGGGCGGTACGTTGCGCTATACGTTCTTCGAGGGTTTCGTTGAGTTTGCGTATTTCCAGTTCTGCCGCTCTCTTTTGGGTGATGTCTCGGAACGCGACTACTCCGCCGCGCACGACGCCGTCCCTGTCTCTCAGGGGAGCGCCGTTGGATTCGACCCAGACTCCATGTTCCAGTTCTGGATTGCGAATAAACATCTCGGCGCTGCTTACCTCGCCGCGAATGGCACGCAGCAGCGGATCTTCGTCAGTTGGAAATAACGTGAGCATGTCGGGCAGATACCTGCCGTAATGTGTGCTCCATTGTTCGGGGGGCAGGTTCACCGCACTGAGGCCAACGATCTTTGCCGCTGCCGGGTTCCAGATCATAAATTTGCCATGCTCGTCAGCGACGACCAATCCCTCCACCATGCTATCCAACACGGATTGGAGCATGAGTTTTTGACTCTCCAAGTCCTGCCGCGAGTTGGCCAGTTCGGCGGCTTGCCGTGCAAGTTCCTGGGCCTGTTCGGCGAGCTGGCGCTCCGATTCCTTCTGCTCACTGATATCCGTGTTCGTGCCAAACCAGCGGGTTACATGGCCCTCCGCGTCCCTTAATGGCATCACTCGGGTAAGGAACATGCGGAAGCTTCCATCCGCACCCCGCAGCGGAAACTCCATGTCGAAGGGTTCGCTGCGGGCAATCGAGCCTTTCCACCTCTCCAACACCTTAGCCAGCATCTCGGGATGGTGCACGCTCTGCCACGCCCAACCTTCCATCTCCTCAAACGTCGTGCCCGTGTACTCATACCAGCGCTGGTTGTACCAAAAGATGTGGCCGTCAGGCTCGGCCATCCATGCCAGTTGCGGAATGCCGTTGGCCATGGCCTGAAATCGTTGTTCGCTCTCCCGTAGCGCCGCTTCTGCCTGTTTGCGTTCAGTAATGTCTTGCGCCGACCCAGCCATTCGCACGGGGCGGTTCTGGTCGTCGCGCTGCAACTCGCCCATACCGTTGATCAGGCGGATCGTGCCGTCCGGCAGGATCACCCGGAACTCCAGATCATGCGGCCGTTCTCCCGCAGCGCATGCCGCGATCCATTGCTGCAAAGCGTATCGGTCTTCCGCAGCCACCAGGGCCAGCAGCGACTCCACTGTTGGCGTAAAGCTCTCGGGCGAAACTCCGTAGATGCGATACATCTCATCCGACCAGACGATGCGCCCGCCCGGATTTTTTAGGTCCAACGTCCAACTGCCCAAATGCGCGATGCGCTGCGACTCCGATAACAGATGCTCCTTTTGCCGCAGCGCCTCTTCCACCTGCTTGCGTTCGGTGATGTCCTCGACAATTCCGAACATACGGGTCGCATCGCTGGATAAGGCCCGATAGTGGCTGCCACACGCCCATATCCATCGAATGTCCCCGCTCGGCCAGACGATTCGGCATTCAAAATCCCAGCGCTTGCGTTGGTTGAGGCAACCTTGAAAATTCTCCCGCACCCACTCTCGGTCATCAGGATGAACATGTTTAAGAAATATCTCGAAGCTCCATTGAGGCAAAGGCGATTGATACCCGAAGATCTGATCGTGTCGAGAGGAACGCGATGCCCGCAGCGTGTTGAGGTCGAGTTCCCAATCACCAAGTTTCGCGGTTTCCAGCGCGAACTTTCTTCGAGCATCGCTTTGGCGCTGGGCCTCTTCCGCGCTCCTACGCTCCGTAATGTCTTCGGCGAAGATAACGATGCCGGCGATTTCTCCCGTCCTGTCATGCCACGGCCGGACTTCCCAGCGTACCCACTGGACGCTGCCGTCGGGACGGTCGAAACGGTCATCGTCTTCGCGCAATACTTCGCCTGCCATGCCGCGACGATGAATCAGCTTCCATCGTTCGGGAACTTCGGGGAATAGTTCGTAGTGCGATACACCTCGGACATCGCGGTCCCCGAGTCCATAGTCCGTCCGCCAGCGGCGGCTTAAATGGAGGTAGCGCATTTCTCGGTCAAACATCGCCAATGCCGCCGGCGCGTGCTCAATGAAGAGACGGAATCGCTCCTCGCTCTCTCGTAGTTCCTCGTTCTTAAGTTTGCTCTCAGTAATGTCGTGCAGCACCGCTACCCCGCCGCAAAGCTTTCCCTGAGCATCGCTTATGGGCCGTGCGGCCACTTCAAGCCAGACCCTGTTGCCGACCGGGGGTTCGACGATCAATTCCCCGCGGACAGATTCCCCTCGCAGCGCCCGTACCAGCGGAAGGCTATCGGGTGGATAGGGGGTGACCCGGTCTGGAAGGAAGACCCGGTAATGCGAATCCCAGTGCTCACTGGGCACGTCGGCGGCATCGCGCCCCATGAGTTTTTTTGCGGCATCGTTCCAGATGAGGAAATGACCTCCGCTGTCAGCCGCTATCAATCCTTCACCCATACTGTCCAGCACCAACTTAAGCATCCGGGTCTGCTCGGCTAGGGCGGCTTCCGTGCGTTTGCGCTCGGTGATGTCGCGCGCAATCTTTGACGCGCCAATAATTGCGCCGTGGGTGTTACGGATCGGCGAAATAGTCACGGAAACGTCGATCCTTGTACCATCCTTTCGGACGCGGACCGTTTCGAAATGCTCCACGCTCTCGCCCCGTCGGATGCGCGACAGAATGTCAGACTCCTCGTTCACACGATCCGGCGGGAAGAGCATCAGCATCGATTGGCCCATTGCCTCCGCGGCCGAGTAGCCAAAGATCTTTTCGGCGCCACGATTCCAGGCGCTGATTGTTCCTTCGAGATCCTTGCTGATAATCGCATCGTCGGACGAATCGACCACCGCGGCCAGGTGTTCGCGCACCGCGTCCGCCCGCACGCGCTCGGTCACGTCTCTGTGAATCACCGTGAACAGTTTTTTCCCACCAATGACCACTTGCGAGATGGAGGCTTCGATCTGAAACTCCTGGCCATCGGCTCGCACGGCCCAGAGCACATGCTGCGGACCCATGGCCCGATTGGTGACGCCGGTTTCTCCGAACTTGCGGATGTGTCCGGCATGGGCGGCGTGGAACCGCGACGGAATGAATCGCGTGATCGGCTGCCCTAGAGCCTCGGAGGCCGGGCAGCGGAACATGCGCTCGGCAGCGCAATTAAACAACACGATGCGCTGTTCCTCGTCCACCGTGAGGATCGCGTCCATGGCCGATTGAATAACACCTGCCAGACGGCCTTCGCTCTCGCTCAATGCGGCCTCGGTCCGCTTGCGATCGGTAATGTCCCGATTGATTTCCAGAATCGCGGCCGGTACCCCGCTCTCGTTCCTTTGCAGCGACGAGCGGCTGGCAACAATAACTTGAGTGCCGTGTCGCGTGGTATGGCGTAACTCTCCTTCCCACGCGCCCTTGCTAGTCAGTACAGCCTCGATATCTGCCAGTGGAAGAGGAAAATTGGTGTGCAGAAGGTCGTGGGTTACCTGGCCGCTCGCTTCTCCAGCAGACCAACCGTAAAGGTGCTGTGCTCCCCGGTTCCAGAAGATAACTCTGCTTTGCAGGTCGCGGACGAGAATCGCGTCGTGCGCCAGATCCAGCAAGGCAGCCTGCTTCTTCAGTTCATCCTCCGTCTGCTTGCGGTCGGTGATGTCGCGCACAACCTTGGAATAGCCGCGAAGAGCTCCGTTTGCTTCATACAATGATGTGATAACGGCGTTGGCCCAGAATTTCGAGCCGTCTTTGCGTATCCGCCATCCCTCCCCTTCAAAGCGCCCCGAATGTGCCGCTTCGCGCAAGACCTCCTCGGGGAGATGGTGCTCACGGTCAGTTTCTGTGAAGAAGCAGGAGACATGCTTGCCGATAATTTCTTCAGCAAGGTACCCCTTGATGCGAGCCGCGCCGGAGTTCCAACTTACTACCCGGCCTTCGGCGTCGAGCATGTAAACGGCATAGTCTTTGATTCCGTCGAGCAGCACGCGAAACATTTCTTCGCTGGCACGCAACTTCGCTTCGGCTTCTTCTCGGTTCGCGATTTCGGATTGCAATGCCGCTGTGCGTTGCTCCACGCGGCGTTCCAAATCCGCGTTCATAGAACTCACTTGGGCACGGGCCTTGGCGCTGATCCCGATTTCGCGGCTGACAGTGAGCCCAGCCACGGAGAGGAAGATCACGCCCGCCAAAGCTCCCAACCCGATTAAAGATAGATTGAGGCGCTGGGCGGCGCGAGCGCGCTCGGTGCGCTGTTGCAGCAGACGTTTTTCCGTGGATTCCATTTCTGCGATCGTGGCGCGCGCCGTATCCATCAGTTGTTTGCCCTGTTCGAACTGGGCCAGCGTTGGGACTTTGCCGGTGTTCTGTCGTAAACTCACGATGTCCGCAGAGGCTCTTATCCTGGCGCTCGCTTGGACTTCGAGCGCGTCCAAGCGACGCGTCTGCTCGACGTTGGCAGCTACCAATTGGCGCAACATCTGCAGATCCCCGCCGACTGCGGACTTTCCTGTCTCATATGGCTCCAGGAATGACATGTTTCCAGTCAGCGCGAACCCTCGCCCTCCCGTCTCCACATCGACCAGATGTCGTAGTGTGGCTTCGAGCGTTCCTGACACTTCGTGGGTGTGAGCCACCCATTCACCATTGGCGGTCGCTTGTCGTGCCATGCGCCAGGAAAGGAAACTGAGAAGACAGGTCAGGATAATGGCGAGGGCAAAGCCCGCGTTTACCTTAATGCGTAACTTTGCTTCGGATTGCGGTTCCTCGATCCGTTCGAGGAGGCCGGTCTCGGACGGGTGGTTCATGAAGCGCAATCCTCGATGAGTGTTGCCATTAGCGAAGATTCGAAACTGGGTCCGCGATTCGTCCCTAGCTTCAACTGGCTGGGCCCCCAGTGCCAATCGAGATCAAGAACCGCAGGCTGCAAATTGGTAATGCCGGAAAAGATGAGGACCAGAGAATCAGACGGAATCATGGTCAACTCTGTGCTGCATGAGCGGAACATCGCATTGGCCGTCACGTGCCCCAGACTGAGGCGGTCGTGCTTTTCTGTGAAGGCGTTCTGCATAAGAGAGTTCCAATACGGCATTCACGCACTGCAGCTGATTGGGGTATCGGCAATGACAAGACCAACCTTTAAAACAACGAGTTGTGCACGGCGGCCCTCGTGCGCCGCACGGAAAAGAAGTTCTTTCTCTTAACTTAAGCCTTTATGAAAAAGACCCGATGGTCTTCAGCAGGCTGGCTTGTCGCCGAATATCTATTGCACGAATCCGGAATGCATCAACGCTAAGCGACCCATTCCGCTTCCATATCCCAGCCAACCGGGGGCATCCCATCATCCATCTGTGTGGCCACCGGCGTATTTCGAAACAAAGTTCGGATGCCCTGAATGCGGCCTGGTGTCCGCGTACAGAAAACACGATGTCAATTGGCTTCCAAGTCAGCAAACAAGCCAAAGTGAGGTTCAGAAGAGCGGATTCAGTAACGTTGTGTGGTGGTCAATCGAATTCTGGTGCGGCGGGGAAAATTGTAGAAGTCGTATCAAATTTCAATCACTGACATCCGAAGAGGAAAAAACCGACGCCGTGCTTTCAAAATTGACCCACGGATTTTATCGCGGCAATTGCAAACGCGGACATCTGTACCAGAGCAGAGGAATTGGGCCTTATTCGATCACGCAAGTGTTGGTGCCTTCGGCGTCGTAATTTCCTTTCAAGTTCTATTGCGCAAACTTGACCAATTTTGCTTGTCCTCCAAATATCTGCTGTTGCGAATTTCGACGCCACACAAACATTTAACCTTCGGCCCGCATGTGCGAGGAGAACTACGGCAAGAACCAAGGTCCTTGGCAATCGTTTGGCCGCCGCCTATATTTAAGTCGAAAAAATGACCCTTCCAGCGACGGGCTTTGATTCGCAGGTAACGGCCGACGGGCAGTCCGCACTTCAAATGTTGATATATTGTTCATAATAATGTACATTATGCCTGTTAGAGACCATTAGTATGGACATTAACTATGAGGACCAGCCGATCATCCGTCGTAATGCCCCTCCCGGTAAGGCATGCCCTGCGCAAGCTCGGCCGCGACATACGTGACGCCCGGCGTCGGCGGCGCATCCCGGCGGCCATCGCGGCGCAGCGCGCCTCGATCAGCCGCACGACCCTCGTCAAGATTGAAAAGGGCGATCCCGGCGTGGCAATCGGGATTTACGCCACGGTCCTCTTTGTGCTGGGTCTGGCGGACCGGCTGGGCGATCTCGCCGCGCCGAAGAACGATCCCGTGGGCCTGCAACTCGAAGAAGAACACCTGCCGCAGCGCATTCGCGTAGCGCGAGGCCCGAAGCGCACGAAAGACAAGTGATGGACAGAGAGGCTCTCGTATACGTTGATCTCGACAGCGTCCCACACCTGATGGGTCGTCTGTGGGCCCGTACGCGCAAGAACAAGGAAAGCGCCACCTTCGAATACGATAAGACATGGCTGGAAAATCCCGCGCGGTTTTCTCTGGAGCCAGCCCTGCAGGTTGGTCCCGGCCCGTTTCACACTGCGCCAGATACGCCCATGTTCGGCGCCATTGGCGACTCCGCGCCCGACCGTTGGGGGCGGGCGCTCATGCGCCGCATGGAACGCAGGCGTGCGGAGCGCGAGGGCGGGGCGCCGCGCACGCTCCAGGAAATCGACTTCCTGCTACTGGTGGATGACGAGGCCCGTCAGGGCGCGCTGCGCTTTGCGGCAAAAGAAGGCGGACCCTTTCTGCGGGATGAGGGCCTAAAGCGCATCCCCCCGCTGATCGAGCTACCGAAACTGCTCTCCGCGGCCGAACATGTGATGGAAGAGAAAGACACCGAGGAGGAACTGCGCATGCTGTTCGCGCCCGGCTCCTCTCTTGGCGGCGCGAGGCCCAAGGCTTCCGTCAGGGAAAAAGACGGTCATCTCGCCATTGCGAAATTCCCACGCAAGGATGATGAAATCAACACGGTGGTCTGGGAGGCGGTCGCACTGTCCCTCGCGCAGAAATCTGGCATCCCCGTTCCCAAATCCCGCGTCGAACACATCGCCGGCAAGTCTGTACTCCTCCTGCGACGCTTCGACCGCGACGGCGAACGGCGTATCCCGTTCCTCTCCGCGATGAGCATGCTCGGATCGAAAGACAGAGAAACGCGAAGCTATCTGGAAATTGTTGACGCGCTGCGCCAGCACGGCGCTGCGCCGAAAGCCGACATGGAAGCGTTGTGGCGGCGGCTGGTTTTCAACATACTGATCTCCAACACCGACGACCACCTGCGCAATCATGGCTTTCTGTACGAAGGACAGGCTGGCTGGCGCCTGTCGCCCGCTTACGACCTCAACCCGGTCCCAACCGACATCAAGCCGCGCATCCTCAGCACGGCAATCGATGAGGATGACAACACGGCTTCACTCGCACTGGCGATGGAGGTGGCGGGATATTTCGAACTGGACGTCGGCAAAGCGCGTGACATCGCAAAACAGGTCGGCAAGGCTGTCTCGAAGTGGCGCGATGAAGCAGTGCGGCACGGTCTCGCTAAAGGCGAAATCGACCGTATGTCGTCGGCATTCGACCATGATGATCTGAAAGCGGCTCTCGCAGCGCGGTAAGTAGAAAGAGCAGCACGATGGACGGCATGTTGTTTGCCTTCATTAGGTAATTTTCTTTTCCTGCTCGGGGCTAAACGCCTACGTCGACTGGCAGACCCGCGCCATCAAAATCCTTGCATTCAAAACCGCCAAAGTTGCCGGGATATCCGCGTTGATTTGAAATGATCCGGGTCTGGTCGATCGTCTGATCGTCGCATTCATGCGTATGGCCGTACACCCAAAGGGCCGGCTGGCGGGTCTCAATGATCTCCACCATGTCCAGGGAATTGAACGCCGGAGTGAGAGGGCCGCCCTTGAATTTGGAGTTGGGATTGATGACCGGCGCATTATGGCTGATAACCACGCGCGGACCACTTAGATTCTTGCCAAGCCACTTCAGCAATTTCGACGCGAAGTTTCTATGTAGCGCAATCGAATCTGCTGGCGTGAAAGGCGTTTCGTCGGGGTTGTAGATGAGGCGGTAATCATTCATTTGAGAGCTGGCGGTCTCCATGGCGCGCAAATCAGCACCGTTGAAATCCGTCCACATCGTGCCACCGAAGAAATTGACGCCGCCGATGCTGACCTCTTCATCAAGCAGCAGTTTCACCTGCGGATGTCTGTCTTCGAGCCACTCCTTGAATCTGTTGTCCTCTTCGTTCATTGGCCGCCGCGTGTAATATTCGTGGTTTCCCGTCACGTAGAGGACTGGTTTCTTCCACTTCCGCAGAATCTGGTCGAGCGGCTCATAATCCCTTAGCGTGACGATATCGCCTGCCAGAATCATGACATCTCCGTTCACTGCCGGCGGCAACATCCAGCCCGAGCCAAATTCAAGATGCAGGTCGCTGTAAGTAATGATTCTCATTGCTCGTAGGTGAATGCTTGTTTGAACACGTCTTTCTCAAGTCCCAGATTTCCTCCGACTGCCATTCGACTCGGCGCGGAGTCCCGGTTCGTGGAAGTAAAAATCTGACATCCCCCG
>Ga0208691_1000179_pt1 | contig 21553 bp, 19 predicted proteins | sample June2015DPH_20_1_FD_184719 | JGI IMG/M metagenome (GOLD analysis project Ga0208691, IMG submission 184719) | Peatland microbial communities from SPRUCE experiment site at the Marcell Experimental Forest, Minnesota, USA - June2015DPH_20_10... | ecosystem: Environmental > Terrestrial > Soil >... | reverse complement strand
CGCCGAGTTTTTTGACCCACAGGCGCCGGCCACGTTTGAAAGATCGAAAATCACTTGGCCGCTACTCGAAGAAGCTGGCCATCAGGCGATTTTGAGCGTCTACCGCGAGTTGATTGCTTTGCGGAAACGCTGGCCCTGCTTATCGAATTGCCGCAAAGATCTGACGACGGTAACGATCGATGATGCCGTGCTTCGAATGGAGCGCAGTGACCCATCCGGCAGCCGCGCATTGCTGGTATGCAACTTTGGGCCAACGAACGCTACGCTCGATGAGCACGGGCAACTCGCGCTTCAAACAAAGCCCTCCATCGAGGGAACTATCGCTGGTCACAGCGCCGTCCTTTTTATTGGCCGCGAATGAACGCGAATAAACGCGAATAAGAATTTTGTTTTATTTGCGTTCATTCGCGTTCATTTGCGGCCAATAATCAATGCCGGGAACTCAGCGAATACGTACGGTCCCACAACGCCATGCCGCCGATGCTCGGGCCTGAGATCACGATTTCCACTCTGCGGTTCTGTTCGCGGCCGCCCGCGCTTGCATTGGATACTAGGGGACGCGTTCCGCCAAAACCTGCAGCCTGAACCGAAACAGGCGTGAAGCCGTTGCCTACCAACGTGGCACGAACCTCGCGCGCGCGATGCTCGGAAAGCTCGCGCTGTTCGATGTCACTGCCACGGTCGTCGGTGAATCCTTCCACGGAAACCGTCAGATCGCGGCGCGTGGAGAGCATGGAGGCTATCAGCGCGAGCCGTTCCGAAGCGTTTCGCCTGAGCGTGGCGCCTGCTTCAAAGGACGCATCCGGCAGCGTGACCACCAAGCCGCGCGGCGTGTCCCGGGCCGTTAACACGCCGTTCAAGCGCTCCAGCAATTCCGCACGAGCCCGGCGCTGTGCTCCGGTGGGTTGCGGCGCTACCACTGGTACGGGCTGAGCTTCGATCGGGGGCGGTGGGGCCGGCTGGGCTTGGATTTGCGCAGCGCTAGCGCGTTCCTGCGCGGCTTGGGCGTCAGCGCGCGCGGCATCGGCTGCTTCTCGCGCGGCGAAGGCCGCTGCCTGAGCCTGCTGGGCTTGTCTTTCAGCTCTCTCTCGCGCCCGGCTCTCTTCCAACTGCTGCTCGCGTTCTTCGGAAACGCGTTCTTCATTGCCGCGCTTGATTGCGATGGTTCGCGCATCCTCCGCCATCTGCGCTGCCTCGCGTGCTCTCGAAACAATCATGTGCGTATCCTGCTTGCGGAGCTGCATGTTCTGCGCGTCCGCCAACAGTTGATCGGCCTTGCCGATGGTATCCGCCGCATACTGATCTGCACCTACGGATCGCGCGATCTGGATCGCGTTCTGCGCTTGATAAAGCTCCAGCACCGCTTCGTAGCGATCGTACGGCAGCTTTTCCTGCTCGGATTCCATCGTCCGGAGCTGGCCTGGGTTCATGGTCAACGTGTATTGCCCACGCGGTAACAGTTCGTACTTCGCCATGACCGGCTCGATCTTCCCAACGGTGTCCGGCCGGATCACATTCTCCATGACCACCACGTCGCTCGGTGTGGTTACGGCGTAGTAGGGCTCGGCGGTCACCATCAGCCCCAATGCCTGCAGGTCCGTGGTGACGATGGTCTTGGCTTTGTCGGAGGACCCCACCAGAAGTTCTCCAAGATTCTTGGGGCGGCCCTCCGGTGTAATGGCCCACAAAACGTAAGTAAGATACTCGCGGCCATAACGCGTGGGCGGCTCCAGGTGCTCGAATTTCGCATCGATCACTATGCGGCCGCGCTTGCTCTCCACCGTCGCTGTGCCTTTAGCTTTGGGAAGCAATACGGTGCCTTGAAAGTCGATCATAGTTGGGCCGCCGCGGTGCTCGTAGTTCACGGCCGGCAGGCTGCGCGAAACCACTGTCACACGATAAATAGGTTGTGGATCCTGTTGTGGTAACACCCGGGTGGGCTGGCACCAGGCTGGCCCTCCCAGCGCTACTAGCAAGGCTGCGAGTTCCAATAGTACGGCTTTCATTCGATATCCTCCTTTTTGATAAAGGTTGCACCTCGAATGCCGTTCAAATTCCCTCGTGAATTCATAGCGTTGCAATAGCGTTACAGGGGGTGACAAAGCGCCGGGCCGGAAATATTGACCGGCAGGCAAAAGAAGACCAAGTCATGCCGATAAGAAACATCGGAGAATGTCATGGTCAAAGAAGTAGGGTTGGGCGATTCGTTTACCCAAGATATCACTGTACTTCTGGCATCATTTTCCGAGCGGGATACGGCTGGCAAGCAATCGTTGTCACAACTACTTGTCTCCGATCCACGGGCCTTCGGAGCTTCGGCCATAGCGGTTTTGGCAAAGAGTCAACCATCTCCGGGAGTTCGTTACCTGGTGCACTTACTCATGAAGGGAAAGTTGCTGCCGTCCAGTCTGTTGGACTTGCGGGTTGCTGACACGCGGCAAGCCCTGGGGGCGCTGCATGCCGTTACAGCGAATGGAACCAATCTGCAGCCTATGTTGGAATTGGCGCTCAACAAAGTTCTGCAGGATCAACCCAGCCCTGAAAACAGCAACCGCATTCTACGAGTTCTGGAGCTGCTGGCCGCCATTGCGCCGCCCGCCTTCTGGAACTCCTTTCAGTTGGAGTTGATGGCGCATCCGGACAAAGTGATTCGATCCAAGGCAGCTTTGCTAATCGGCCGTAGCGGCCGGAACTCCGCCTGGATCGGAAGGCGTTTTATGGACCGTGATGCGCGCGTCCAGGCCAGCGCTGTCGAAGCGCTTTGGGCGGTGGAGGCGAATGAAGCACGCCCACTTTTGCTTACAGCCGCTAAGTCGAAGCACAATCGGGTGGCTGCCAATGCCCTGCTCGGCCTGCATCGCATCGCGGAAATGAAAGCCATCCGCATGCTACTCGACATGGCGTGCCAAAAGGAAGATCCGGCCTTTCAGGTATCAGCATTGTGGGCGATTGGGGAAAGCATGGATCCGCGTTTTCTCCCGTTCCTCATGGAGCAGTTCAAAATCTCGGAGGGGAAAACACGTTTGGCTGTCACTCGTGCGATGGCCTCCATACGGCGCCGTGAAAAGCTGAATGCGGAGGCTGGAATATTACGATTCCGCGTCTCGCAGGCTAGCGTTACCCCGGACGGCAAACGAAGTTTCGCTCTGGTGCTTTCCTCTGAGCCGCCCCGCGATCTCAGCGCGCTCACGCTCATGGATTTCGCGCTTTGGGAAGCGGGCCAACTGGTAGAAAACTATCAGGTGAAGTTACTCGCCCCGCCGGCGGCACTGGCGTCCGGCTTTGTTGCGCCTCGATTCATATCCAACTCCGATCCTTACGGCCATGCTATTACAGCTGCCCTGAATCGATCGAGTGCCGCAAAGCGTCCCGACGATCTATGGCGAATTGACCGCTATTCCATCGAGCCGCCCAGAGAAGACGGCGAGGCAGCCCGGGAACAATCTTTTTTGCCATACGATGACAGCATCGCCACTCAAGAAGTGAAGATGCGGCAGTGCTTCCTCGCGTCGCCGGATCTTCTGAGTAAGGTGATTGCAGGCGACGTGCCCCGCGACCGAGTGGCGGTGGATGCGTTGGCGGCTATCCAACGCCAATGTGAAGCCATTAGCAAACATTCCGGGAAGCGGCACATGTTCGTGTTCCTGCATGAAAAAGCCGCCGCCCAACTGGAAGAACCGGACAAGGCGGCCGCGCTTAAGACACTGCTCGCCAATGAGCGCATCGTGTTACACGGCTTTGCTCCCGGCTTTTCCTGCCCTGCGTTCCGGGATCTCTGTTCATCCCTTCCGGATGGCACTTTTAGCGATGCGTCCGCGGAGGGATTGCCGGAAGCGCTCGAGGAAATCTATTCGTTATTGATGAACGGACGCGTAATCACCTACCAGATGGAGTCCCCAGTGGAAGCCAGTCCCGCGACGCTCAAAGTTTCGAGTAGTCTCGGATCCGGCCAGATGGAAATTGCATGGCCGGAAGTTGCAGCGCCGGTGCCCGAAGCCGCGGTTGAAGCTGCTATTTCGACTGAGCCTCTCGCTTGAGCTTTTCCCCGTCTTTCTTGATCTCGCGTGAGGCCGCCGCAGCATCGCGGCGGGCTTCCTCGGCAGCCTCATGGGCGCCCTGCTTCAATTTCCGGCCGGCTTCCTGGGTTTCGTGCTTCAATTCCCGTTGATCTCTGCGGTTACATCCGCCAAGCCAACACATCAATACCAGGAGCGCCACTGCTTGCCGGGGTTTGTTCACGCACGTATGACGTCACGCCGGCGAGCGTTGTTACCAATCTATATTACCGATTTATGTTACGGCTATGTTCAGAGCTTTCAGGAACACTGCGTCTGCATCGGTTAATCCTGTCGCCGCTTCGGCGCTGGGTGCCAATTCGAGCGGCCGATGGGCGCTCTCGTCGATCCGCGTGTAGAGCGAGAGATCAACCGCCATGTCAACTTCGAAACCCTGATTTTCCAGCGCAGCCATCGCGTCTCGGACGTCTGAGGAATCCAGCATGGCGCGATTGATGGCGCGTCTCAAATTTTCGAGCAATCCTGCCGCGGCATCGTCTGGACGATCAGTCATGATTTCTCTCCTCCTCCATCACGCTTGGCACAATTCCAGGCAACTACAAATCCAAAATCTGTATCTAGCAGATAATCCAGCGCATAGCGGCGTGATCGGCCGTTGTCGCGCGATGGTGACGTAGGACTGTGTGGGCGAAATAACCCAACGCGACGGAGTTTTAGGAGGCGCGGCTGGGCTCGAACCAGCGACCCTCAGCTTTGGAGCAGCTGGTGGAGAGGCTCTCATTAGAAGCCGGTGTCAGTTCCGTGAGTTGGGCCGTACGAGCCGAGATTCTGGAATAGGGACGTCCGACGTACCAGGCTAGAGCGAGCGCAGAAAGTTCAGTACATCTTGCCGCTCTTCCGCCTTCAGCCTATTGAAGTGCTCGATGACCTTATTCGCCTCGCTATCCTTGCTCCGGTGAGCTTCGATGGCCTCCACGAGATTGTTGGCCCGTCCGTCATGCAGGAAAAAGATGCGTTGCCCGACACCCCACAGCGGAGCCGTTCGGAACTCATCGGGCCCTGCTCCACCTTGCGTGATGCCGTCCGCAAGCCCTATACCCATATGGTGGACCAACAGGTCCGAGAAGAGATTCACGGGTTGGTTGGAAAGCGCGGCGCTCGGAACCTTCGAGGAGCCGCTGGCTATCATCTTGCCGGTGGTGAAGGAAGGCGTGTGACAGTGGACACAACCGACCTTTCCGAACAGATCACGCCCGTTCCTGGTGGAGGGTGTGGCAGGCGCCGGAGTGGGCGGCGCCAGCATCCGCATGAAGTCCGCAAATGCCTCGATGTCTGAAAGGACGGCCGTATTGGGGTTGGAACCGGGCGTGGAGGCAGGCGTGAAATTGAGCGTGTCTTCGGGTGTGGCGTTGAACAAACAGCCGGGCGTCTCGTCGCGCTCCTGGGGAAAGAGTTGGTTCGTGATCCCCATCTCGACGTTGTATGCCTCGCCCGCGAACATGATCAGCGACTTGTTTTGTGCCTTCCAACCGAAGCGAGTAATTGTCCCGTCGTTGGCGCTGATATTCGTATTGCCGCTCAGATGCGCGTTGGCGTGGCCGGAGATGCCCAATCCTGCCTTCAGAGATGCATTGGCCTGCATGTTGGCGAGGATTGCCGAATCCGAGATTCCTTCGATGAGCCCGGCGCCAAAGAGCGGTGTCGGAATGCGGAAAATGATGTTCCGATTTCCCCCCTGCCCCGACAAGGGATTTCCAGCGGGCAGGAAATTGGGTTGAGCGATGTCGCAACCCGCGGCGTCACTGCGGCCGGTGATGACGAAGAGGTCGTGCACTTCGCCATCGTTCGTTCCGTTCGGACTCCGCTTAAAACGTGCTTCACGGACGGGCCCATTGGGCGTAATGAACCACGGGACCACGTTTTTCGCACCATTGAGAGTGGCAACCGCGATCATGGGGTTCTGCGCGGGGCTGGACCCGCCGCCGGCCGGCTGCGCGTGGCAAGACAAGCACTGGTTTGAGTTGAAGCGAGGCCCCAGCCCATTGTTGGTGCCTCCCGTCACCACCTCGATCTCAGCGAACCTGGCCAGCCCATCGTTAAAAAACGCGGTTTCGTCCGCGGTAAGGCCCGGGAGGGGCCCGCCGGCGCCTGGCGCGCCCGCGCGCACTCCAGGATCTACAACTTTCACCGTTTGAGCAGACATTTGAGCGCACCACGCTACCAGGACTACGGCAACGAATGCGCCGAAAACTTTTGAAGAACCTTCTTGTCGCGTTGGCATGACTCCTCCCCCGCTTTCTAAAGACAAATACGTCGGAACCCACATAGGGCTCGACCAGTCCTTATCCAATGAGATTGTAATGCAAATTGGGGCAGGTCTATCGCGTGACGATCTGGCAGGCGGCCGCGATGGGCGTTCGCGTCCGCCCAGCAGCGGGAGAGCTAGCGGCCGGCATCCACTCGCCCAATCATTAACCTCCGTTGTCAACGGCGGCCACTGGTCAGATGCATATAGCGCGGAGGGCCCAGGCAAAGAGCCCAGCCACCTGGCGGCTTCAGAAATCAATACCAGGCCAAAACGGCCCGCTGGCCCAGCCAGACCGGCACAGTTCCATCTGGGCCAAGAAGGTTTCCCGAACCGTCGTCCCGCGACCAGGAAGCGGAACCGTGAGTTGCAATTGAACACGGCCCACTGGCTGCATACGAGGCTTTATTGCTCCTGTGGAGCCCTCACAGGAGCAATGTATTGGACCTTGGAGGATTTCCTCCTCGATCGGGGCCTCACGGGAACTTCCTCGGCGTGGCTGATCATCTGATTCAGAAGGCGCTGAAAGAGAAGGGCTTGAATAATCCAGAGATCGTTGCTGAAGTTGGCCGCCGTTTGGAAGCTGGGAAGACAGTCACCGTTGAGGCGCTGGCTGAGGAGATGACGGAGGAGTCTGGGAAATTGAGCGCTTGTGGTTCTCCAGAATGGCAAGCAGCCACGGGTGTTGGTGCCGTGAGTGTTGACACGGCTTTAGCCGAGACTCGCAAACAGCTGGAAGCTGCCGCCGTTGTTATCGACGCCGAGTCGCCCGCGGTTGGAACACGACCAACCTAGCGAATGTCGCAAAATTTGCGATCCACTGACGATTCATCCTTTGCAAGAGGCCGGAGGTTTACAAAATACACAGCAATCACTCCCGATAACGCCACCAGGGCGCCCCCGTAAAGGCCCCACGACCATCCGATACGTGATGCAATCAACGGGGTAAGAATTGGAGCAAAGAAGCCACCCACCTGAGCTCCCGTGTTTAGAATGCTGGAGGCGCCGCCCACCCGCTCGCCAGCTATTTCGGTAACTGTGGCCCAGAACGGCCCCTCACAACTCGCAGCGAAGCCGAATGCAAGCGAAAAACACGCCACCGCGGTTACTCCCGCGCTCACAGTGCCGAAATAGAGGAGCGCCGCTCCCAGGCTCAGTCCCGCGATCGGAACCATGCGCCGCCCCACATGCGGCCCGTAGCGCCGCGTCAGACGATCCGAAACCAATCCTCCAAGCGGCATAATGGACCCTTCCGTCAGGAATAGAATCGTCGTGTAACGGGCGCTTCGATCCTCACCCAAGTGCAGCACCTGGCCGAAATAATAGTACATCCAGTAAAAGAAAATGTATTGAAAATAGCCCAACGCGCTGTACGCATAAGTAATCAGCAACAGGTTGCGGTCGCGAAACAGGGCGCCCCACGGTTGCGCCGGCCTCGCCCGGCCCGGAACCTCGAAGTGGTCCGCGCCGGATGGATAATCCCGTGCATACAAGTACCAAAACGCGGCAAGCGCGGCGGTTGCAAGTGCGGCCACCAAAAAAGGAGCACGCCCTCCGAATCGTGCCGCGATCCAGGCGAAGAGCAGCGGAGAAATGGCCGCGCCGAATGAAGAACCCGCTATGATGAGCCCCTGCACTTGTCCGTGACGCACCACGGGAATCCAGTGTGCTCCAATTCGAGCGGCCGCCGGATAGAGCGGCGCTGTCACCACCCCCAGCCCAAAACGAATTGCGAACAGCGCCGGCACCACTCCGATGAGCACCCCGAGGCCAGGCCTGCCGCCGACGATAGTCAGACCTGTGAAGATCGCCGAACCCATCCCCATGAGCGTCAGCGCTCGCCGCGGCCCCAGCCGGTCGGTCAAAAGACCGCCCGGAATCATGGTGAGCGCGTAGCCCAGAATGAAGGCCGAGTAAACGCTGCCCATAGCCGTCGGAGAGACTCCGAAATCAAGCATGAGCTGAGGCCCGGCGATCGCCATGATGGTGCGATCGAAATAGCTCGCCATGCTGAAGCCGAACAGCAAGGCGACGATCAGCAACTGTGCGTTACGGAGATCGGCGGCGCCCGGCGCATGTGAATGCATATTAAAAGAACGCCTCCCCCGCGTCGCTTTGCGAAGATGATAGCGTATCCACAGATGAAAATTACGAATTTGGAGTTGATCCCCGTCAGTGTTCCATATACGCATCGCGAAGTGAGTTCGCTCGTGAATCGCGACGGAGTGACCGACATCATCGTGAAGGCTACCACCGATGACGGCCTGATCGGATGGGGCGAAAGTTCAAGCGGCGCCGACGTGAAGTCGGTCCAAGCCGCGCTGGAGGCGATGAAGCCGTTCGTGATCGGATCCGATCCCTGGGAGAGTGAACGCATTCGCCAGGAACTCTGGCATCGAGGCTTATGGTCATGGCGGCAGCACACCGCCTGTTTCGCCTACCCCGGCATCGACATGGCGCTGTGGGATCTTTGCGGGAAAGCTTGCGGCCAGCCGCTCTACAAACTGTTCGGAGGCAAAGTCCGCGAGCGAGCCAGCTATTTCTACTACTGCTCGCAAGGGTCGAACGGACACATTGCCGAGCAGGCGCGCGTCGGCGTGAGCATGGGCTTTCAGGTTTTCTACCTGAAAGTGGGTTTGAATATCGAGGCTGAGTTAGAGATGGTTCGGACTCTGCGGGAAACCATCGGACCAGGAGCAAAGATCCGGCTGGATGCGAATGGGGCGTGGAAGGTGAACGAGGCTTTGCGGAATCTGGCACGCTTGGACGATTACAACATCGACTTCATCGAGCAGCCTGTGGTCGAAGATCCGTTGTCGAACATGCAGGAGGTCCGGACCCGGTGTAATATGGCTGTTTCCGCCAACGAGGGTACCTGGACACCCGAAGACGCGCTCCGGCAGATGCAGGCGAGGACAGCAGACGTCTATTGCTTCAGTCCTTATTTCACGGGATCGCTGGCCCAGTTCCAGCGTTTGTGCTGGCAAGCCCATTATCTGGGTCTTCAGATCTGCCGCCACACGCACGGGGAACTCGGCATCACGGCCGCGGCTTGCCATCACATTCTTCTCACGCTTCCGAACGTAGTGGATGGCAATCAGCAGACCGCACACATGATGACGGACGACATCGTCACCGAAACTATTCCCATCACGAACGGACCAGACTGGGGCGTGCCTGCCGGAGCCGGAATCGGCGTCGACATCGATCTGGATAAACTGCGCAAGTACCACGATCTTTTCCGTGAGCGCGGTCAATTTCATCCTTATGACCTAAAGCTGCTCGGGACGGAGCTTTATCGCTAAATCCGGAGGCTGTGGCCGAAGCGCGGCGCCGGCTCGAAGCTGGGGAGATTTGCCAGCGTTTTGAATTCTCACTGACAAGCACTATTCCTGACGCATCGCGTTCGTCGCGGTAATCCAAGCAGCTCGGAATCCGGGCACGGATCCTGCCACGAGTGCGACCGCGAGCAGGAGCGCGGCAGCAAAGAAGAAGGTTGTGACATCGTGCGGATCGACGCGGAACAAGAACTGCGAGTAAACGAGATTCAGTCTTTGGCTGCTCAGTCCTCGGCGGAAGAAGTGGCGTTCGATCAGAAGCGGGTGCTGAATGGGTTGGATGTATTGAGCAGGAAGGCTGAAGAACTTGGTCAGATTTCGGCGGGCTCGCTGCGAAGAGCTAATTGGTGAGCACCGCGGCATGTTCGTCGGTTGCGCTGCGTTGCTTTCGCACCTGGATCCAGACAAATTTCCACCGTAACTACTGGATAAGATTGCCAACCGGATGATCGAGCAGGTGCTTGGGAGTACGGCTGCCATCGCCGAAGTGGACCGCCGGCCGGCCGCTGGCGAACCGGTGACAATCGAAGCCGTCTGCCAGGTCGTGAATGGAGAACCAGCCAGGACGACGCTAAGAACCCCCGGAAAGGCAAACGTCATGATGGGTGCTCGCAGCTTGGCTGATCACACCGCAAGAAAGACCGCGGACCATCGCCTGCGATGCGGTAAGCTCCAACTCGCCGAGAATCCCATCGAAATCGTCAGGTGAAAGCCAGTGCACCGATTGGTCGCATCCAGCGAGCCATGCCGACAAACTCTCGGCAACTTAGACTGAGACTGAGAAATGCAGAGACATGGCCGCTGGAGCCATCCTCCAGTCCCTATCTTTTCCACTCCGGCAAACGTCCTGGCGTCGGCGGAGCCCCCGCCGCATCGAGCTGTTTCTCAAGCGCCGGAATACCCGTTTCCGTTAGCTTCCTCAAAATCGGAATTTGAGTCGCCAAACCATCCGAGGCGATCTGGTACTGTTCGAGCGCGGTCTTTGGAGGCCGTCCCGTGTTGCCGCGCAATGGACCCACGGCGCCTTGCACGTGTTCCCCAATCGAAGCCGGAGATCCTTCATTGTGCGCGCGGACGACGCTGTCGCCGTTGAGCGCCGTCTGTATCGCGTCTAGTTGCCGCTCCAAACTCAATACTTGTTCACGCACCTTGAATGGCAGCGACGGTGTCGCATCGAGCGCGCGGCGAATCGCCTGCAGCTTAGCGCGAGCTTCGACTACCGCCGCCTCGGCCGCAACCAGAGCCTGGTGCAGTTTCGCGAGCTTCTCTTCGAATTCCACCCGCTCCAGACGGTCAGCGTTTGTCGTCGGTCCCTCGGCTACCACTTCGAACCTCTGCGAACCATCGAGGGCTGTTACCACTCCCTCCACGCGCTTGGCAGTAGTTAGCGTGTAGTGACCGGGCGCCACCAGCGCACCCGAATCGCGCGGCCCGAGTGACTCCTCGTCATCGTCGCCTTCACCGCGCGCCGCGTTCGGGGCGGGTAGCGTGTCGGCCGGCCCCCGCAGGTCCCACGCGACGCGATGGATTCCCGGCCCTGCTGGACCCTCCAAGCGTCGCACCACTTTCCCTGAGCTATCGGCGATTTCGAGCACCACCGCAGGCGCCTCCTCCGCCGCCTCCGCCCGCAGCTCCTCCTCCGGCGGGTAGGCTGGCACATCGCCTTTCTTGATGGCGTCCTGCTCGCGTTTTTCCCGCTCCTCGCGCCGCGTGCGGTATCCGTCCTTCAGGTAGTAAGTGATCACTGCTCCGAAAGGCGGGTTGGGCGCTGCGAAAAACGCATCGCCCTGCGCGCCCCTTCCTCCGCCGAATATCGAGGTCGGAATGTATGAATATGCCGTCTTCACGGGAAACAGAATCGCCTCTTTTTCGAGCGCCTCGGGTATGGCTTCGCGCAGCGGGCCATAATCGTCCAGAACATAAATCCCGCGCCCAAACGTCCCCACTATCAAATCGTCCATCTGCCGCTGAATCGAAAGATCACGCACCATGATTGTCGGCAGCCCTGCCGCCAGCTTGATCCACTTACCGCCGCCGCTCTGGCTGAAATAGAGACCGAACTCGGTTCCGGCAAACAGCAGTTTCGCGTTCTTGTGATCTTCGGCAATCGCGTATACGCCACCGCGCTCCGGAAGGTCGCCCGCGATGTTCGTCCAAGTGTTTCCTTTGTCGGAGCTTTTCAAGAGGTATGGTTTGAAGTCGCCGTTCTGGTGATTCTCGTACGCCACGTACACTCCACCCGCTTCGTGTTGCGACGCCACAATCCGCTGCACGTAGGCGTCCGCCGGCACGCCTGCCGGTCTCTCCTCCTTCTGCCAAGTCTTGCCCCCGTCTTGGGTAATCTGTAGCAGTCCATCGTCGGTGCCTACGTAAATCAGCCCCTCTTGGAGCGGCGATTCCGCCAACGCCGAGATGTTGTCGTAAAGCGCCGTCGATACGTTCTTTCCCACTGCCCCCACGGGCCAGATTTTTCCCATTACCGGCAGCTTATTACGGTCCAGGTTACGCGTCAGGTCGCCGCTCACGGCGCGCCAGCTGTCTCCTCGGTCGTCGCTGCGGTATAACCGTTGCGCCCCGAAGTAAAGCCGGGTATTGGAATGAGGGCTGATGATCAGCGGTGCATCCCAATTCCAGCGCATCGCCGGCTCGCCTGCTCCCGGTTGCGGCTGTATGTATACCCGTTCGCCCGTGCGCCGGTCAAAGCGCACCATGCCGCCGTGCTGCATGTTGGCGTAGACAGTATTCGGATCTTTCGGATCCACCCGAGAATAGAAACCATCGCCGCCCATGGTGACGAAGCAGTCCGTATTGATGATCCCCACCGAACTCTTGGTGCGCGCTGGGCAGCCAAAACTGTTGTTGTCCTGCGTTCCGCCGTACACGTAGTAGAAAGGCGCATCCGGCCCCGCCTCCACGTCGTACATCTGCGCCGTCGGAAGGTTGGCCTTGAAGTTCCAACTGCGCGCCCGGTCGAAACTTTCGTAGATGCCCCCGTCGCAACCCACCAGATAGTGATTGTCGTCCTGTGGATCCACCCAGATGTCGTGGTTGTCCACATGCTTGAACCGCGTCGGAAGCGTGGAAAGGGTGTGGCCGCCGTCGTCCGATACCTGGATGTTCATGTTCATCACGTACACCCGTTCCGGGTTGGCCGGGTCCACCACCACTTTCGCGTAGTATTGTCCCTGCTCGTCGAAGCTGTTGCGCTTCTCCCAGGCGACGCCGTTGTCGGTGGACCGATACAGACCGCCCGGCCCAGCCGGTTTGCTCTGCGGTCCTTCGACCTGCGCATAAATCACGCTTGGGTTCGAAGGCGCGTAATTCAGACCGATGCGCCCTAGTTCGCCGGCGGGAAATCCGCCGGTCACCTTCACCCAGCTTTTCCCGCCATCAATCGACCGCCAGAGCGCTGAATCCGGCCCTCCATGCACCATGCCGAAGTAGCGCCGTTGGCGCTGATGCATAGCCGCGAGCAGAATATCCGGATTGCGTGGATCCAGGATGGCATCCGCGCAGCCCGTGTAATCGTCCGTCTTGATGAGACTCGTCCATGTCTTGCCGCCATCGACAGTCTTGTAAAGCCCGCGCTCCCCGCCGCCGGACCATAGCGGACCCGGCACTGCTACATAGACCACGTTTGAATCGCGTGGATCAATAAGGATACGCGCAATGTGTTCGGACTTCTTGAGCCCCACGTTGTGCCAGGTGTGCCCGCCGTCTTCGCTCTTGTAGATTCCATCTCCATAAGAGACACTTCGCTGGTCGTTGTTCTCACCTGTGCCCGCCCAGACAATCGAAGGGTGCGCGGGGTCGATTGCGATGGTGCCAATCGAGTACGAACTCTGCGAATCGAAAACCGGACTCCAGGTAGTTCCGTCGTTGCGTGTTTCCCAAATCCCGCCAGACGCTTCGGCCGCCAGAAAGTGATTCGGAGCGTTGGGGAACACGGCGATTTCCACAACGCGCCCCGACACTATCGCCGGCCCGATGCTCCGCACCCGCATACCGTCCCATGGGCCTTCTTTAGCGGCTTTTTGTTCCTGCCCGCTCGCCGCAACTACACATACCAAAAGCGCAATTAGCCTCATTGGTAGATTATGGCGCGGTACCGACCCTTAACGTTGGTCCGGTTTTGATGAAAAGGGGCCACCTGAACCCGTTCGTCGCACTTCCGTTCGACTGCGTCGGTTTCTTCCGTACACGATCAGGTAGGCCGCCGGCTCGCGCGAAAAACACGTGTAACGCCTAACCACTCAGAAAGCGTCTACACCACGTCGGGAGACTAATGTGACTACCCCGTGCGTGGCTCGAATGTGCCTTTCTCTTCTTTGGCTGCCTCTCTTGGAAGGTCAAAACGTTGAGGCGCCTGCTGCAACCAAAGCAAATTCGGACGTGGGGAGCCGGATCAGGCTCAACGTAGTCGTGAATGATAAGTCCGGAAAACCGGTTTCGGACCTGCAGCAGCAGGACTTCCAAATCTTAGACAACAAGAGTCCGCAACAGATTCTCTCGTTCGAGGCCGTTGCAGGCACGCATGCGACGAGAGACCCGCTCGAAGTGATTCTGATCATTGACGCCGTGAACCTTCCGTACACGCGAGTCGCCTATGCACGCGATCAGCTCAAGAGATTTCTGCGGCAGGATAACGGGGTATTGGCTTGGCCGTTAATAATTGGCTTCCTTTCCGATTCCGGGTTGGAGTTGCAGGGCGTGCCTTCTCGCGATGGAAACGCTCTTGCCGCCTATTTGGATCAAAATCAATCGGGCCTGCGAACCGTCAATCGAAGCCAGGGCTTTTGGGGTAGGGACGAACAGATGCAATTGTCAGTGAATGCGTTCGAACAACTCAGTCAATACGCCGGGAGAATGCCCGGCAGAAAGATCGTGATCTGCTTGAGTCCCGGTTGGCCGATGCTCTCCGGGCCCAACATGGATCTGACGAAGAAAGTGGAAGAGACGATCCTGAACAACATTGTTGCGCTGTCCACAGGATTGCGAGAGTCCGGGATCACGCTTTACGACGTGGATCCGCTGGGGACCACGGACTCCGGCTCGTTTCGGACGTTCTATTGGGAATCGTTCTTAAAAGGCGTGCGCTCAGCGAAGGACGCAAAGATCGGGAACCTCGCGTTACAGGTTCTTGCATTCCAAAGTGGCGGCCGCGTTCTGAACTCAAACAACGACGTGACCGCGGAGATTGAAACTTGCGTTCGCGATGCGAATACGTATTACATTCTCTCCTTTGCTCCTGAGCCTGCCGATGGTCCGAACGACTATCACACTATTCAAGTCAAGATCGATCGGCCAAAGCTGAAAGCTCAAACACTAGCCGGATATTACGCACAGCCGCCGCTCAAGGCTCAATGAGTAGAGGTGAAGCCCACGACCTGCACGCCTCGATGAGCCACGTAGTCTCCTTTGACCTCGTGGAAGTTCCTTGCCGATCGGGATCCTCGATAGCTATGTTTGTTTGTTCGCGATCGATGCTTTCGCCAGTACGTCGGCATCGCATTCATGTCGGCCAGGATGGCTAGGAACTTATTTTCGATTAATTGCACGTCGCGCCGGTCAAACCATCAGCGGGGCATGCGTCGGTTCGCACGCCTCCCTCACTGGGGGCACCGTTCTGCCACAGCGGTCCAAAGCGCATTAATGACAAAATGGGCTTTTCCATTCGGGGTCCCCGGAATCGGCGTGGTAGCTCCACGAGTTAACAGGACGCGCGACCGCAAAAGCCATGGAATGTTCGAGCTAAAAGAGGAGTAATTCATCAAAACGCATCAAGTTGCCGCTAATGAAACTACAATCCGGTTCTCTACGGGAAACGGGCCGCAAAACGTGCGGGGAACGCCATACACCCTGTGTCGCGCCGGGAACAGGCTGTAGGTGCTATAGTGCTAAAGTCAAACCGGCAACAAAGCGTCGTATGGAAGGGCAAAGAATGTTTATCACGAAGAAACATATTTCGCGCCGCTCGGTTCTTCGTGGGATGGGCGTAACTCTGGCCCTGCCCCTTTTGGATTCGATGGTACCTGCACAAACGCCGTTGCGCAGGACGGCGGCATTTCCGCGCAGTCGCCTGGCGTGCCTTGAAATGGTGCATGGCTCAGCCGGCAGCTCGGAGGCGGGTAAGCACTACTGGAGTCCTGCCCAGGATGGATCTAATTTCGACTTTTCGTATATCCTTGAGCCCCTAGCTCCGTTTCGAGAATTTATCACTATTGTTAGTGGTACGGATTCCCGCCAGGCGGAGGCTTTCGCGCCCAAAGAGGTGGGTGCCGACCATTTCCGTTCGAGCGCGGTGTTCCTTACCGCCGCGCATCCGAAACAGACCGCAGGCTCCGACGTTTTTAACGGCGTCTCGATCGATCAGTTATATGCGCAACAGTTCGGACAGGATACACCCTTGCCTTCGATCGAGCTTTGTATCGAAAACGTGGACCCTGGGAACACTTGCGGTTGGGCCTATGGCTGTGTTTACACAAACACGATCAGTTGGGCTTCACCAACCACGCCTCTACCAATGACGATTAACCCTCGCGTCGCGTTTGAGAATCTGTTTGGTGGCGAAGGACCGGCCGCTCGTACCTCCCGTGAGCGTGAGCGGCGTGCCAACCGGAGCATTCTGGACGGGCTTACACCTGATGCAACCCGCCTTCAAGGCCAGCTTGGCCCGAGTGACCGCAGTCGACTCAACCAATATCTGGGGGACATTCGCGAAATTGAGGAGCGAATCGAGGCCATAGAGAGGCACAACTCCAGCGGGGAGAAAAGAGAGCTATCTGCCGCTCCTATTGGCGTACCAGACTCCTGGGAACAACATGTAAAGCTGATGTTCGACTTGCAGGTACTGGCCTTCGCCGCGGAGATCACCCGCGTGTCCACCTTCAAGATGAGCCAGGACGTGAGCGACCGAGTTTTCCCGGAAAGTGGCGTGAAACGTCCGTTCCACTCGTTGTCGCATCATTTCGAGAAGCCGGCCGAAATCGCGGAGTTTGCCAAACTCAATCGCTATCACGTTGGCTTGATTCCGTACTTCCTTGAGAAATTGAAAAGTACTCCCGACGGCGATGGCAGCCTTCTGGATCATTCGCTGATCCTGTACGGCAGCCCAATGGGTGACTCGCATACACACAGCCATCGGCGCGTTCCGTTGTTCTTGGCGGGCCATGCGAGCGGTGGGCTTAAGGGCAATTTGCACAGCGCGTGTAAGGCCGACACTCCGCAGGCCAATGCGCTGTTGACCGTCATGCATAGACTTGGCGTGGGGATCGACCGTGTCGGCGACAGCACGGGAGAGATAACAATCTAAGTGCCGTAGCGTTTCGACCAATAGATCTAAGTTAGAATGCGACGAAATGCGCCTGCAGGATGTCGTGAACACGTCGTAGCACCATCTTCTCCGTCAGAGGCTTCCTCAAGACAGCCTGAGCTCCGAGGATGTCGGCGGTTCTGAGAACGTTGGGCGTGGACTCTCCCGACATGGCCATGATTTTGAGCTGAGGATTTTCGTTTTGTATTGTGCCGATCATTTTCGCGGCCGCTTCCTTGGGCATCGCGAGATCGGTAATCACCAAGTCGATAGGGCCTTCGTTGACCCGCGCCCCGGCTTGGACGCTTTCGAGAGCTGTTAAGACCTCATAGCCGGCGCCCTGGAGGATCTTCTTGAGGCGGCGAAGGATCGAGGCATCATGGTCGACGACGAGTATTCGAAGAGCAGAGGTCCGGACAGCCATGGTTACCCCATTCGAGCTTCGGGAGTTGCCCACCATCAACACCACTGGTACCGCTCCACCTATCGGGGCATTCTTAGGAACCCGAATATTAATCTGCAGAACTCCGGCGTCACCAGCATAAAGGACTTTGGCGGGCACTCCACCCACGATTACCTTTACATCCGCGGGCACCGGCACTGGAACGGCCGAAGGTGTCTCAGCAGCAAACTTCGTAACTTCAGGCGTGAGTGAAAGGCCCTCGCCGGTTGCAAACAGGTATGCGATTGCACCACGCATCGCAGGGTTGCGGGCTGAGTTACAGCAGCCCGTGACATTCAACATCGCGGCTTGTCCTTTACCTGATGCATCTCGGGTAAAGAGCGCCGGGGCACTGCTGATGACTGGCAGTGTGACCGGGGGCGAGCGCTCGCCCTGGTACTCGATCACTACCTCGGTCGCCGCTTTCTTAGAGACCTCATGCGGGACGATAGCGGAGACCTGCCCCGCTACCGTGTAAACTATCGGTGCCGCCATGTTGTCGAAAAAGACGCGCGTAGAGCCTGTCGAGCCCGTCGGCCATTCCGCAATTTCAGGTGGCCCGGCGTTGGACGGAAACATAACTACGATCTCGCCGGGCACCACCCCACCACCGCTATAGTCGGCTGCGTTGACGACATCGCGCGCGAACAACTCCGGTCCCGTCGCAAAAAGGTCGTGCGCAGGCCAATTCAGAATGGAGTTGATTGTGCGTATTACTCCTTCCGATAAATCTTTGTCGAAAGCGCCGCTTTCTCGAGGTCGGGAATTGAATAGAAGAACTGCATCGACTCCCGTTGCAGCTTGCCGAAATACGTACGCGCTGACACCGTCAGATGCCCCGTAATTCCACCAATCCGCGTCTTCGCTCCTCGGCGGGATGACCCATGCCAAACCCTTGTAAGAGGCCGCGCCAACCGAAGCCGGTGCCCCCGAGTGCGGCATCAACGCTGGAAGACTTGCCTGCTTCAGAAACGTCGGAGGGCGCCGCCCATCGAGCGCGTTGACCAGGCGGAGAAGATCGGACACCGATGCGATCCATCCCCCAGCCGCGTCTATGGCCTCGATAGATACTGCTCCGTATGGCCGTGGAATCTCGCCAGCATTCGGGGTGGTCGACCGGACTAGGGGCGCGCCAGGAAAATCGTAATAGCGCACTTCGCCCGGCGCGCGTCCGGCGACGGTTGTGTGCCCGATCTGCATACGAGTGATGCCTAAAGGTAATAACACAGCCGATTTAACGTAGTCTTCGTAGTGTTGGCCACTGGCCTCTTCTATAATCCGGCCGAGGATGCAATATTCGTAATTTGAGGCGTACTGCGGATCGGGCGACCTATCAAGCGGCAGTTTCAGCATGTAGCGGATCGTATCGATGCAACTCACCGGTGTCGTCCGCCCAAGTGCGTTTGAGACGATTCCACTCTCCAAAGACGGATCAAATGTCTTGTCACCGCCCCACTTGTTTGTCATCCCTAGCAGATCGCGAACGGTAGCATTGTTAATGCGCAAATCCGCTGGCACGCCGAACCCGGTCAGGACAGAAAAGGCTTTCGCGTCCAAAGAGAGCCTCCCGTCTTCAACGAGCCGCAGGATGGCCGATGCAGTTAATGTCTTCGAGATTCCGGCGATCCTGAAGAGCGAGTCAGGTTGGACTAACTCCTCAGCTTCCCGGCTAGCCGAGCGCCCCAGCGGACTTCTAGACGGTGCTTCAGCCAAGCCGTACCCGCGCGCCAGCATCAGGCGGCCATGGCGAGAAACCCCAAGAGTAGCGCCAGGGATCTGCCACTTCTCAAGTAAGCCGTTCATGAAGTCGTCAAATGCGGAGAGTTGGGGCACGAAGGCACCAGTATTTCCATTCAAAGCCACACCCAAGCACAGCGGTATCGCAACAAGTCTTGTTGCGGTCCAGAACCCCGTTCGAAAAGGCATCCTGATTTCCTACCCTCCTATGAACGCTGCGACGCCACCACACCGCGAGATGGCTTGCCATCTCAACATTGTTTTACCATTCCTCTGTAATAGTGGCGCAGAACATTGGGGTAAAACAGAAAACCGAAGCCGAGAAGCACACCTGAAAAAATACCAAGTGTGATGTCATCGAACCTCCAATTAAGTCTGAGCCTTTCCTACCCCGCGCAAAACACAACCCCCCCCGTCATTATCAGGGAAGGGCGAGTGAATCACGCCGCCGTGACATGCCGATATTCTACTCCTTCGTCTGAAGGGCTCTGATGCACCTGATTCAGAAGGCGCTAGCGGGCAAAGCCGCCCGAGATGGTCGAGGAAGCGCGCGGTGACGCAAACCCCGTGGCCGCTTGCCACCACCAGCGGGCTCATTGCCCCTGCTCCTGCTCCACCGCACGCATGCAATCCTCGAACGTCACCGGGCCGCCGGCCTCCAGCCGTCCGTCCCGAACATCCGGATGTCTGTTATTCGCGAGCTGGCTACTGACGTCGCTTGTGGCGAGTGAGAACTCCTCTACAAACACAAATAAAGTGCCGTTTCGTGATACTGGCCGCCCCCCAGTCGGACCCAGGAGGTCACACTGAGTCGCGCGGAAAGACGGTACGGTAGCGTAGCCGAATGGAATGCAGCCATGTTGCCAGAGATTGATGAAAGCTCCACCAGCAACTTCACAAGTGATCAGCTTCCCGACCACATCGGCACTCCGAAGACGAGCGGCAAGGCGGACAATCCTAACCCGTCCAAAACGCCGACCAAACCTCGCTGAGGGCACACATGCGGCGGGGAGATGCCCGCTAATGATATTTTATCTTTGAGCCGAAGCGCTATTCGCGCTCCGGATTACTGTGTGCTGAGGCGGGGACAAGGGCTGGCTGTCCCCCGCTACGCTCCGTTCGAACTTCTTTCCCGGAATTAAGCGTTCGGTTTGGCCGGGATCTTCAACTTTGGAACGTAATGATAATCCCATGCAGTCGATCGAAATCCACCTCGGGCTGAATCGCCTTGTACTCGCCGAAGCCGCCAAATTGTATCCCGAGTTCGCTGACCAGGCCTCGCACGTCATTGCACGACCGCTCGCGCAAGGATTCGCGTGGTAACTCGTGTGGAAGGGCGCGCCGCCAGGAGGGCAAGGAGCGTGGGAGTTTCGAGTGAGCGGTGCTTCATTTCAAGATTCTAGAAAAGGCCGCTGGCGCCCGCAAGCCTGCGCACCAGATAGTCGAATGGATTATTCCCGGTCAAACACCAGGATGTTTTTGAGTTCGCTTTCGCCCGCCGGGCGTACGCTCATCGTCAAGGTTGTTAGATCTGTAGAAACCTCGTACCGAATGGTTTGAGCTTTGTTTGTGAGCTCCACACTGTGCTGGTTCACGCGGCGGCCCGAAAATGTAGAGGCAGGCGGTGCATCCGGACCGGCGCTTGCAGCATCGTTTCCATCCAACTTGACCTTCAGAGCCAACCCCAGACCGGGACTGCTAAATGAAAGGCCGTCGCTCCCGTATGTCTGGATCTCGAGCCCGATCTCCGAGTCCACCTTTCCGCTCCTGCTCACCCAATCGCCCGCAAACCCCGAGCCGCCGGTACCCCTGCGCTCGTACACGTACACGAGGTGAGACGCCTTCCCATCGTCCGCGAAATAAGTGAAATCATCGTGCAGCGTATTTCCGTCCTTCGAGAGCGTCCAGATTGCCCTGATCTGCACTTTGCCGTCTTTCTTGCGCACGCCTCTCCACTCGTTCGGACTTACGATCGTCGTGGACATAGTCGTCCCGGAATTCCCCGGCTGGTCGGTTCCATCCGCGACAATCGTTTCGGGTGAGCCGCCGCCGAAGTCGAACGAATACTTGTTCCCTCCCAGGCTCGTGACCTTCATCTCATCCATCAGCACGCTCTTGGCCGGGTTCACCTTCCATTTGCCTAGGAATGGATCGTCAACTGCCCATAAGGTGCCCGTCGCCAGACAAACAATCACGAGCGACGGAGAATTGCGCGGTAGTATTCGCATGCCTGAATCCTAACCGCAGCCGCCGGCCCTGTCCTCGGAAATGTTGTGGAACGGACAAGCGTGTTGCCAAGCGGCCTTCTTGTGCGTCGGCTCGACAACGAAAGGCGCATCGAGCACTGCTCTAGCTAAGGGAGCAGTATCGCGAGTTGTCGGGGGGGGGCGGCTTACGTCCCGG
>Ga0208691_1000177_pt1 | contig 21673 bp, 15 predicted proteins | sample June2015DPH_20_1_FD_184719 | JGI IMG/M metagenome (GOLD analysis project Ga0208691, IMG submission 184719) | Peatland microbial communities from SPRUCE experiment site at the Marcell Experimental Forest, Minnesota, USA - June2015DPH_20_10... | ecosystem: Environmental > Terrestrial > Soil >... | reverse complement strand
AAACAAAGTTCCTTTCCCGGTTTCTGGTTTCTGGTTTCTTGTTTCTGGTTAAGTTGCGGTTAGTGGCTTCGCCGGGGCTACTCCGCGCAGGCCCGACCATTCTTCGCACAGGAGGATGGAATTGGCCGGATTCTGCGGCGAGTATTTAAGCGTTACGGGGCCGATTAGACGTTCGAGATCGCACGGCGTTTGGTCTCTCAGTTGCGCGACGTCCTGGGAAGCTGTGTAAAGAACGCGACGCACGGAGTACTCATAAAAAATCGTGTTCTCTTGAACTTCCGTAATGGTGGCGTCGCCCAGCCGGCCTTGCTCGTTTACCTGGAGCCGCCGGCGCTTCTCTTTGTCTTTGGGATTCCGCCGCATCCGCGACAGGAAATAAAATCCCACCCCAAGAAGCGCGATAGTGACCGATACCAGAAGGACAATCTGCACCGATGCCGAGTCCCGTATGCTTTCGAGCATGCTGATTTATGTTTGCGCGATGACGGTGTTCTCGAGAACACCGATGCCTTCGATTACAATTTGGACTTTCGACCCCGGTTGGAGTGGCCCGACACCGGGCGGTGTGCCGGTGGCGATCAGGTCACCGGGTTCCAGCGTCATAAACCCGCTTACATACGCAATTATATCATCCACACCGAACAGCATTTCCGTCACGGACGCGTCCTGTTTCTTCTCGCCATTCACAAAAGTCTGGACCCGCAAGCTCTTGAAATCGGCTTCGTCACGCCGAAGGATACACGGGCCCACAGAGCAGAAAGTGTCGAAGCCTTTTCCGCGCGTCCATTGGCCGTCCTTCTTCTGCAGATCGCGCGCCGTCACATCGTTGACGCACGTGTATCCCAAAATGTATCCGCTAGCTTCGGCGCTCGCGACATTGCGCGCCCGCTTGCCGATCACAACGCCCACCTCGCCTTCAAAATCCACGCGCTGTGAAAGTTTCGGATACACGATTGAGTCTCCTGAAGCGATCAACGAAGAAGGAGGCTTCAAGAAAATCAGCGGCTCGGCGGGCACCTCATTGCCGAGCTCTTTGGCATGCTCGGCATAGTTGCGCCCCACGCACACGATCTTGGATGGCGAACAGGGCGGCAGCAGCCGGGCTTCCGGAGGCAATTCCGAAAAATCGCCGTGGCGGACATCGGAGTCGGAATCGGTGGCGGTCGAGGGCGTAAGTGGATTCAAACTATAGCGGATGATTTTCATGGGGTGATCGTTATGGGGTGATCTTTATGGCGCGATGACTTCGATAGGCTCGGAGGGCTGGCTCGGGTTTCCTACCTGATCGACCGCCGAAACCCGATAGCGGTAATGCTTGCCGGACTGTATCTGATGGTCCGAGTAGATGGGGCCATCCAAACCGGCAGCGATCTGTACGAACGGCCCGTTCTCTTCCGAGCGAAATACTCGATATTCCTTAAAATCCGATTCCGTATTACGCGTCCACGCCAGGTCGATCGCGCCGATCCCTACCGATGCCGTGAGGCCGGTGGGCACTTGCGGCGGGAAGATGTCTTTGGGCGTGACGGCGTTGGATTCCACCACATCGCTCTCAGTTTTGTCGTGGATTCCTTGCACGTAATACTGGTAGGTCTTTTCGTATTCGGTGGTGGTGTCGACGTAGTCCGGCTTGTCCGGAGTTGCCAGCAAAGTGGGTTCCTTCTGCTCGCCGGTTTTTCGGAAGATGCGGAAGGCCGTCACGTTCGGTTCGTTCCAGGTCAGCCGAACTCCCTCCGCCACGGATTCGGCCTTCAAATCGGCGGGCTTCGCGAGCGGAGCTTCGATGGTGACCGGAACAAAATTCGACCAGTCCGACATCCGGCCTTTGGTATTTCCCAAGCGCACGCCCACTATCACTTCTTTGCCCACCAGACCCTGCACGGGCTGCTCAGCACGAGCGGCCCCGGGCTCTGGAACCGGCGAAACATTGATCTTCTGGGCGCCGTTGGCCCAGTCATTGGCGTTGAATGTGCCCGCGTTGCTGGGTCCCATGCGCACATCGACGCTTCCGATTTGTTTCACCACCAGGCCTTCGGTAGTGAGCTTCGGCACGGTGAACCGAATGTCGATTCTGTCGCCGCGCTGGACGGCAGTAAGATCCACGATGCGGGTGGGAACATTCAGTGCGGGGTAAAGCGGTTCACCGATCGAACCACATCCCACCAGAAGCAGAGATGGGAGGAGAAGCACGCAACATGCCCGCGGGGTGCGCATCGGTTAAAGAATATACCGGCTCAAATCCTGGTCCTTAACAATATCGGCCAGTTGTTTCCGCACGTAGGCGGCGTCAATCTTCACGTTCTTCTTCTTGAGATCCGGACCTGCGAACGAGATTTCTTCCAGCATTTTTTCCATGATGGTGTGCAGACGCCGTGCGCCGATATTCTCGGACATCTCATTGACGCGCGCTGCGAATCCGGAGATCTCCGCCACTGCGTCGTCTGTGAAGGTCAGCTTGATGCCTTCGGTCTCGAGCAGCGCCGTGTACTGCTTCACCAGCGCGTTCTTGGGCTCGCGCAGAATGCGGATGAAATCCGCCTCGGTGAGCGACTTCAGCTCCACGCGGATGGGAAAACGGCCCTGCAGCTCGGGAATGAGATCGCTGGGCTTGGAAACGTGAAACGCACCCGCGGCCACGAACAAAATATGATCGGTGCGCACGAAACCATGGCGCGTGTTCACCGTAGTGCCTTCCACGATAGGCAGAATATCGCGCTGCACGCCTTCACGGCTCACGTCGGGACCATGCCCGGATTCGCGGCCGGCGATCTTATCGATTTCGTCGAGAAAGATGATGCCGTTGCGCTCCACGCGCTCGAGAGCCACTCGCGTCACCTGATCCATGTCGATCAGCTTCTGCTCTTCTTCCTGAACCAGGTATTCGGCGGCTTCCGCCACGCGCATCTTGCGCTTGCGGGTGCGTTGTCCAAACAGGCCGGGCAGGACGTCCTTCAGATTGACATCCATTTCCTCCATGCCCTGGCCGGTGGAGATTTCAAACGTGGGCCCACGCTCGCGGACATCGATTTCCACCATGCGGTCGTCCAGTTTGCCCGCGCGCAGTTTCTCGCGCAATTTCTCGCGGGTCCGCTCGGCGCTTTCGGAAGCTTCGGGCTGCGGGGGCATCAACAGATCCAGCAGCCGCTCCTCCGCGTTGCGCTCGGCGCGTTCGGCCACTTCCTCGATGCGCTCCTCACGAACCATGTCGATCGAAATATCCACCAGGTCGCGAATCATGGCTTCCACGTCGCGCCCAACATAACCCACTTCGGTGAACTTGCTGGCTTCTACCTTCAGGAAAGGCGAATTGGCCAGCTTGGCCAGCCGCCGCGCGATTTCGGTTTTGCCCACGCCGGTGGGGCCCATCATGAGAATATTCTTGGGCATCACTTCTTCGGCCATCTCGGGCTCTAGTTTCTGGCGCCGGATGCGATTGCGCAGCGCGATGGCTACGGCTTTTTTTGCGTCGGCCTGGCCGATGACATACTTGTCCAGCTCCTGGACAATCTCGCGCGGTGTCAGCTCATCCAAGAGCGGCGTTTCGTCCAGCGCCTGCGTGGGCAGATAAATCGCCATCTAGCCGAGTTCCTCGTAGCTGATGGTCTCGTTGGTATAGATACAGATTTCGCCGGCGATCTTCATGGCCTTTTCCGCGATTTCTTTCGCTCCCAGTTTAGTATTTTCGATCAGCGCGGTGGCGGCGGCCTTCGCGAACGGCCCGCCGGAGCCGATGGCAGCTACCTCGCTGTCGGGTTCAATCACGTCGCCATTGCCGCTTACGATATAGGTGCTGTGCGGATCGGCGACCAGCAGAAGCGCTTCCAGGTGCCGCAGCACGCGGTCAGTACGCCATTCCTTGGCCAGTTCCACGACGCTGCGCGCAAGGTTGCCGTTATACTGTTCCAGCTTGGCTTCGAAGCGCGAAAACAGCGCGAACGCATCGGCTGTGGAACCGGCAAATCCGGCGAGAATTTTGTCGCTATACAGCCGCCGCAGTTTCTTGGCCGACGCTTTCAGCACTTCCTGGCCGAGGGTGACCTGCCCATCTCCGGCCATGACAACTTTGGCATTTCTGCGGACGCAGAGGATGGTGGTGGAACGTACTCGTTCTTTCATGGATCGTTTCTGAATTTTCTTTCGTCTACTCGCTCAGCGCGGATCGCGCCGGGGTCCCTGGAGTGGAAATTTCATTCTACCGCGCCGGCGGCATCGGCGCTAGAACGAAGCGCTAGACTGAAGAAGCTTCCATGATTTTGAAGCAGTACTATCTCGGCTGCCTCGCACACGCGTCGTATCTACTGGGAGACGAGCAAAGTTCGACCGCCATCATTGTTGACCCGCAGCGCGATATTCAACAGTATCTGGCCGACGCCGAAAAATTGGAGCTCCAAATCCGCCACGTCTTTCTGACACATTTCCACGCTGATTTCGTCGCCGGCCATCTGGAATTGCGCGACCGTTGTGGCGCAACTATACGACTCGGCTCCCGCGCCCGAGCGGAATATTCTTTTGTCGCAATGCAGGATGGGGACACCCTGGAATTCCCCGGACTGCGACTCAAAGTGCTTGAGACGCCCGGCCACACTATCGAATCGATCTCAATTCTGGCGTTCGATCTGCAAAACCCCGACAAACCTTATGCCGTCCTAACCGGCGACACTTTGTTCATTGGCGACGTTGGCCGCCCGGACCTGCGCGCGTCGCTGGGGTGGAGTGCGAACGACCTCGGCGCCCATCTCTACGACTCGCTGCATAACAAATTGCTGACGCTTCCTGACGAAACGCTGGTTTATCCGGCTCATGGTGCGGGGTCGCTGTGCGGGAAGAAGCTTTCCTCCGACACGGTCTCTTCCTTGGGAGATCAGCGGCGATTCAATTACGCCCTGCAGCCCATGTCGAAAGAGGAATTCATTCGTCTGGTCACCGCCGACCAACCGGACGCTCCGCCCTACTTCACTTACGACGCTATTCTCAACACTCGCGAGCGCACCACGCTCGATCACAATCTGGAACAGGTTCTGCATCCCATCGATCTCGACGAAATTCTGCGGATGGGCGGTTCCGGCGCTCAGATTCTGGACGTGCGCGATGCAGCCGAATATGCCAAGGGTCATTTGGCCGGCAGCATCAACATCGGACTCGGCGGCCAATACGCGACGTGGGCGGGCACGGTGCTCGATCGCACGCGGCCGATTGTAATTATTGCCGAGCCTGGACGCGAACCGGAAGCCGCGCTGCGCCTGGGACGCATCGGTTTCGATCATGTTCGAGGTTATCTGAATGGAGGCATGGAAGCGCTTGCCGGGCGTCCAGATTTGGTGTGGCCGACCGAGCGCCTCAGCGCACCGATGGTGGCGGAAGAGATAGCCGGCGCTAACCCGCCGCTCGTGCTTGACATCCGGAATCCACGCGAGTGGGTGGCTAAGCATATTGACGGCAGCGTGAATATTCCGCTCAACCATCTCACAGAGCGTATCGCAGAGATTCCACGCAATCGCCGTATCGCCGTCCATTGCGCGGGCGGCTATCGTTCTTCCATAGCCGCGGGTATTCTGCACCAGTATGGGATCACCAATCTGATCGAGATGGCGGGCGGCTTGGCCGCGTGGGATGCCGCGAAATTGCCAGTTGTTTTGGAAGGCTAGTCCGGCTCAGCCACGTTCGCCGGAAACTCGCAGCAGCGGCGACGCGCTCAACGACGTCGTCATGCTCCAGCAACTCGCCGCGGCGGGCGGAGGCGCGTCCTTCTTCCACGGCCTCAATGAAGCGGACGGAGTACTCCAGGATGCGGTCAACGGCATCCTCGACCAACTGGCCGGCGTCCTTGCCAGTCCGAGTTGCGACTTCGCGTAGCCGGGCCTCTTTTTCGGCCGAGAGGTGTACTTCCATGCCACAAGCATAGACGAGTTGCGGACTGGGGCGGCAATGTCTCGCCCCCTACGCTCGCACGTGCTCGCGCCACATCTTCGCAAATTCCGTGAACGCCAGCGGCTTTCGCTGGCCCAGCAACAGCCGCAGCAGTTCCCATCCCGCCCAGACGAAATATGTCACCGTGATCCACCAGTGGAATTGCTGAGCCACCAATCCCCAGAATGGAACGTCCGGATTAATGGCGGAAAAGACAAACTGCACGAACCACAATGCGAATAGCGCCGCTGCTTCCCACCACGCCAGCTCCATGTTCACCAGGAACAACATGCCCACCAGCTGCTGGCCGATGGTCATCAGCACTTCGAGCTTCTGCTGCGAATCCAGAGGAAGTGAAGTCAGCCTTCCGAGGCTGAGCGAAAGAACTACTGGCAACATCGCTACCAGCAGCGTCCACTGATTGATGTTGCTGGATACCAGATTCATCAGCGCCATCGGAGCGCGATGCACGGTCCGCGCCCAGTAGAAAGTGGAGAGCCCTTCCGGGAATTCGGAAACAAATGGCGCTACCCATTGCACGAAGATGAACGTGGGGATGCCTAGCCGCGTGGAAATTGCGAACAGGCTGCCGAGAAACGGCTCGGCGCCCAGGTAGATCAGCAGCCCGCCAGCCAGGAACAGACCGCCGATCAGCACAATGCGACGAATGCGCGGCGAGAGGACAATGGCGCGCGGAATGCGCTCCAGATCGTCGATGCCTTCATCTTCCTGCGGAGGCATCTTGCCGAGCACTGCCAAATAGGTAGCGTAGATTGCGGTAAGAATCACGGCGTCCACTAACTGCAGCGAACCTTTCAGAACCACAACTGTTATGTAAATGAGCGGGACCAGCAACCCCAACACCTGGATGCTATGCTCGCCTTCCAACACGATCCGCTGCATTGGCTTGCGCTCACGCCGCCGATAAACTACGGCCGCGGAAAAATAAATCATCGGCCAGCCGAGTCCGGTGAGCAGACGCAACGCGCCGGTGAGGCTCGCGAAGAGGTATGGCGTCTGCTGGCGCCACGCGAAGACTGCTTCCATGGCGAATTCGGGAAGCGTCTGCATCCACGCCAGAATCGCGAGCGCGAACCCCTGCGCGATGAAAAACTGCGCCGATTCGGCCGCCCAGGCGATAATCATCGCGGCGATCAAAATGGCGGGAGCGGCCCACAGGATGGTCTGCGGACTGGATTCACGAAGCGTGGGCGCGGCCGCGAAGAGAAATAAAACGCCGAGCGAGATCGCTTTCACGACCTATTGGAACCTTGCCGGAAAGAGTTGTTCGAGCGGGGTACCGATAAACCACATGGTACAACGATTGTATGCCGTCCTACGTGGTCGAAACGCCCGGGCCTTGCTCCCCCACGTGTTATCCCATCCTGGTGGAGCGCGGCGGCGTTTCGAAGTTGCGCGAATACATTCCCGCGCGCGCCGGCAAGATATTTTTTGTTTCTACTGAGGATGTTTGGCAGCTGCATGGCGGCACAGTCACCTCCGCTGTTGCCGGTCTCGCGCACCAGACACTCTTCTTTCCTGGTGGCGAGACGCGCAAAAGATTGGCGGAAGTGGAAGCGCTGGCCGAACAAATGGTCAACCACGGCGCCGATCGCGCCAGCTTAGTGGTTGCCGTGGGCGGCGGAATCGTTACCGATGTCGCCGGCTTTCTGGCTGCCATCTTTATGCGCGGCATTCCTTTGATCCACATTCCCACCACGTTATTGGGGCAGGTGGATGCGGCCATCGGCGGAAAGACGGGTGTGAATTTAACGGCCGGCAAGAATCTGATCGGCAGCTTTCATCAGCCGCTGGCTGTGCTGATCGATCCCGCGGTGCTGGGCACGCTGCCCGAGCGCGAATATCGCGCGGGCTTGTTCGAGATCATCAAGCACGGAATCATCGCCGATCCGGATCTGTTCTGGTCGATGCGCCACGAACCTGCCCGCGTGCTCTCGCAGGATCCCGCCGTGGTGGACCGCATGATCGGCGACTCCGTTCGGTTGAAAGCCCAGGTGGTTTCTGGCGACGAGAAGGAAGAAGATCGCCGGCGCATCCTGAATTTCGGCCACACGTTCGGACACGCGCTCGAAGCCGAGACAGATTACTCGCGCTTTCTGCACGGCGAAGCGGTGGCATGGGGCATGAAAGCGGCCGCGCTGCTAGGCGAGCGAGAGGGGATGCTTTCCCCCACGGATTGCGACGACATCGTGCAGTGCGTCAATTCCTACGGGCCGTTCCCGACGCTCGACGGAATCGATCCCTCACGTTTAGCCGCGCGATTGAAGAGCGACAAGAAAACAGTGAAGGGTAAAATCCATTTCGTACTTCCGGAACGAATCGGTTCTGTAAAGATCACCGCGGATGTCGATGAGCAGTCTGTGCTGGCGGTAATCCGGGAAGCGCTCGGTGGTTGATGGGGACTACACCGGCCGGAATTGATAACGAGCAGCAAGCCGCCACTTGGGTGCGCGGCATGTTCGGACGCATCGCGCCGCGCTACGACCTGCTGAACCATTTGCTGTCGATGAATATCGACCGGTATTGGCGGGCGCGAACCGTGTCGCGTGTATCCGGCGTGCTGTCGAGGCCCGGCGCTCGCGTATTGGATGTCTGCTGCGGCACCGGCGATCTCATGCTGGCGCTGGAATTCCGTGGGAGCGCACATGTGTACGGCAGCGATTTTTGTCATCCGATGCTGGTCGCGGCGCGTCACAAAGTGGAGCAGAGCCGTTCTCGTTCCAAGCTGTTCGAAGCCGACGCGCTGCGGCTGCCCGTAGCCGATGGCTCGCTCGATCTCGTAACCATTGCTTTCGGATTCCGCAATCTGGCAAATTACCAGGCTGGATTTGAGGAGCTGCTACGCGTGCTGCGTCCCGGTGGCCTCGCGGCGATTCTCGAATTCTCCACGCCTCCAAATCCTCTACTCGCGCGGCTCTACGGTTTTTACTCGCGGAACATTTTGCCTACCATCGGGGGCCTGATCTCCGGATCGAAAGAGGCTTATTCTTACCTGCCCGAATCGGTCCGCAAATTTCCGGGCGCCCCCGATCTAGCGGACCAGATGCGCGCCGCTGGATTCTCGGGCGTTCGCTTTGAACGAATGACTGCCGGCATCGTCGCTCTTCACCTGGGCCAGAGGCTTTGAATCCCGCTCCAGCGCGGCGCCGGCCGGCTGCATCAGTTGCTTCACCGTGATAGAGGCCAATGCCAGCGTTAGCCCAATCATAATGATCACCGAGATCCACGCGACCGCATTGTAGGCGTGCGAGTTGGTCCATTCCTTCATTAGGCTCTTTTTATTGATCAGCATCACCATGTAAATCAGGATCACCGGCAGCAATACTCCATTGAGCACCTGCGATCCCAAGATCATTTTGATCAGTGGAAAGTTCGGCCACAGAATAACGCCCGCGCCCAGCACTACCAACAATGTAAAGAGCCAATAAAACTCGGGAGCCTCTTTAAAGCGCTTGTCCACGCCGGATTCGAAGCCCAGCCCTTCGCAGACCGTGTAAACCGTGGAGAGCGGCAGAATGCACGCCGCGAAAAACGAAGCATTGAAGAGTCCCGCGCTGAACAACACGTAGGCATACTGGCCGAAAGGTTTCAACGCGAGAGCCGCATCCTTGGCGTCGTTGATATCTTTGGGACCATGCGCCCATATCGCGGCCGCGCAGGACACAATGATGAAGAACGCCACAACATCCGTCAGAATGCAGCCCACAATCACTTCGATCCTGGATTGCACGTACTCTTTTGCGGTGATACCTTTTTCCACGATCGCCGATTGCAGGTAGAACTGCATCCAGGGCGCGATGGAAGTACCCACCATGGCGATCAGCATGGTGATGTAGCCTTCATCGAACATCAGGATCGGCTTGACGCTGTAGATGGCAGCTTCCTTCCAATCGGGCTTCAGAAGAAAGGCCGAGAATATATAGGTTACATAGAGCGTGCACGCCACCAGAAATACTTTTTCGACGCTGCGGTAACTCCCACGCACCACTAAGAGCCAGACCGCAACCGCGCAGATGGGAACGGTGATGTAGCGGCTGATGTTGAAGACTTCGAGCGAGCTTGCGATGCCGGCGAATTCCGCAATCACGTTGGTGAAGTTGGTCAACACTAGAGCGATCATCAGAAAAAACGTGGTTCGCAGTCCGAATTCCTCGCGGATCAGGTCGGAGAGTCCTTTGCCCGTCACCGCGCCCATGCGCGAGCACATTTCCTGCGTCACGATCAGCAGCAGCGTGATGGGAATCAGCGTCCAGAGCGGCAGGTAGCCGTACTTCGCACCGGCCTGCGAATACGTCAAGATACCGCCGGAATCGTTATCGACGTTGGCGGTAATCAGCCCAGGGCCGACGACAGAGGCAAAGATTGCGATTTGGTAGCGAAATCGTTTGAGCACCAGGTTCCTCTTCGTGTGGTTTCATTTTTGCCTCAACAGCGAGATCACTTCGTCGGCCGTGATTGCGCCGGCCAGCTTGCCGGTCTCGTCTACAACCGGCAATGCCAGCAGATTGTACTTGTCGAAAATCTCGGTAATGCGGTCCTGCTTTTCCTCGACATCCACCTGCAGAAGGGGTTGGGAAGCCAGCTCTTTGAGCGGCGTGGCGCCGGCGGCGATGAATAATTTGGCGAGCGGCACAGCGGCGGTGAGACGGCCGTCTGGATCCACCAGGAACAGCGTATTCAACGTTTCCAGAATCTCCTCGTGGGCCTTCAGCCCTTCCATCGCTTCCGCCACGGTAGCGTTTTCGGGGAGCGCGACGTATTCAGTATTCATCAATCCGCCGGCTGAGTTCTCGGCGAATTCCAGCAGCTCCTCAACCTCGGTCTTGGGCTCGGGCTCCATCTCTTCCAGAATGTCTTCGGAAGTCTGCTCCTCGAGTTCGGCCAGAGCATCGGCCGCTTCATGCGGCGCCATTTCTTCCACGATCTCCGCGGCCTTCTCGGTTTCGAGCGATTCCAGAATGCTGGCCTGAATTTCCGGCTCTACTTCAGAGAGTGCCTCGGCGGCTACTTCGCTGTCGATGGTTTCGAAAATCGCTTCCCGGTCATCCGGGCTCAGGTCTTCGACGATGTCGGCCAAGTCCGCCGGGTGCATCTTCTCCAGAATCTCGTTGCTGACGTTCAATCGCAGCCGCCGCTGGGGATCAGCTTCCAGAATGCTGCAATGCTCCCAGCGCAGCGAGTTAGGGGGAATCACCACTTGAAGCCGCCGTACAAGACGGCGCGGGATGGCACCCTGCGCCAAACGCCGGAACATGCTGCGCAAGCCGATATCCACGTCATCAATGTGCAAAAGGTCGCCGTCGTCTGCGTGCTGGATCTTAAAAGTGACGTCGGTAACCCGAACTACCTTGCGTCCCTGGCCATCGATAATTTGCTGATCGAGAAGATCGCGGACCAGCCGCAGCATATACTCATCGGAATGATACGGCGTCAGCAGTTCGTCTTTGAGGTAGATGCCGTCGAGCGATATTGTTCGAACCTGGTCGTGCTTTACGGTGAGCCAGGCCCAACCGCCGCCCAGCAGAAACCGGTCCACGCGGGAGGGATGGATTAGAGGGACAATTGCGGCGTCTTTGACGAAGCCTAATCGGCGGCCCTTCAGGTCATAGACCTTGAGGCCCAGCAGTTCGGTGAGGAAGAGGAGTTCATCCGCCATCGAGAATCGCCCGAATCCATAAAATGTGCAAGCAGGGGCGCTCTCGCTCAAGAAGCGGGTCCGTTTTGGAATGCGCCTACATTTTCTTGCTACTCAATCTTTACTATGACTCAAAGCCGGTGGACGTGGCAACAAAAAAAACGCATTCGCCTCAGATTGCATCACAGATGTTCCCGGATAGTAATGGTCCAGGATTTCGCGGTACCCGGCGCCCAAGCGAGCCATGCCCGCGGCGCCCCTCTGGCACAGGCCGAGCTGATGCCCCTCGACCAAGCCGGGCGAATGGCGGCGGCAGAAATCGCAGGAGACTGAATAGTAGGGATATCCCGCGCCGTCGCCATCGAGCGAACGCGTTTGGCCGCCGCAGGACGCCGAATATAGCGCGGCGAACGGCTTTCCGAGATAGGCGAGTACCAGGCCACGGGTCTCGCGCGTGGCTTGAAACGCATCGTTTGATGGCTGCGGCCACTCGCGCAGAAACTGGCAGTGGGTGCTGTCACAGAAATCGAAGGCATCGTGACGCGGGCCGGATGCGGCGAAATACGCTCGGGCTACTATTGCCTGCGCCTTCAAGGCCTCCATGGGCGTGGCTGGCGGCATCTCGGCCGCTACCACGGAAGCCACGGCCACTTCACGATCCATCGCCACCACGGCGATCAGTTTGTGGTCGCCCGCTTGAACCGTCAGGATTCCGTGGAACCGGCGTTCGATTTTACCGGGGATGCTCAAGCGGAAGTCCGCGTCCGAGCCGTCCAGTGCCGAGACTCGTACTGGCGCCGTAGTGGTGAAAGCTTGACGGCCTTCCAGGATGATTCGGGAATCCCCGGTGGTCACTAATAAAGCCCCGGAGACAGGCGACACGCGGAGTTCGACAGGCCGGAACAGGCTGAACACTCCGATTTGCAAGACTTGGGCCGATACTGATAGTGTGAGCAGGAGGGCAAGTGCGCTGCTTCTACACATAGCGGCGCATCTTTCCGCACACCAACGCCGCCCGTGCGCCCGACACTCCATGCACGCGCACCAACAAGTTGAAGCGTGGCGCGTCAGTTGGGAAAAGCGCGATCACGTAGCCGTCGCCCCGTTCCTTCGATTCGTGAATGCACGGAGCGGTCCCGGTCTTCACGTAGGCTCCCCGCCCAACTCCGCGACCCGTGCCCGACTGCGCCGAGAGCGCCATGCCCGCCAGCAGTTCGCGAACGCCGGGATCAAACGATCGTGCAATGAGTTCCGAATAAGCGCGCGCTATCGCGAACGGAGAAACTCGCCAGCCAGTTCCCAGGCCAATCAACGCCGGGGCGTCGAATCCAGCATCCGGCGCACTGAGCCCGAATCTTTGTACGACCGTTTCCAACGCCTCAGGCGCCACATCGCGCGCCAGCTCCAAAAAGTAGGCATTGCAGGAGTGAGCGATGGCCGAGCTGATTTCCATACGGCCATGACCTTCCCTCAGCCAGCAATGGCCGGCCGCGCCGGCGCAATGGAAAATGGGAAAGCGGAATCCGTGAGACCCTCCATACGCGAGAGCCGTGAACGGCTTCACCAACGACCCTACCGGAACGGCATCCATGGGATGCATCCAGCGCGAGCAAATCTCGCGGCTCGCAGTGCAGTCCATCAAAAGATAAGACACGCGGGGATCGGGAAACGCGTGGTCGAGCGCAATGCCGGCCGATTGCTCTGGAAGCGACGCGGCGCCGAGCGGCGCTGTTACAACTAGGCCCAGAATCTCGCGCCGCGTCAGCATCATTTCAGCTTGTAAATCACGTTCTCGGTCACGACGGACCCGGTGTCATGCACGACAATGGATTCGGATCCGATCCTGGCCAGCGCCTGGCCCAGGCTTGCAATATTGCCGGAGAAAAATGCTGGCTCGGGCGCATCACCGCTGGTCTGTTTGGCGAGCGGGTTATCGATCAGCCGCATCATCTTGACGAAATTCGGTAGTTCGGTGGAGTGGCGATACGCGGCCGTGTAGCGTGCGCCCGCCGTGGATGGCGAATTCGCGTAGCTCGCCAGCATCGCCTCGAGAACATCTTTGCTGGTTGCGATAACCAGCAATCGTCCGTGGGTTGCGAGCGCCAGCGGCTGCAAGCCATCCAACTCGGAATACGAGTTCGCTCCGGCTCCCCGATCCGCCCAGTGCACGCCGAGATGATCTTGGGTCAATATTGTCGCCAAGGCCGCCGCCACGGCATCTCGGACAGCCGCGGCATCCCAATCCGACTTGGCGAGCAGTGCCACTCCGGATTCCGTGCCCACGAATACGCCGTCGGGCTGGACTCTGGTGGATCCGACATGCAACATCGCATCAAGCGGGACAGTCTCCAACAATTTGTTAAGTTCACTGCCGATGGCCGGGGCGCCGGTATCGAGCGGCGGCTCATCGATCCTGATTTCAAGCTCGGACTCGTCTCCTACGGCGCCACCATCCAACGCAACAACCGGAGCGGTCTTCGAAGCGATCTGAGTTTCCGGATGTGGATTGAGAATTTTCCGGCGAAGCAGCTCGAAAGCTGTTTCGGGCGATGGTGACGCCCAGGCTCGATACACGCTGGCGCTTCGCGGCGCCAGACGCACGACATCGCCAACAGCAGCCTCATTCCAGGCGGGAGCGATCTCCGCGCTCCGCAGCAGGACCCTGGCTTCGCGCCACTCGCCAGATGCGCGCCCGGCGTCCGTAATCGCCGCGGCATATTGCTGCAGCTCCGTGATGTTCTGCTGGATCCAGTAGGAGCGGAAATGCGGCGTTCGCGCCAGTTTTTCGAGATCCATCACCATGCGCAACTCGCCCGGCTGCTTGGCTTCGCGGACGCTCTTGTCGAACCACTGCTCGCCCGCCACGGCCGAGCCAGCTTGTCCCGCGATCAGCGCTAGAGCCCCGGCGAGCACATCTTCCCGCGTTGCCAGCACTAGATAATCCTTAGCCGCCGCGAATGCGGCTACACGTTTGGATGCGGCATCGGTCTTGATGTAGTAATCGATCCCGGCCGATTGCCTGGGCTGATAATTTCCACGCGTCTTCCACAGCGCGCCATTGGCGAACCGGTCCGAAGATAGACGCGAGATGTAGAGGAACTCCAGCTTGCCGATGTCGTAAATCGCCAGTGCCGATTGGCTCCCCGCCACATTCGCCAACAGATCCATATCCGGTGGAACGCCGGCGGCGGCCGCAAATTCGGTTTGCGCCTGTTGAAGCTTCAGATACAAACGCGAGCGCGAGAATACCTGGAAGTTGTCGCTCGCAAACCACAGCCGTTTTTCGTCGGACCCCTTCCAGTCCGCTAGCAAGTTTCCAAAATCCTTCGCCTCTATATACAGGAGAGACCCGGCGGGAACCAGGCGCGCCAGATCCGGCGGAGCGCTCGGGGGCGCCTGGGCGAAGATCCAAACCAGCAGCACCAGGCTGGCAAAAACAACCGCGATTGTCACCGGCCGCTTCATTGCCCACCTCCCTGCGCACCCGTCGAAGAGGCCAGCCGCGGCCGCACAGCGTGATCCTGTTCGAGATTATCCGTAATCGCCGGCTGCCGTAGCCGATTCGCGCGCTGATGTTCCAACTGAGCGAGAATCGAATTCAGCTGCGTCTTCGATCCGGCGTCCGCTGGTTCCAACAGAAGCGCGATTCGGTAACAGAACCCGGCCTCATTCAGCATGTTCAGCTTTGCGTACGAGTCAGCTAGTTTGCGCGCAATCACCGCGCGCCGCGTCGGATCGAGCGCCTCCGGCCTAGCCTCTGACCGTCCGTACCGCGGCGCTTCGCCAAGAAACTGTTGCGTGTAGTATTGGTTCTGATACTGATTCTCGACGTCCGCTCCCGCCGGATTCTGCTCGCCTGAAATATTCATGCCACCGCGCAGGATCATGGGGTGAAGTGTCGAGATCGCGGTCTGATAACGCTTGGCTCCGTATGCCAAATCGAATAGCGCGATCTTTGGTTCGTTCGCACTGGGATCGATCGCTATGGCGCCCTCGAGCAGCTTTATCTTGACGGCCGTATCGCTCGCTTGCGTGGCCGCGGCCAATCGCGCGTAGTAGACATACGGCTTTTCGGCGCTAGCCGCCGGAATCGACGCAGTACCGGCGAGCAGGTTCAACTCGGCGCTCGCGGTCGTCAGCGCCGGTACTGCCTTCGCTTCGCCCAGGGACCGCGCAGCGGCGACGCGCGTTTCGTACGGCGCATCGTTCGATTCAGCGGTAGTACGCAGCAGCCGGATCCCCTGGTCGCGATCCTTGCCGGTGGAAACCAGCAACTTGCCAAGCTGAGCTTTCGCCGCGAAATCCCACGGTACGGCGCGAACACGATCCGTCAAAAACGGCAGCGCCTCCGCGGGATGCCCGGTTCTGCTCAGCAACTCCGCCGCGTCGGCCAGATTCTCGAAAGGCTCGCCCACCACGAGCGTCATGCGATGCACCAGCCCCACCGCGGCATTCGTATCGCCCTGCTCCAAACGGATCTCGGCGAGCCCAAGAAAAGTGGCGGCCGAGAATTGGAAGGATTCGATCTGCCGGCTATAAACGAACTCCAGCACCTGGCGCGCCGCGGCGTTCTCGCCCTTCTGCTTCAAATCCGTCGCCACGTTCTGCAAGCTTTCAAGCGGTCGTGTGGACGCGTCTTCCTTTGCGTAACGTTCCAGCAAAGCGTTCAAAGTGCCGGCCTGGGCCGCGATGCGCACTTCGAGAATCTCCACTTCGCCGACTCGCGATTTCCGGACTTCCGGCGGAATATCCGCCAGCGCGCGTTCAGCCGCCTGCGTCTGTTTGTGATCGATCAGGTACCCCACCCATTCGAGCTGGCGGTTGCGCAGTTCGGTTTCCGCCCAACCCCGCGCTTCGCCAAAAATGTTATCGAGCTTCTGTTTCGCTCCTTGGATCAGCGCCGCGTAGACTGCCGGCCGCTGCTCTTCCGGAATCCAGCTCTGCTTCACGATGCTTCCGAGAAATTCGGCTGGATCCGGAGCACTCTTCGCCAAGTCGACAATCCAGGCGACACCGTTGGCCGGATCTCCCGCAGCCTTCAAAACCGCGCGGAGTAGAACATCCACCTGGTAGCTTCCGTTGCGATGGACATAAGTTCGCAGGACGCGGTCTGCTTCCGGCCGAACAGCTTCGAATACCTTGCACTGTCCAATGTCTTCGAGCGTGGCCCCGAGTGATCGCCAGAAATCTTCACGGATGCGGGCGTCCTCCTCGCGCGCGAATGCCTGCAGCGCTGTCTTGAATTCGCGAGTGGCCTCGTCGTGTTTATTCTGCTGCCAGTAGATCAGCGCTATGCGATCATGCACGTCGGCGCGTTTCGAAGCCAACTGCAGCGCATTCCCGAAGTCCACCAGCGCGCGCTCCGGCTTGCCCGATTCGCGATAATATTCGGCCAGCGTGAAGTACGCATCCGCGTGGCCAGGCGCGGCTTCAAGCGCGGACGGCAGATAATCTTCCGGATCGCCCTGCTTGATTACATCCAGATATTCGCCGTAACGCGAGCCGTAGTAGAACCACAGATCGCCCGCCAGTTGCGCGTTACGATCCACGGGCGTGCCGATGCGTTCCCCGATCGTTCCGGTGCCTAGCGCGTCGCGAAACGCTGCATTCACTTGCGGGGCGGAACTCGCAAGATATAATCCCGCCAAGCCGGTGTATGCGCGATTCCAAATCGGTAACAGGCCAGTGCCGCGCGCCGCGATTACTTCGAGCGCTCTCGCAGGGCTGAAATTGTCGAGGGCGTAACTTGCAAATTCATTTCGAACGCTGCTGTTGCCCGACTTCACGACAGCTAAAAACCGTTCCGGCGTTCTACTCAACAGCTCCGCATACCGCGTGATCAAGGCGCCCGACAGTTGGCCCGATAGTCGGTTCGACAGACGTAATTCGTCAGCCGTGTCGCCAGCCAGCCGGTAATTCTCCGCCGCCTGCGTTAAGACTCCGTCCCGGTTGGCGTCCGGCGGAAGAATCTTCCAGTAGGCCTCCAGCTGCCGCGCCAGTTCGGAATACCGCAAGCGGCTCTGCTGTATCTCAATCAGCGCTTGCGTGGGACCACCTGGACTCACCGTCAATAGCTGGTTCTGCCATTCTGCTTTGAGATCGGCCAACCCCGCACTATCCGCCGCGGGCATCAGCGCGGCGATACTCTCAGCCGTAATCTTGCCAAGCTTGCCGCGCAGGAACGTCGCAAAAGCCTGCTTTTCTTCAGGCGTAAAGTATGTTGCCACCGCCGTTCCAGTCGGAATCGGATTTGCCAGCGCCGCATCTGTTTTGTCATAGGCGCGCTCGCGCGTCATCAATCGTGCATAAAGCTGAGCACCCGACGCGAAATCGGCTGCCAGATCGTCGCCCGCGGCGGATGCGCCTTTTTCGGCAAAGTCGCGCGCCTGCGCCACCAGCCCCCAGGATTCCAGCTTTTCCTCCATGGCGAAGAAAACTTCCGGACGCTCGGGGTGCCCTTCCATCAGCGCCCGCCGCAATGCCGAAACTGCCTCATCGTTGTGGCCCTGGCGCGCGCGAATCTCAGACACTTTTTCCATCCATTGAGAGTTGTGGTAATTCAGGTCGTAGAGTTTCGCGTATGTAGCCGCGGCGTCATCGAAGCGCAGCAATCGCTCTTCGAGCGTTGCGCGTTCTGTGTACAAATCCACGCGATCCGGCCGGATATCCGAAGCGCGGCGGTATCCGCCAATCGCTTCGGGAAAATCTTCGAGCGCCGTCTGGATGTGCGCCAGCGTCATCGGCCAACGATAATCTTTCGGCGAATCTTTTTCTGTCTTGGCGTAATACGCAGTCAATTGCTTCGCGCGGCCGTGGCTGGCGGCGTATAGCGCGGCTTCGCGCACCAGCGACTCGTCATCCGAGTACCGGTTGATGATCTCGATGTATTGATCCATCGCGCCGGTGTAGTCTTTCAACCGCGTGAGGACAGGAATCAGTCCACGCCGTAACCCCGCTACTTTCTCCGTGCGATCCGCCGGAGAGATTGGCGCACCGGCGATCTCCTTCAGCTTGGCTGTGTAGAAGTCGCGCAAGCCGGCATCGTTCCCTTCCCGCGCAAACGTGTCGCCGGTGGCGGCCAGGTATTCGGAGTTGAACGGATCTTCTTTCACTAAACCCGCGAGCAGCGTTCGCGCGCGCTCATAATCGCCCGCATCCGTGGCCTTGCGCGCCGCTTCGAAAGTGAACACTTTGCGATAAGACGGCTGGGCTGCGGCGGCGGCCTCAACAAGCACGTCTATAGCTTGTTTCTCACTCTTGTTGCGCCAGTAGAAATCCACCGTGGCGCGCACCACGCCCAAAATGGTCGGACTTTCTTTGTGAAGGTCAGCGACAATCTGCTTGGCGCTCGCGATTTCGTTCCGGCCCTCGTAGAATCGCAGCAACACAATCCGTTCATGCATTCGCTCCACTGGATCGGTAAGCAGCGCGATCTGACGCCGGATGGTATGCTCGTGCACCTTGTCGAAACTGTTTTGTACAGCGGTCTGCTCTAAGTATGCGACCAGTTCTAGCGATCCGGCCTGATCCGCCAGCTCAAGCAGGAACTGTTCCAGATCCTTCCTTCGATTCTCGGCTGATAGCAAACCCACGCGTAGCGAAACAGCATTGACACTTGGGTTCGCGCCCGAGGCCTGCTGCGCAGTAAGCCGCTCGATATAGTCTCGATCGCGATTCCGCTGCGCGAGCTGAATCAAGCGTGCCTTGGCCTGCGAATTCTCGGGCGTGGCCAATGCACCTTTCGAATATTCGGCGAGCGCGCGTTTATAATCACGCTGGTTTTCGTAGATCGCGCCGGCTTCATAAGCGTAGAGCGCCGGATCCGCCAGGTTCTTGCGGCCGTCGTTCAACAGGCGCAGGGCGTCATCGTAGCGGAAGTAATCCCAGAAAATGGTGGCAGCTTCGAGATACCCGTTCGGCATACCGGGCTGGATTTGCGCGATGCGGTCCCAAGCCGGCTTCGCGCGAGAAAATAATTCACGGTCCGCGTAGATTTCGCCCAGGCGCGTGAGAGCGGCGTTGTCGCGCGGCGTGGCGAGCGTCAAGTTCCGTTCGATTCCAGCAGCTATCCGGATATTATGAATGTCGCCCGGCGCGTCATAAGTGGCGAGCGAGCGGAAGATGGACGCCGCGCGATTCGCGCGGTCCGCATCTGCTGGAAAATCCGCCACAAGCGCTTGCATCACCGGCGCCGCTTCTTCGAAATGCGATTTCCAGACGCTGGCTTCGGCAACGAACTGCTGGGTGCCGGGATTCGCGGGGGTAGCGTTCTTAATGACCGCGAGCTCCGCATCCAATTTCCCCGTGGCAGAGAGATGCTCGAAGAATTGATCGCGCAGGTCGCTTGAGTAGAACCAATATCTCCGCAGCAGGGCTTCGGACGCGACGCCATCGGTGGTTCCCCGCTGCGAATAAGCAATCAGCAGATTGCGCACGAACGCCAGGTCATGCGGAAAACGCTGGTGGGCGTACAGATTCACCTGCCGGTACAGCACTGGCGCTAAAGTTTGCCCGCTGGTTACGTCGCGAATATAAGCTTCCAGTTCTAGCCCAGAGAAAATCTTCACCACGTCTTGGGTGAGCTGATCGAACTCGGCCGTCCGCTTCTGCTTGAGATACCAGCGGGCCAGCTTTTGAGTCCAACCGTGATCGGAAAATTGCGCCATGGCCCGGCGATAGACCTGCTCAACATCGCCGCCCAGCTTGTTTTCTTCAAGAAACGCCGCCAGCCTTTCGTACAAACCCGGATCGTTCGCATTGCGATCGATCTCGCGCCGATAGAGCGCCAATGCGTCCCGCAGGCGCTTCAGAGAAACTAATCGCGAAATGTAGCGATCCAGAATGCGCGCATATTCCGGTGACCGCGCCGGCGACGCTTGCGCAGTTTGGCCCGGAGTTGGCTCCTGCGGCGCCCTCACTTCACCGATCGGCACTCCATCCGCGGCTGCCGCGAGTTCTTTCAAAAGATCATCGTAAAGAGCGAATTCCTGAGCGGCTTGATTCGTCCGTGCATACGCGTCGGCCATCGCGATGGCCACCTGAGTTCGTTCAGCAGCCTTCGGGAATGCGTTGAGAAACTCGCGTCCGGCGCGAATCACTCCGTCGTTGTCCCCGTACGTCGCGTAGGCATCAATCAGCCGCGCGTGCATCTTGGCCCGCTCCGTGGACCGGGGAAATCGGGAATCGAAAAGACGCGCAAGCTCGGCGGCCTTGGCGCGATGGAAGTAGGCGACACTGGCGCTGTCTTCGGTTGAAAAATGACTCTCCGGCGCGGTCGAGTTGAACAACAGCGACAGAACGCCGTTCAAAAATCCGGGGCCGGAATCAAGTTGCGCGATGTCGCTATATAGAGTCAAGTCACCGGCGCCCAAACGAAGGCCCTGTTCGGGAACACTCAGCAACAGGTTCAAAATGCCTGTCAGCGCCTTCTCCTGAGCAGCCGGATCGGCGCCCGGAACGCTGTAGAGAGCGTAATAGCTGCGGGCGGCCTCATCGTAATTGCTGACGCCTTCGAACAATTGCGATAGGGTGAGCAGTTCGTCCGCGGTCCAGACTGATTTCTGCGATTCCTTGCGCAGACGGTATTCAATGAGCGCGCGCTGCGCAACGGCGAGATTCCCCTGTTGCTGGTAGTAATAGAACACCCGCGCGGCCGCGCCCAGATCCATGGGATGGGCTGTTACCTGCGCCCGCGCCTCCTGCAGGTAGCGGCGCAATCCATGCGCTTCCTTGAGCAAATCGAAATAACTCTTCACCAGCTCGGGCGGCCATAGCGGGCGGAAACTCTGGTCGTAAATTTTAATGGCATCTTCCAGCGCGCCGCGCTTCCATGCCACGGCCGCGGCAGCTTGAATCGGATAAGTCTCATCCGCGGGAAATGCCTTGCGATAATCGGCGATTAATTTCTCCGCGTCGTCGAACTGTTTCTGGCCGTTTAGGTAATCGAAGAATTGGTGGTAAATCGCCGGTTCATTCGGATAGCGTGCGATCCAAGCCCGATATGCGTTCACCGTAAAATCGCTGGACAACGCCTGCTCATGGATGACGGCGAGCATTCGCTCGAACGCCTTCCAGGACTGTTGCTGCGAAGGCGGCGTCAAACGCTCGGCG
>Ga0208691_1000173_pt1 | contig 21803 bp, 15 predicted proteins | sample June2015DPH_20_1_FD_184719 | JGI IMG/M metagenome (GOLD analysis project Ga0208691, IMG submission 184719) | Peatland microbial communities from SPRUCE experiment site at the Marcell Experimental Forest, Minnesota, USA - June2015DPH_20_10... | ecosystem: Environmental > Terrestrial > Soil >... | reverse complement strand
AAGATCAACCAATTTCTCCCTACAGACTAGCTCAAGCTAAACAACTTTGGATCTTAGATCTCCATAGCAGCATTTCTAATTTGCAAGTTAATTTACTACAAAACTATGCAAAAGAGTTTGGTACCAGAGTTATTTGGGCTAATAAAACTACTAAACCACAACCGGCAATTAATGCTTTAATGAATTATGGTATTAAACAATGTAATTTGGATCTTAAAATTTATACCAAGACTGCTTCAGCATTAACCATCCATCCGACATTAAATAATTCAATAGATTTAACTGCTAATATCGATAAAACCGATTGGCAAACTAATACTGCTAATACCTTGATCCATTGGTTACAAGCTAAATATCAACAGCATAATGCGATATTTTCGTTAAAAGACTTACAGTTGGAATTATTTAGTTTAGGGTTAACTGTTCCTAAAGAAATATTACAAGCTCAATTAGATTTAGCATTACAACAACAGTCATTAATTAAGGTTAATGAACAATTAGTAACTACTAAAAATATGGTTATTTTAGAACAAGCATGTTTAGATTTGGTTGCTAAAAATAAAAATACTATACCTAAAATGCTAGAGTCAGAAAAAATAACGATCCATTCTCATTTAACTAATGGACAACAAGAGGCTATTAAATTAGCATTAACCACTGGTGATCGATTCGTTGCTATCCAAGGTATAGCTGGTAGCGGTAAAACTACCATGTTACGTAGTTTAAATCAATTGTGTAAGGACGCCGGTTTTGAAATCATTGGATTAACAGTAACTACTAGTGCTAAAGAACGATTACAAATCGGTAGTCAGAATTTAATTAGCCAGGATCCGTTATTACAAGCAGGAATTAAAACTTTTACGGTACGTAAATTTTTAATTGAAAGCGAAAAATTATTAACTAATGATCCAACCTTAGCTAAATTAGAATACGGTAGCAATAAATTATTGATCCTGGATGAAGCATCGTTTGTTTCTACTGCTGAAATATTTGCGGTACTTACTAAAGTAGTAGAGTTAAATGCCAGGTTAATTGTAATGGGCGATCATCGGCAGTTATCTTCGGTTGAAGCCGGTAAGATTTTTTATTTAATGCTTGGCTCTAATATGCAATCGGTTATTATGACCGAAAATGTTCGATTTAACTCTCCTAAAACATTAGCTGTGATGCAACATATTTATCAAAATCAGATTCCGGAAGCTTTACAAAAATTAAGTAACTCTTTAGTTGAAATTCCAGATCATCAAGAGCGATTAATGAAAATGGCTGAGTTATATTTGCAAAAAACTCCGGAAGCAAGGAAGAATACTTTATTAATTACTCCAGAACATGCTGATCGTAAATTAGTAAATCAAGAAATTCGACAAGGATTAAAAGTTAGTGGAGAGTTAACAGGGATAGAAAGTAACTGTCATAATTTAACCCAAGTTAAATTAACTAAAGCAGAACAACAAAAAATTTATTACTTTAAAGAGCAAGATTTAGTGGTGTTCTTTAAAACACCTTCTGCACTAAAAGTACAAATTAATCAATATTATCGGATAATCAATAAAAATTTAGAAGAAATAATTTTAACTTTAGAGCATCAGATAACTCACGAGAAAATTATTTGGTCACCGGAACGACAAGCTAGCAACATTAATATTTATCGTCAAGAACAACGTGGATTAATGGTTAATGATCAAATCAGGTGGTCAAAAAATTATGAAGCTATTGGTGTTTGTAATGGTCAAACTGCGGTTGTAGTAGCTGTTAAAGAAAACAATAATATTATGGCATTATTACCTAATGGCAAGGAAATATTGTTAGATTTACAGCAATTAATTAACCAACATTGGGATTATGCTTATGCTGCTACTACCTTTGTAGCTCAAGGAGCAGATCAAGTAACTACCATTGCCTTAGCTAAAGGCGGCTATAGTAGAGAAATAACTACTAATGAAATCAAAATTTGGGATGTATTAATGACTAAAGAAACATCCACTGATTTAAGTAAAGATCAGATTAAAGCTAAATTGGTTAAAGTATTAGAAATTAACAAAGATCATACAGCTGTTGTGCAAGATCGTCTTGGCAATACTTTAACTGTTGATTTAAAACAATCGCCGACTGAACATTATTATAAAAATCAAGCCGTTTGGCATTGCTATCCAAATCCTAAAAATAGAAAGAGTTCAGCGATCCCTAGGCTTACCTCGGTTAGTGAATTTTTAGTAAGCGTAACTCGTGGTGACCAAGTAATTATTTTAGTAGATCATATCGAGAGTTATCAACATGCATTAGAGCAACGAGTATATGGTGCTCGTAGTGCATTAGAATTTTTAGATCCTGATAAAGATAAGGTTAGAGCTAAGGTAGAAAGCATGACTAAAAATATTACCGGTAAGGCACTAACAAAAACCACTAATACTGTTCAATTGACTTTACCAACAAAAAATTCTTTGTATAAAAATTCTAAAGTAACTATTGAGCAAGTGATTGATAAACTACATGCTAATATTTTAAAATATGTAACTGAATGGTTAGGTCAACCACAAAAAATTAATAGTATCGATGCAAGATGGGGTAAAAAAGGCTCGTTAGTAGTTACATTATCTGGCACCAAAGCTGGTAATTGGTACGATTTTGAAGCAGGGAAAGGCGGTAAAAATTTATTATCACTTTACCTGGAACGTTTTAATCGTGATTTTAAAACAGCCATAAGTGAGTTATCTAGCGCTCTACATATTAATTCTGAATATAAATTATTTAATAAAACGCCAACTAATATAAATCAAACAACCAAAAACCTTCCTTCGTTAGACATTAAAAAAATTAAATATATTAATAAAATATATGCTGGCGGAACTCTTATTTATGGTACCTTGGCTGAAAAATATTTACGAGAATTTAGAGGTATTAGTGGCATCATTCCTGACGATTTTAGGTATTGTGCTAAATTAAAGCATCCGGATTTGGGTACTATGGTTCCGGCTTTATTAGCACCAGTTAGAAATGAACAAGGCATACTTCAAGGAATAGTACGGATTTTTTTAAAGGCTGATGGCAATAAACTTAAGGCCAGCTATATTGACCATAATGGTATAAAACAACCAGCCACCGTTAAAGCTAATTTAGGTAGTATGACTAATGCGGCAGTTATAGTCAATCAAGGCTCCAACTCTAACATTATTTATATTGCTGAAGGTATTGAAACCGCTTTAAGTGTTGCTCAAGTTAAACCTTTAAACAGAGTAGTTGCAGCATTATCAGTGTCTAACCTTAAAAATGTACCGTTACCATTAGAGACCAAAACAGTTATTTTATGTGCTGATTATGATGGCATTAATGCTATTTCTAATAAAGTATTAATGTTGGCTGCTAAATTTTATACAGAACGTGGTTTAGAAGTAATGATTGCCTACCCAGAAAAAATCCCTGGTATGAAAAAGGTAGATTTTAACGATGTTTTAAGACATTTAGGGGGCGACTCAATCAATAAATCATTAAGGCAGGCAATATCACAAAAATTATCAGAAGCTATTAAAGCCAGTATTACACCATTAAATAAAACCATAGAACTAAATGATAAAACTAAGGGGATTATATGAAAACCATTAGTATTAGATTTAATGATTACCTAGCCAATTGGATCATTGGCAGCGCACAAAAAAACAGGATCACTATTTCAGAATTTATTAGAGATTTACTGTATGAAAAGATGCAGTATGACCAAGTTGTAATTAAGCATATTCCTAAATATAAGCAATTTGCTTATAACCAGAATTACCGTAATGAAATGGGATATATTATATTTACAGCTAAATTGTTAGAAAAATTTATTTTAGCTCAGCCTCAAGGGGAAATTTTACGAAATACTGCTTTTGAAGAAACAGAAAATTTATTATCTCAGTTAAAACTTAATAGTAAGTATTATCGCTTTTGTATTAATTTAGATCATGTTTTAGCTACTTGGTTAAGTAAAGAAGCTGTTAGATTGCAATTAAAGGTTAGCACGTTAATTAGAAAATTAATTGAAAACATTTTTACTCAAAAAAACTCAACAATAGGAGTCCAATTATCTGCTATTCAAAAAATTGCAATCGAACATCAAATTACGGCTTGTAAATTACTAGAAACACTAGTTAATAAAACAGTTGACGATGCTGCAAGCGTTATTGAAGAAGCTCAGTTTAGAGCTAAAAACGTATTCATCCAATTATTTCCAGAGCAAGAGACATGTTCATTATAATTTATGCCTTAACCTGCTGATCTGGTATCGGTAATAAATTTGTGAATTATCTAATGGACAGGTCAGAGGAAGTTGGTGGATATAGAAAATAATATTCAAGAATTAATCAAAAAAATGCGCTCAGGCGTTATCCATATAGAGTATATGACCACTCTTTTTGTAGCAGAAACTGAGAACAAAGATCTCTAACAACAAAACTGTACGAGTTATTCGTACAAGGAGCCTTACACAACACATGGCAACATCCTCTGTTAATCTTAATATTAATGTTTAAAAGAAAGAGTTACACTACGTATATTTATTGTTGTAGTAATGTAACTCTAAGATGTAACTCCATCAAATTTTGCGTTAACTGTTTTCTACACTACTAATAAATTTAATCAATTCATCTAAAATTTTTGAATAACTAATGAACTTGTCTAGGTATGACTTGCTCTGTTCAGCTATTTCTTTAATTAAGACGAGAATTTTTTGGGAAGAGCTAAAACTAACGTTGAATCCTAACATTTCTATAAAAATGCGCTTGCCTACATCCTCGAAGTATAAGTCAGCAGCGGTTGCGCTAGATAGAAACTCATTAGTTACAGCGTTAAAATTAGCAACTTCAGTGATGTGATTATTTAATAGTGTGAAATAACTAGATAATGTGATATTATGTTTTTGCATATTAGCCTCCAACAAGGTTGATATGAAGTGCCATGGTAGGTGTTTCAGCATCTATCATGGTGCGCTACGTTATTGCAGCGACAATTTAACGTATATCATCTTAAACTATTACAGTCAATAGTTGTTTTTAATATTTTTGCTTATTAATTACAGTATTATGGTATCAAGTATAATTGCTTTAATGATTGCATTTATGCGTACTATCTAGATTTTTTACTTCTTCCTTGGATAATCCAGTATATTTAGCAATAGCGCTACAGCACATGCCGTCTTGCAACATACTTAATGCAATAGATTTGGCTTGTTCTAATTTGCCTTTTTGTATGCCATTTTCTTCAAATTTACGTACTAATGTACCCATAATGTTACCTCTAATAATAGGAACTTTTTCTAATTGATTTAAAAATTCATTTGGTCGTTCAATATCTTCTAATAGAATTATATAATATAAATTAATTTTTATATACTTCAATAGTCCGCTATTTACGTCTTGTTGGTTAGTTATATTTAAAATTAGTTGTCTTATATTAGTAGTAATGAATGATAAATCTTTTGAATTAGAACAATTAAAACATGCTATTATTAGAGAGGCAGAAATTAGGTTATTTAGCTGTACGATTGCTTGTACAAAAGAATTATTTAAAGATCCGGTAAGCAGCTTAGAGACAAAATATAATAATGAGAATAGTTTAAGTTAAAAGGTTATTTAATTGTGATTTAAAAATTGAGTTTTATAAATAGGAACAAATTAGTATTAGTAAGGCAAGAAATTTATGACAAAAAAGATAATAAGTTCCGAATACAAGATATTGCTTGAAGAACTAAAAAAACGAGTAACAGCAACACGTTATAAAGCAACTATTAGTGTTAATAAGGATCTTATTTTACTTTACCATCACATAGGTAAACAAATACTGGCGGCCCAAACTAAAGAATGTTGTGGAGCAAAATAATTAATCAGATTTCAAAAGATCTTAGATCGGCATTTTCTGAAATGAAGGGTTTTAGTCCGCAATACGTGAAATATATGAGAAAATTTGCTGAGAGGAATATGGCGTAGAAGAAATTGGTCAACATCTTATTGACCAATTACCCTGGTGGTATATTGTAACCTTAATATATGATGTTCTTGATCGACAAGACCGAGTATTTTATATTAATGGAATATTGAAAACGGTTGGTCGAGAAACATTCTATCTATGTAAATCGAAACAAATTTATGTAAAACCAAGGTAAAGCCGTTACAAATTTACCATCGGTCTAGCAGAATATAGGTTGACAGAAAGTTTACCTGAATATCTTAAAATTGCATTACCGACGATCGAAGAGTTAGAAGAAAAGCTTACTAAAGGCTTAAAAAGTGAGGATGAAGATGGTTTATGATGTAAACGGAAATAAAAAACAGGCTATATATGTACCAACATAATTCATTATTTGATATAAAAATTCAAATGGATGTTTTTTGGGGAAAGTATTCTAGCGATATTATATACTTTTATGTTATTGTTTTTTAAGGATCAATAAAATGATAATACCAAGCCTTAAATCGTTCTTAAGACCAACTCTTGAAATTATAGCTTCTTTAAAAGAGGTTCCAAGATCAAATATTGTTCAGCTTGTACAAGAAAAAATGCACTTTAACGAAGAAGAATCAAATGAGCGACTAGAGTCAGGCCAAAATAGATTACAAAACAGGGTTGGATGGGCAATAACTTATTTAACAAAATCTGGCCTTATAGATTTTCCCAAAAAAGGTCTTATTATTGTATCTAATGAAGGTCAAAAATTTTTAAAGGAACATATAGGAGCAATATCCCCCAAAGATCTTGAAAAATTCCTAGGGTATCTTGAATTTATAGCAAGTAAAAATCAAGCTGATCCAAAGGAAGCTGCTAGCGTACAAATTGATGAAGTTGATCCTGAAGAAAAGATCAACATGGGTTATCAAGAAATTAAGAACACCTTAATTGAAGAACTACGAGAAAAACTTCTTGAAGTTAGCCCCTTGAAATTTGAAGAATTAGTTTTAGATTTAATTAGATCGCTTGGATATGGAGCAAAATCAGGAGACATACATCATACTGGTGGATCAGGAGATTTTGGTATTGATGGTATGGTGTATTTAGATCGATTAGGTTTAGATAAAATCTATCTACAAGCTAAAAGATATAAATTAGATAGTAAAATTAGCAGCACAGAAATTCAAAAATTTTTTGGAGCACTAAAAGGTAGACAGGCTTCGAAGGGTATATTTTTAACTACTTCATCATATCAGAATAGTGCTAAAGAATATGCAAAATCTGTATCAGATACACTTGTTTTGTTAGATGGTAGTAAAATCGCAGAACTTATGATAGAAGCAGAGGTTGGAGTCTCCTTTAAAAGAAAGATTGTTATACCTGTAATTGACAATGATTATTTTGAAGAGTAATTAATTTTGGAATTAAAGAAAAATGAATAAATATAAGCCAAAAATTAGAGACAAAATTAAAAATTGGTTTACACAACGAAAAAAATTAAAATAGCAATGGAACAGGAAAATTTAAATGCTAGAAGAGATTAAAAAAACCCTATGGGCAACAGCTGACAAATTACGTGCTAACATGGATGCAGCTGAATACAAACATATCGTGCTTGGTTTGATTTTTTTGAAGTACATTTCAGACACTTTTCAAATGCGTCGAGATGAACTTATTCGTCGCTTTAACGATCAAAATGACGATTATTATATACCTGGTATAGATACAACAACTCTTGCTCAAGAATTAGAAGATCGTGATTATTATAGAGAAGTAAATGCTTTTTGGGTGCCAGAATTGGCTCGTTGGGAAAACATACGTGCTCGAGCAAAACAAGCTACTATAGGTAAGATTATTGATGAGGCGCTATCACTAATTGAAACAGAAAATCCTAAGCTTAAGGGTATACTTGATAAACGTTACGCTCGTGCACAATTGCCTGATGGTAAGTTGGGCGAACTGGTTGATTTGATTTCTTCTATTGGTTTTGGTAATAATAATGGTCAAAATGCAAAAGATTTACTTGGGCAAGTTTACGAATATTTTCTTGGTCAATTTGCAAGCGCTGAAGGTAAAAAAGGTGGTCAATTCTATACCCCAGCTAGCATTGTGCGAACACTTGTTGCTGTTTTAGCACCACACCATGGTAAAGTGTATGATCCTTGTTGTGGTTCAGGAGGTATGTTTGTACAGTCTGAAAAGTTTATTAACGCTCATGGTGGCAAATTGGGTGATGTATCTATTTATGGGCAAGAGTCCAATCCAACAACTTGGCGTTTGGCTGCTATGAATCTTGCTATTCGTGGCATCGATTTTAATCTTGGCAAAGAACCTACAGATACTTTCACTAAAAATCAACATCCTGATTTACGAGCTGATTTCATATTAGCTAATCCGCCATTTAATATCTCTGATTGGTGGTACGCTAGTTTAGAAGATGATGCACGTTGGGTTTATGGGACACCACCACAAGGTAACGCTAATTATGCTTGGTTGCAGCATATGTTGTATCACCTTAAACCAAACGGACATGCAGGAATTGTTTTAGCAAATGGATCAATGAGTTCTAGCCAAAACAGTGAAGGTGATATTCGTCGAAAAATGGTGGAAGCAGATGTAGTAGAGTGTATGGTTGCTTTACCTGGTCAGTTATTTTTTAACACACAGATCCCAGCGTGTTTATGGTTTCTCACTAAACAAAAAAAAATCCGTAAAGGTGAAGTGCTGTTTATAGATGCACGTAAACTTGGCACAATGATTAGTCGTGTACAGATTGAATTTTCAGATACCGATATACAAAAAATTGCGGATACCGTTCATGCGTGGCGTAGTGATGGCGAAGTCAAAAAAGCCTATGCAGATGTGGCTGGTTTTTGTCGCAGTGTTACACCAGCTGAAATTGCTGAACACGGATATGTTCTTACTCCAGGACGTTATGTGGGCATAGAGATAGTTGAAGATGAAGACGAAAACTTTTCTAAAAAAATGCAAAAGCTGACCAAAAAACTCAGCCAGCAAATCGCTCAAAGTACACAATTAAATAAACTGATCCAAAAAAATTTAGAAGGATTAGGATATGAACTATGAGTGGAACGAAACAATTTTGTCAGAGATCGCTAATATAAACCCTAAACGTCATATAGAAAAAGGATCTTTGTCTCCTTTTATTGAAATGGCAGCATTACCTATATATTCACGTGATGTTCCTGCATCTAAAATTGTGAGCCGTATTTTTACTGGTGGTGGATCAAAATTTAAAGATGGCGATACATTACTTGCTCGAATTACTCCTTGCCTTGAAAATGGAAAAACTGTTCTAGTTTATGGTTTAGGCGAAAGTGTACATGCGCATGGGTCAACTGAATTTATTGTGCTGGAGCCAAAAGTACTTTCAGATGCTAGATATTTGTATTACCTTATAAGGAATGAACGTTTTCGTAAGTATGCAATTGCAAGGATGGAGGGGACATCAGGTAGACAGCGAGTACCAAGTAGTGCTATTAGCAAATATAAATTCATATGTCCACAAGCCTTAATACGAGAGAAAATTGGAGATATACTTGGAGTTCTCGATGATCATATAACATTATTACATGAAACTAACGCAACACTAGAAGCCATAGCACAAACATTGTTTAAATCGTGGTTTGTTAATTTTGATCCGGTACACGCAAAAGCTGAAGGTCGTAAACCAGAAGGCATTGACACAGAAACGGCCATGTTATTTCCTAGCATGTTTACTAAGGATAAATTAGGAATTCCCATTAACTGGAAGGTTGTTCTTCTTGGTGATTGGCTTTATGTACTAGAAACTGGAAAAAGACCCAAAGGTGGTGTAGGCGAGATTAAAGAAGGAATCCCAAGTATCGGTGCTGAAAGTATTGTTAGAGTAGGAAAATTTAATTATTCAAAAACAAAGTATGTCTCCCGAGAATTTTTTGCAAAAATGAAGGCTGGCGTACTACAATCTCATGATATATTGCTATATAAAGATGGCGGTAAGCCAGGAGTGTTTTTGCCAAGAGTTTCCTTGTTTGGAGATGGATTTCCATTCAAGCAATGTGTAATTAATGAACATGTGTTTAGAATAAGGATTAAAGAGCCTTTTAATCAAGCTTTTCTTTATTTTTGGCTATGGAGTGATGCTACTATGCACGAACTAAAACATCGTGGAGGGAAAGCCGCTATACCAGGTATAAACCAATCAGATGTTAAAGAATTAAAAATCTTGATGCCAAGCAAAACTATCTTAGATCGCTTTAATGATCTAGTTTCACCACTGTTCTCACAGATCTTGAATAATGCAAAACAAATTCAAACTTTAGATACTTTGCGTGACACGTTATTACCTAGGTTAGTTTCTGGCCAACTACGCTTACCAGAAACTGATGCAGGCATTAATAAGGTTGCCATATGATCACGCTAGATCTATTAAATCGCTGGTTGACTATTCCAAGAGAAAATGAACATATTGAATTTAAAGAGGCTAAACAACAATATGATAAAATTAAATTGTTGGAGTATTGCGTAGCTCTTGCTAATGAGGGTGGTGGTTATCTGGTGCTTGGTGTAAGCAACAAACCTATTCGTAAGATTGTTGATACTCAAGCTTTTATAAATATAGGAGAAATAAAATCTTATATTTTATCCAAGTTACATTTTCGTGTTGATGTGCATGAGTTACATCATCCTGAAGGTCGGGTGTTGGTCTTTGAAATTCCTTCAAGACCAGCCGGACAGCCTCAACATTTAAATGGTACTTATTTAATGCGTTCTGGTGAAGAATTAGTACCGATGACTCCAGATCAGTTGCGTCGTATTTTTTCTGAAGGAGAGTCTAATTGGCTAGCTTTACCAGCTAAAATTAATGTTCATGCTGAAGAAGTTATTGCACTATTAGATACACAGATTTATTTTGACTTAATGAAGATACCATATCCAACTATGCGAGAAGGGGTTTTGGATCGTTTTGCCAGAGAAGGATTAATTAAAGCTCAAGATGGTTGTTGGGTAATTTCTAATTTAGCGGCCATTTTACTAGCTAAACGTCTTGATGCTTTTTCTCCAGCTCTTGCTCGCAAAGCGTATCGTATAGTAATTTATAATGGGGTAGATAAAATTAATACTCAACAGGACAAATATGGCACAGAAGGTTATGCTGTTGGTTTTGAAGGATTGGTGGATTTTATACACTCTGCTGCACCACAAAATCGTTTTATTGAGCAAGTAGTTCGTGAAGAAGTTAAAATGTTTCCTAAACAGGCATTGCGCGAGCTAATTGCAAATGCTCTGATACATCAAGATTTTTTAGTAACAGGTGCATCGGTAATGATCGAGATGTTTTCTGATCGAGTAGAAATATCTAACCCAGGTACACCACCTATTAGTGTTGAACGCTTTATTGATGAGTATCGTTCTCGTAATGAACTTTTGGCGGATAGAATGCGAAGGTTTGGTATTTGTGAAGAAAAAGGCAGCGGTATTGATAAAGTAGTAAAAGCAGCTGAAATTTACCAATTACCTGCACCTGATTTTAGGGTTGGAGAGTTACGAACCACGGCAGTGTTGTTTGCTCATCAAGATTTTTCAAATATGAGCAAGAAAGACAGGATAAGAGCATGCTATCAACATTGTTGTTTGTTGTATATTAGCAATAAGTCTATGTCCAACCAAACTCTTAGAGAACGGTTCAAGCTACCTGAATCTGCGGCAGCAACTATATCGTTAGTCATCGGGGAAACCAAGGAGGCTGGATTTATTAAGTCAGACGACACAAAAAGTAGTTCTACACGCTATGCACGATATCTGCCGTTTTGGGCTTAGAGTGCTTTAATGCAAATCGGTATAGCTATGGTTAATATATATAATGTTTATATAAATCAACGAATTAAGTGCTTTAATGCAAACCGATATAATGGAAACAAAAATGACTGAAGATCAGCTTGAACATGAAATGCTTGGTTGGCTCTCTGAGAGCGGGTATACACACATATACGCTCCTGATATTGCTTATGATAGCGATACTCCAGAACGAAGCAATTATCAAGAAGTATTATTGGTCGAGCGATTACATAATGCTATTAATACATTAAACCCCAATGTACCTTTAGAGGCTAGAGAAGATGCTTTATTACAAGTATGCGATTTAAATACCCCAATTTTATTGTCTGCTAATAGACGGCTACATAATTTTTTGGTTAATGGTGTACCTGTAGAGTATCAGAAAGATGGCGAGATACGAGGTGATTTTGTTCGCTTAATTGATTTTTCAACACCAACAGCGAATGAATGGTTGGCTATCAATCAATTTTCAATTAAAGGGGAAAAGCATACACGTCGCCCTGATATTATCCTATTTATAAATGGCCTACCATTAGTATTAATTGAATTAAAAAACCCTACTGATGAAAGCGCTGATTTGTGGAAAGCCTTTGCTCAAATTCAAACTTACAAAGAACAAATACCTGATGCTTTTCAATATAATGAGATACTAATCATTTCTGATGGTAGTGAAGCACGCATTGGATCATTGTCTGCTAATGTAGAACGCTTTATGTCATGGCGTACAATTGACGGTATTACACTTGATCCGCTTGGACAATTTGGTGAACTTGAAACACTGACTCGCGGACTACTGGCTCCTATTTATTTATTAGATTATTTACGATTTTTTATATTATTTGAAGATGATGGTGAAATTGTTAAAAAGATTGCTGGATATCATCAATTTCATGCTGTACGTGCCGCCATTCAAAAAGTTATCATTGCTTCACTTGCAAATGGTAACAAGAAAGGTGGAGTGGTATGGCACACCCAAGGTAGCGGTAAAAGCATTACTATGACATGTTTTGCAGCAATGGTCATGCAAGAATCAACTATGGAGAATCCAACTATTGTAGTTATTACTGATCGCAATGATTTAGATGGACAATTGTTTGGTGTCTTTTCTCTATTCCAGAACTTATTACGTGAGCAGCCAGTACAAGTAACAACGCGACAAGATTTACGTGCCAAATTAAATAACCGTCCATCTGGTGGAATTGTATTTACCACTATTCAAAAATTTATGCCAGGAGAAGATGAAGATATTTTCCCTGTTTTATCTAATCGCAGAAATATCATTGTGATTGCTGATGAAGCTCATCGTACTCAATATGGTTTTAACGCGGAGCTTAAAGGGAAACCAGGACAAGAAAAATATAGTGTTGGTTATGCTCAACATTTACGTGATGCTCTACCAAATAGCACTTTTGTTGCTTTTACAGGTACTCCTATTGCAACTGAAGATCGTGATACTCGTGCTGTATTTGGGGATTATATCCATATCTATGATATGCAACAGGCAAAAGATGATGGCGCAACCGTTGCTATTTATTATGAATCACGTCTTAGCAAATTGTCTCTTAATAAAAATGAAATTCTTACAATTGATGATGTCGTTGATGAATTAACTGAAGATGAAGAAAATAACGAACAAGCTAAACTTAAATCTCGTTGGGTAACATTAGAAAAAATAGTTGGGGCAGAACCACGTATTAAACAGGTAGCTACTGATTTAGTCGAACATTTTGAAGAACGCAGCAAAGCACAATTTGGTAAAGCAATGATTGTTGGTATGAGTAGAGATATATGTGCGCACCTTTATAATGAAATAATTGCACTACGCCCACATTGGCATAGTGAAGATCCAACTAAAGGTGTAGTTAAAGTTGTTATAACTGGTTCCTCTAGCGATAAACCTGCACTACGACCTCATATTTATTCCAAACAAGTACGAAAAAATTTAGAAAAACGATTCAAGAACCCTGAAGATGATCTACGTTTAGTAATTGTGCGCGATATGTGGTTGACTGGTTTTGATGTACCGTGCGCACACACTCTTTATGTTGATAAACCTATGAAAGATCATAACCTTATGCAGGCTATTGCTCGAGTCAACCGCGTATTTAAAGATAAACAGGGTGGGTTAGTAGTAGATTATATTGGTATTACCAATAATTTAAAGAAAGCATTGAAAGATTACACTGCAAGCCATGGACACGGCAAACCTACAGTTAATGTTTATGAAGCATACGCTGTGTTAGAAGAAAAGCTGGATATTCTACGAGGAATACTTCATGGTTTTGATTATAGTAACTTTCTTTCTAGTGGTCACAGTTTACTTGCAAAAGTAGCTAATCATGTATTAGGAATACAAGACGGTAAAAAACGTTTTTCTGATACAGCACTTGCTATGTCAAAAGCATTTAGTTTGTGCTGCACGTTAGATGAAGCAAAAATAGTACGTGAAGAAGTCGCCTTTATGCAAGCTATAAAGGTAATACTTACTAAACGTGATATAAGCATAAAAAAGCGAACTGACGAAGAACGCGAGCTGGCCATACGACAAATTATAAGCTCTGCTATTGTATCCGATAAAGTTGTAGATATTTTTGATGCTGTTGGTTTAGATAAGCCTAACATTGGTATTTTAGACGAGGGATTTCTTTCTGAAGTACGTGGTTTACCTGAAAAAAATTTAGCGATAGAGTTATTGGAACGTTTACTTGAAGATGAAATTAAAACGCGTTTTGCTACAAATGTAGTTCAAGAAAAAAAGTTCTCAGATCTACTAGTTAACACGGTTCGGCGCTATCAAAATCGTGCAATTGAAACTGCTCAGGTAATGGAAGAATTACGTGAAATGGCCAGAAAATTCAAAGAGGCTGCTCAACGCGGTGAGTCAACAGGGCTCAATGAAGATGAATTGGCTTTTTATGATGCCCTTGCTAATAACGAAGCCTCTGTTAAAGAGCTTGGAGATGAAGTACTCAAGAAAATTGCATTTGAGCTTACAGAAAGTCTTCGTAAAAATGTGAGTGTGGATTGGTCTGTGCGCGATAATGTCCGTGCTAAATTAAGATTGATGGTCAAGAGAATTTTAAGAAAATATAAATATCCACCAGACAAACAGGAAGAAGCTATTGAATTAGTGTTAAAGCAAGCTGAGATGTTAAGTGAAGCGTGGGCTTAATAATTACATTGGAATAACCTTTAAAAGCTTATGAGTATACTAATTAATAGTTAATACTATAGCTGTCTTACATAACTATAGGATCCGAGAAATATGCAACAGGATCTAAAGCCATCGCAACCATGATTAACAAAGGAATCACAGTTATGGCTTCTGGCAGTTGTACATTGTTTTCTAAAAAGAGAGCATCGTATTGTTTTGCTCTTAATGCTGCTCCATGCTTTAAATTTCGTATACTATATATTAATTCAGCAGCTTTTTGGTAATTATCTTGACGAGTGGATTTTAGAAGATCCATATAACAAAGCTTAATCATCTTAGAAAGTGCTTCTAGTATGGTTTTGTTTTCAATTTTATCCTTATAAATATTTAGGATTTTAAGCCTATATTTATCTGTCAAAAGTTGTTTGAATATTTTTGTCTCATCTTGATCTTTTGGTTCTTTTATATGGCAAATTAAGTTAGATATTTTATCAAGAGCAGACAAACCATAGGCATTACGATGGTAAATCAAAACAGAAATGTTCATTACTTTTAAATCTGAAAATATTAATTTTAAAGTACTTAACGATTTAAGTATCTTTAAATTATCAACCACATCGTAAGAATCGACAAAATATTTAATATTTAAAAAGTATCTAAATAAATTATTAACCGCCAGTAACATTAGATCTAAGTATTCTTTTATATCTTTATTATTAAATGATTTCAAACTTTCACCAAATATCCGACTCAAATCGTAATCTACGTATGTAACTGGCCCTCTTATTGAGGTAAAGTATTCTGAAAAATAGGAATTTAGTTGCCACCTTTCAGAAAATTCTATTACATAGTTACTGTAAAAATGCCATACTGAACCCTCATACCTAAATAACGGCAAACTTAAGGCGTGCGGAGACAATCTAGTAAATACCTCCAAATATTCTAGTGGTTCAAACGGATGAGGTAAGATAGTTTCTAGTTCTCGTAAATTTACTTTTTCCTGTGTTGGTTTTAGTCCATTGCGATTACACAAAAATAAAATTTTAATAATTGAAATATATATCGAAAACTGCTCTGAATCAATATTAACTGAATAACAACTACACATGTCATGAATTTCTTTCATAAATTCTATTGCTTCTTCAGTAATTTTTATTATATCTATTTCAGAATGTGCAAGCGATAATTTATCATTAAGTTCAAAAATTTGATAAGATGGGTAATTTTTCATTCTAGCGTCTACAGTAGAAATTTTTAGAATTACGTTCTCTTTAATGCTATCTTGTAATGTTGGCAACATATTATACAAGGCTATAGCAGTTTGTTTGTTTTCATTAATCAGTTTGATATTTCCAACATTTTGCAGTACATTTTTAATAGCGATTGTGTTTTTATCTAATATAAGATCATTTCCATTAACATCGCCAGTTGCGCTATAATTTTGCTTTATTAAATTGGTAATACTACTATTAACACCAGCTCCGCCAAGCTTTATTTTACTCATTTGGTTGACCTGTTTGCAGCAAACGACAAAATATATTTACTAACGATAACTGTTCAACATTGTTTGCTGTAATTTGACTTAAATTTGGATTTGCAATAACAATTGCTAAACATTGTGCACGCGAGATAGCTACGTTTAAGCGATGTTTGTCAAACAAAAAATTAATATCTTTGGGCGATTCGCTTGCGTCACTAGCACACATACTTAGAAATACAACAGGAGCTTCTTGCCCTTGGAATTTATCTACACTACCGACTTTGGCATTTTCACCCAAGGATTTTTGTAATTTATTTACTTGATGATTATATGGTGCTAAAAATAGCATATCTTCCCAACCTATAGATTTTTGTTCTCCTTTTTTATTTGTAAACGTTCTTCCGAGTAATTCATTAACTAATTTTTTTATTTCGTCTACTTCTTCATCGCTAGCTTGGGTATTACCTTCATGTTCTACTGGTACAAAAATAATGCCGGCATCTTTATTTAAAATACCATTATAACCTTCCGGTATTTTAATGCTTTGTTTATTGTTATCTGAATCAGTCTTGAGTTTACCGTCATAAATAGCACTACTTATAAAATGATTGACAGCGGGATGCATCCGGTATGTTGTTCCTAAAAACACCCCTAATTCTTCTGGTATTGTAGGCGTATCATGTAATAAATAATCAAGAATAGATGATCCGCTTTCTGCTGGGTGACTTCCTTGTGATGGCTGAGCAAGTTGCATCTGATCCCCCATTAAAACAATATTTTTTGTAGAACGACTAATGGCAATCAGATTAGCAAGACTTACCTGTCCAGCTTCGTCTATAAACAAATAATCAAAGGTATTAGCTAAATCATCACGAGAAAATCCCCAGGCAGTTGTTCCAACCACACATTCTTGATCTATTTCCAAGGATAAATTAGCGTTTTCTAATACTTTAACTTTTAGCTGATCCAACATAGGATCTGTATTGTTAGTACAAACAAATGATGCGTTAATCTTATTTTCCTTGCAATATTGCGCTGTATTGATAAGTAGGTTGTTAATAGCTTTATGGCTATTTGAACAAATACCAATTCGTTTGCCTAATTTAAGCAATTCTGCAATAACATGCATGGCCGTATAAGTTTTTCCTGTTCCTGGTGGGCCTTGAATTACTAAATAACTATTATTAAGATTTATAATAGCTTTAATAATTTGCTCCAGTTTCTCTTTAACATCATTACTAGGGGCAATAGGATCTCTTGGTTTATGTCCTCTGATATTTGGAGTGTTTCTTCTCAAAAAATCTAAAATAGCACAAGAACCTAATTGATTATCATAAAACGCTTTGGCTTGGTTTTGTATAGACTCAGGGATCGGTTTAGGATTGATATGTTCATCTGGCACTAAATTTATAACACCAGGAGGTTCATTGTTAGCTTGTAATACAATAACACCTTCTTCAAAGTTGCTGTGCTCTTTTATTAAAGTTACTTTACAATCTTTTCCGTCTTCAGTTTTTTCACCTAAGATATAATAATCTTTAGTGATCCCTTTAAATTCTTGATCTGGGTCGAACTTATATTCATAGGCAAGGTTTCTGGCTCTAGGTGTTGGTTTGAACGGTGCTTTATTAGTTCGCGTACAGTTAGCCAGGCAATTGAAATCATCTAACAATTCATGATCTTCCATCCCTAATCTATCAAAAAGACGCCAAAACATAGGTTTATTTTCGCGGCGATGAAATTCTAATGACCACGCAAAAATTTCTGCAACAGGAGCATCTGGGTGATTATTAAGTGCCAATTGGGTAGAGCGTTCTAGTAAAGCATCTCGTAACTGGATCCGTTCGACAATATCTTCTTTGATTTCAGGCTCGATTACTGCGGTTTTACCAATATATTTAATATTATTTTCTGACTGTCTTTGCCGTAACCAAACAACTAATTCTTGAGTTGAATTACAGTCATCAATATTATATTCACGTATAGAGTTAAGTATTTTAGAAGTTTGCCATGAATCACCATCCGGAATTTCACGCCAGTGATCATAAAATATTATTGATTCATCTCCTGTACCGATTGCTGTTGTTCGTTTATCACGATATAGGTGTTCAACATTTTTAATTGAGTATCTAGGTTCGCCTAATAAAAGGCCGCCTTTGACAATTTTATAAAGATCTACAAATACTTCGTTACGTAACAACTGATCAACTTCATATTCGCAGATCCCATAGCGCCCCATTAGTTTTCTGCAAGCCGCTATTTCATAATTAGCGTAATGATAAATATGCATAGTTGGATCTTGTTCCCAGCGTGAGTATGCCCATTCAAGAAAATTTTTAAATGCTTGCTGTTCTTCTTGTTTATTATGTGCCCAAAAATCTTTAAATTGACGGTTGCCATGTTCATCAAAAAAAACACTACCCCAAAGATACTCTAAACCATCTTCTTCTAACGGAAACCCTTCAATATCAAAAAAAATGTCTAGCGATGAATGTGGCGGTAATAGTGCTAATCCTTGTTTTTGGTTTGCTTCAGGAACATAAATTCGAAATAACGGTTGGCCTTTGGCGACACTTTCTTTTTGAATTTTAGCTTGTGCTTTTAATTTGGTTAATACATTTAAATTTATGCCTGGGGTCCTAATATTTTCACTATTAATTAATTCTTGGGTTGTTGTTATTCCAGATTTATTTAATTTTTTAATCTGATTTCTAGTGATATTTGCTATTTGTGACAAGTGATCCGCTTCTAATAGAAAGGTTTCAACATATTTTGTCCATCGTCCCCAACTTTTTGAATCTGCCGGATCAGGTCGATCCTTTGGATTAAAATTATTATGTGCTGACAAAAAGGAATTTTTTAATTGTTGATAATAATAAAAATAATTATCAGTTCTTAAGGATACTTTTTCATTATTGCCCAATATAATACCTATGTTATTTGGACGACAACCTTGTAAATCTTCCAGCATGTCTACATAGCAGCATAACTGCATTATAAAATTAGGTTTAATTGTTTTTGATAATTTTGTATCCCAAATTTCATAATGATAATCCCCCAGAATGCTTGCTCCGGCAACCTTCACTAAAAAATCAGCACGACCATGAAATGGTAGTTTAGCTAAGCTGGCCTGGTAAATAATATCAACTCCGGTTCGCATAGCGTTTATAGTACCTTCTATAGTATTATCCGATTTAGAAAGATTTTCTATACTTAGACCTTTAGTAGTTAGCTCTGCTAAAGTTGCTTGTTCGTGCGCATTACCTTTAGCCTGCAATAACCTCATCATTAAATCCGGTTGGTCTGGTTCAGGGGTTGTTTCCGAGTATAAGATTGCATAATGTTCCATCCATGATGCAAAAGGACTGTCCATATAAAGAGTTAAATCTGACGGAGAGAAAATCAAAGTACCATTATGATAATTCATTTATATTCCAGTAATTAAGTTATTATAAAAATTATATCATAATTAACTAGATTATTTAAGTTAATTAATTAAAATTAGTATACAAGTATTGGTCTAATTGATCTTGTTCAGGTAAAACTTCATATGACAATAAGTACCCAAAAGATTAGTCTTTTGTTACCAATTATATTTGTCATTCACAATATTGAGGAATACCTATCTTATGCTAGATTAGCAGATTATTATTTTAAATTTGTAGATCCAAAACTTAAAGATCCTAAAGTTTTTTTGTATGTGGTGTCGATTTTAAGCATTATTGTTGTATTAATAATTGGTGGTGGCTATTTTTATTGTAATAAAATTACGAAATTTTTAACAATGATAGTTTTTTTCTCTATATTTATTAATGCAATACAACATTGTATAAATTTTTTGTTTTTTAGAAAAATATTGCTAGGAACCATTACATCAATCAAATTTTTATTACATTGATCTTACTGTTTTGCATTGCAATTTGTCTTGGGAATATTAAAAGTTCATGGTTTACAGGCACAATTAATACATAAACCAGTATGATCAAGCTTAGCTAATTCTAAACATTTCCAGCAGATGTTATGTTTTATCCCTATTTTTGATAAAAACTTTTCAGCACCATTACCGTAATTACTAACTGCTATTTTAGTTACACGAGTAATAAATTCACGTTTTCTTTTTAAAGTTAAGCCGTAAAGCAACCCAAATTCTTCTATTATATCTAGCATTTCAGCTATTAAAGACTTATCTGGTTTTTTGGGATTGTCCATATTTGGTTTCATATAAACATGTATAGTACATTAATTATTTACTATTATAATTTTTATAACATTAAAAACCTTAATAATATATTTATAAATTATAGTAAGTCGAGCTTTTAAATTATTAGAGTTTTAAAATTATTAATTTTCATTGTTCTCACTATAAGAAATATCATAACCTGCAGATATTTCTCTTAAGGCTACCACTATAGCTTTATCGTTATCCCAAGGTACTTTATTCAGATTTTCCTCGCGTCAAGTTTCTGGCTCTAATAGCTGACTGTATAACTAATTTAAAACAAGTTTTAGTATACGGTAGACAGCCTTTTACTGTTATTCTTGCCATTTTATTTATCCCATAATATTTATAGTAATGTAAATATTAGAAAAAATTAAAACAATATTATCACTACTGCTATAAATTTCAATAAATTAAACATATGAAAACAAGTTACTGAAGAGTAGCTTATATAATATATTATTCAAGTTTTTAAGTTAGTATATCATCATTATTAATATTATGACAGCACTTTTGAAGAGAAACAAACACCAATTAATTAATAAACACACAAATAAATACACAGTTATGTCTATTGCATGCTTGCTTTTATGCCGAACGTATATAACTTTTATGCTTAAAGAATGCTCATACTATGCTGTTAAATTTTTAGTTTAAAAAAAATCCTTGTAAATTAAGGAGTTTTACGTTTTATTTTCGTCATAAAATGCACATTTAATTTGTATGATTTCAGCATATAAATTTTTGTAGAGCATTTAATATATACGGTTTTTACTAATTTTCATATTTGTTCTGATTTTTTAAGCATGTTTAATGATGGCGCCGTAGTGCGTTGGGTGTGGTGCGCGATCTGGTGGTAGCTTTTATGGCTGTTATAGATAGATAAAGCAACTATAAAAACGAGTGGAATTATCTCATTGTAATAATGAAGGAAAGTTTGAAAACTATACGGTGTTCAAATTAACTAGTTTAAGTTATGTTATCTTAATCCTAATATAATTATGCCATCAGTATGTTATTGAGATAAGTTAGGTTGGCAATAATTTTGTATGAAGCTCTGAGAGAATAGAACCATTTAGCCGCAAGATTTTTGTTAGGGTTCAATCTAATGCCGTTTTCGTAACCGTTTAAAGCCAACCACTGATGGGGTTCTTTTGAAGTCAGATACATTGTACCAAAATAAAAACTCCTTA
>Ga0208691_1000171_pt1 | contig 21827 bp, 25 predicted proteins | sample June2015DPH_20_1_FD_184719 | JGI IMG/M metagenome (GOLD analysis project Ga0208691, IMG submission 184719) | Peatland microbial communities from SPRUCE experiment site at the Marcell Experimental Forest, Minnesota, USA - June2015DPH_20_10... | ecosystem: Environmental > Terrestrial > Soil >... | reverse complement strand
GCGAGCGCAGTCAGGCCCGCGGTCAGCCCGAGCCCACAGCACAGGCACACGGCACGCTCGGGTCTGCGCATCGCCCCCGCAGGCACGGCAACTCCGAGGGCTTCCGCCTTCGCGCTCCCGTAGCTCACCATGAACGACCCGGCGAGCGCTCCGAGCGTCAGGACCAAGGGCCCGGCCGACCCCCGGAAATGGACGGCCATGCCGCCGAGAAGGAACATCTCTCCGTACCGGTCGGACGCAGAGTCGAGCAGGGCGCCGCCGATCGAAGCTGCGCCGCTTCGCCTGGCGACGAGGCCATCCAGCGCGTCGCCGAGCGACGCGATGACCACGAGCCCGGTCGCCCAGGCGAACTCTCCGAGTCCGACCAACGTTCCACCGAGAGCGGCCAACCCGAGCGAGGCAAGAGTCACGAAGTTCGCGGTCATTCCGAGCGCCACGACGACCCAGGCGACCCGATCGAGTGCCCCCAAGGCGACCCGTACGATCCATAGCGAGCGCCAGCTCGGGCCCCGCGCTGGCACCGGCGACGCTGGCGCGTTCCGAGGCGGCTCAAACGGTTCGTCGCGGAGTTCCTGCGTTCCACCCTCGGGAGCCGTGAGCGGCGGTGCGAACAGGAGCGCGACGAGAGCCGGCAGAGCTTTCATAGCTGTACCAACGGGATGACCCCCCAATTGGTTCCCAACGACCGCGCGTACCGCGTGCCCGGGTCGACATCGACCATCCCCCAAGCGGCGGCCGATGGCAGGGGCAGTCACTGCGGCAGCTCACCGAGCGCCTCGTCATAACCGCCATTGCGGCGTAGCGCGCCATCTTCCTCTCGAGCACGAACGGCGAGGAGTACGGCATTGGCGACGCTAAAGATCACGGCAGAGCGCCACGCCGAGTGCATCAACGGCAGCGCCGCAATTTCCAGGGCCACACCCAGATAGTTCGGGTGCCGAATATATCGATAGATGCCGCGAGTGATCGGCTCCGCACCCGGCAACGTGAAAACGCGTACGCTCCAGCACGACGAACGCAACGAAGATGTGGCTGGTCGTCATCGAAGAAGCACGAGCTCCGCGCAAAACCCAGGACCCATCGCGAGCAGCAGACCCGGGCTGTGTGTGTGATCCGCGGCCATGGACTCTCTCAGAATCACCAGCACGGACGCCGAGGAGAGATTGCCGATGCGCGCCAGGCAATCGCGGCTGCGATTCAGCGCGCCGCTAGGCAGATCCAGGCCACGCTCCATAGCGTCGATGACCGCTGGCCCTCCCGGGTGCGCGATCCAGCGCGTGATCTCCAAGGGGTGCAAGCCTGAGCGCGCGCCGTCTCGGTCGTCTCGACGAGACGGTCGAAGTCGCGAATGTACTGCCGGGTTTCCTCGATAATTCGCGGACTGTCGTCGCTTCCCGGACGTTTGTGTCCCGCGACCACGGTGCGCGGCTCGAGCGACTCGATCTTGTCGAGCACGGCGATCCACTCGCGTCGCTTCTGCACATCGGTCTGAGAAAGGAGTTGATGAACGCCGTTGTACGCGGCATCTCCGGCGACGACCAATCCGATGGATGGCGCCCGACCTCGACCACGCGCAGCTCCTGTCCCTCGAGCTGGATGACGCTGCCAGCGAGCTTTTCGGCAATCACCACTGGCTCGGGCAGCTTCCCGGGGAGCAGCGGACTCCACCACACCATCGACCAGGACGTCGTCCCTCTTGCCGCAGATGAGCCGCTTCGCCGATTTCGAAGCGAATCTCGATATCTCGAAGAACATCTTGAGCGCGCGGCTCGAGCACCTGGTGGCGCACGGCGTTCTCGCCCGGGTCGACGTCGGCGTTCACGGCACGCGCTACGAGTACGAGTTGACGCCGAAGGGCAAGGACCTCGCGACGCTCATGACGGCACTGCAGCAGTGGGGCGATCGCTGGGTCTACGGCGAAGGGCGCGAACCTCCGCTGGTGCTCGACCGGCGTTCCGGGCGACGAATCGCGTGGCTGCGCATTCTCGACAACGAAGGCCGACCCCTCGCAGGCCGAGACATAGTGCTAGCGCCGGGGCCGGGGGCGAACAAGCGGACGCTCGCCCGCTACGGTGGTCGTTGATGAGCGCAAACGACAGGCGGGCGCCGACGCCTCGGCCTGCATTCGTCGCAACGCCGAGCTCCCGCCGATCCGTTGCGCGCAAAAGTGAGGAACCGTTCCGCGACGCCGATCGTTGTCCCCTCTATCGGCGGAGGATTCCGCGATGAACGCGTGCGTATCGATGTCTTTCGTTGGAGCCGATACCCAATTCTGCTATCCGACGCGTCCGATGCGTACGCACGAGCGAGCCGTGTCCGCGGAGGCCTCGATTGCGCGACCGGCGCTCGAGCACCTGGATGCGCTCTTTCGCGTCGCTCGGCGCTTGACCGGTCGCTACGAGGATGCCGAGGATCTCGTCCAGGAAACCTTCGCCCGTGCGCTCGGGGGGCGATCCCAGTTCACGCCCGGGACCAACCTGCGCGCCTGGCTCTTCCGGATTCTTCGCAATAGCCACATCGATGCGTACCGGCGCACACGCACCAGCCCCGTCGTGGCCGGGACTTCCGACGGTGAACCCGCCGAAGACGTGGCCGCACGGGTGAGCGATCCGGTCCGGGGTGACGATGAGCTCGACCGCATGCGCGGGCTCGTCGCCGTGGACATCGAGGCCGCCCTTGCATCCCTCTCCATCGACGCGCGTGCTGTGATCTTGCTCGACCTCGAGGGCCTGACCGAGACGGAGCTGGCAGAGGCGATGGATTGCAGCGTCGGAACGATCAAGAGCCGCCTGTGGCGGGCCCGTGCCGCGCTGCGCGAGCGGCTCAGCGACTACTCGAGGTAAAGCGGAAATGGACTGTATCGAAGTGCGCAATCATCTCGTCGACCGCCGGCGCGGACGCCTCACGGCGGAGGTGAGCGCAGCGGTCGACGAGCACCTCGCCGGGTGCGCAGCCTGCCGCCATGAGGACGCCGCCGACGCGCAGCTGTCGGTGCTCCTCGAGCAGCGCCTCCCCCGCACGCGCACCCCCGCCGGGCTGAAGGGAGCGCTCGAGGACCGATGGCTCGAGCCCGGCGAGCGACGACGAGCTGCGCCACGCTGGGCCCGCTTCGGTAGGACCGTGGCGACGATGTCGGCCGGTGCCGCGCTGGTGGTGGCGGCGCAGGTCGCGTGGCGCGCGCGCGACCCGGACAGCCCCATGGTGGCCGAGGCGGTCAACGACCACCTCAGGGTTCTTTACAGCGATCACCCCCTCGAGGTCGAAAGCGGCGGCATCCATCGCGTGAAGCCATGGTTCGAGGGGCGGGTCGACTTCGCGCCAGTGGTCGACTTCGCGGGCGATGACGACTTCCCGCTCGTCGGCGGCTCCGTCGGCTACTTCGTCGATCGCAAGGCGGCGACGTTTGTCTTCAAACACCGCCTCCATGAGATCACGCTCTTCGTGTTCCGTGCCGAGGGGCTGCGCTGGCCCGCCGTCGGGCTACGTTCGATCGGCTCGGCGCAGGGGACGGTCGAGACCGCGCGCGGATTTCACGTCGCGATGTGGCGCCGGGGCGACCTGGGGTACGCGCTCGTATCGGACGTCAACGAAGCTGCCCTGCTCGCGCTGGGCGCGAAAATCGCGAGCCCGTCGACGGAGTGACCCGCCGAGACGGGGTTGATGTCGTCGCTTGCACCCACAGCGACAGAGATCACACCGCACAAGCCGCTGAGGTGCCCATGGAGCGGACGGGCATTTGCCGTATCTAGTCCTGAGCCACGCAGTGGCTGTCCATTCCCGCATTTTCGGCCAGTCCGTTTCGCAGGGAACGGTTGGTCGGGTCGCACCGTTGGTGCAGGTATGAAACATCTACGGCGCCTCATGGCTTTCCTGTTGGTACCCCCGCTCACGGCTCCCCGCTCCACCCTGTTCATGCGCCTCATGGCCGGCGGCGTCTTCCTCTCCGAGGGGATCCTCAAGTTCGTCTACACGAACCAGGGAGTCGGCCGCTTCACCAAGCTCGGGCTGCCGTTCCCCCATGCGACGGCCACCTTCGTCGGAAGCCTGGAGATCGTCGGCGGGATCCTGTTCATCAGCGGCCTGTTCACGCGATTCATGGCCGTCCCCTTCATCATCGAGATGGTTGTCGCGATCCTGACGACGAAGATCTCGCTCTACCTCGGAACCTCCCCGCTGCCTCTCCCGCCGGCGCCGCCGACAGTGGGCTTCTGGGCGGTCATGCACGAGACGCGCTCGGATTACGCCCAGATTCTCACTTCGATCTTCTTACTCGTCGTGGGGCCGGGCCCCTGGTCGCTCGACGCGGTCCTGCGCCGCCGCCTCGAGGCCCGGCTCCCTGAGCGGTCCGAAGAGCTGCACGTGCTGGCCGCCCAGTGAGCCGTCGGGGGGAACGAAAGCGTGGAACGAACCACGCCGGCGACCGGCGCAGCCGGAAAGGGCACCCCCCAGGAACGCAGTCGACATGCAACCCCAATTATCGTCGTTGCGGGTGACCTTACCCAATGGACCCCGCGACGACCGTAACGGGCACTGGGGGTACCGGGCACTGAGGCGCACCGACCAGCAACGCCGAAATTGGCAATACATTCGAACCACAGCAAGAGAGGTGAGATATGAACTCGATAGCAATCGGATTGGCAATCACCGTCGCCGCCTGCCAAGCGACGACCTCCGCCGGGGCCTCGCGAATCCAAGCGAGCAGTGCGGAACCTGTCGCTTTCGCTTCCTACAGGACCTTCGGGTTCCGCCTTGCGGGCGCACCGCCGTTTCCCTACGACGTATCGGCCCGCTCGTTCGAAGTGGAGCGTCGCGTGCACGACTTGGTTGCAACGGCCCTTGCGCACAAGGGCTATATGGAAGCCGGCACAACACCCGATTTCCTCGTCCGCCTTTCGTCCGGGACCTTCAAAGAAGACGAGCCGCTGACGGCAGCCGGAGCTTACGGGACCGGCAACGTCGACTACCGCGTTCGAAACGAGGGATCGTTTACATCGGGCGAAATCGTCGTTGACGCGTTCGATGGGTCGACGGCCCAACAGGTGTGGCACGGGACGGCGCAGGCCGACATCGATCCTCACCGAATCAACGAAGCAGCGATCGAGTCCCTGGTGGATCAAATGCTGATGCACTTCCCTGCCCGCGACGGCGCGCCTGAGAGCCGAACCAGTAACAGATAGGCGATTTGCGTTGCTGCGCGCCGAAGCTGCAAATCGCGCTCGCGTGCAGACGGCGCAGTTGCGTAATCGACCGCTTGGACGGAGCCGGAGCGCGGCAGCCACCAGGTGCGTTCGCGGCCACGCACTCACGCAAGCGCCGTGTAGCTTCGATGCAGTCATCCAAGCAACCCAGATCGACGAGGGCAAGGTCAGGATGGTGGGCCGCTGCGCTCTCGCCGCTTCGCCGTCGTCCGCGATCGACAGGTGGAGCTCAGTGCCTTCCGTAGTCCAGCGGTTTCCCTTTGCGCTGAGCCAGGACGTACGCCCGGAGCGCGCGCATCTTCGGATCGTCGGAGGCGAGCGGCTTGCCCCTGACCGGATGCTGAATGCACCAGTTGATGATGTCCCGCAAGAGCGCCACCCGACCGAGCTGCGCCTGGAACTTGGGGTACGTCTCCGGATGCGTGTTGGCCGCATGCGGATGGCACATGTCGCACGACACTCCGACGGTGCTCCCCAGCTCGTCGGAGCTATGAAAGACCCGGGATCCCTCGAGCGACATGCGCTCGGTCTCCGCCTTCCACAGGGCGACGTCCTGCGCGGTGACCTTGCCGTAGGTGTGCCCCGACACCTGCAGATCGCTCTCGAGCCAAGAGCGCCCGTCGGCCCCGACGGTGAACGAGCTCTGGACGCCGTTGTCGAGACCGGCCACCGTCCGCATGCGCTGCATCGTCGTGAGGCTCCGCGCCGTCCAGAAATCCTTCTCGACGACGCTGTTGAGCACGACGAAGTGCACGCCCTTGTGATCGAACGAATACTCCGCCGAGTCATTCAGACGCCGAGGCAGGCTCCCCGGCAGGGTCTGCACGCACAGTGGAAGGGCCGCCGCGCGTCGTGGCGAACAAGGTCGATCGCTAAGACGTGACGTGTTCAATCCGACCTCTCGCTGGCTTCGTCGTCAACTGGCTGCTCTGGCTCCTTGCTCCGATGTCATCGCTCCACCACGCCAAGATCTTCAGAGTGCAATCGACTTTCCACGCGCGCGTCGCTACGTGCGTCGCTGCGCGCGGGGAACGGTGCCAGCATTTGCTGTACGGCAGCGCCGATCGCCCGCTCGTTGATCGCATGGGGATCGATCTCAGCCTGAGCGGTCCCGTGCCACACCTGTTGGGCCGTCGACCCATCGAACGCATCGACGACCATCTCGCCCAGAATGAACGAATCTGTCCCATCCATGACCACGCCATCGTAAGGAAGGGACGTGTCACCTTTGACCGTTCCGGACGAAAGGCGAACCCAGAAATCTGGCGATGTGCCCGCCTCCCTGTAACCTTTGCGCGCAAGCGCCGTCGCAACCAGGTCGTGCATACGACGCTCTACTTCGAAGGCGCGCGCCGAGACTTGGTAAGGGAAGGGTGGTTCGCCTGCAAGACGGAACCCGAAAGTCCGGTAAGCTGTGAAGGTGCTAGGCTCGGCACTGATCGCTTGAACCTGCAACGACCCCGACGTCTCGCCGCGCAACCCGCTACCGTAGCCGCCAATACGATTGCCATCGCCTTCATAATTCACCTCTCTTGGCGGCGCGACGTTCGCTCGACTGGCGACGAGCCGTCCGCCTTCGCTCTTACCAACGGCGCCCACCCGGTATGGTTCGTGGCCGAAGCGTCATCTCGGAAACACCGCGCCTCACGGCTGCGGTAACAGGTGGGCGATTGCGTAGCTCTGTTCGAGGGAAGCGCCCGCCGCGCTCGGTCCTTAGGCGTTTCCGCTCCAGCTCCTGCACGCGACGGATGGCGGCGACCGCGGATCCAGGGCCATTTGACCGAACTGGGCCACGACGGCGCCGCGCAGATATGGTTGGCGCGGTCGCCGCGACGAAAAGAAGAGGGCCCAGGCGGCAACCTGGACCCTCAGTCGGAGCGGAGCGTGATGCGAAGGCAAGAAAGAAGCCGGCGCTGTGCATGACGGTGAAGGGCAATCTCGCGCTCGTTCGCCGGAGGCTTCTCGGCCACTCGTTAGGCTTGCGCCGTTATCCTTGCGGCGCTGCGAGCGCGGTCGCGTTCTGCCCCGATCAGGACGCCGGCGGCCTACAGGCAGGGGTTTGTCGTCGGGCAGGGGACGGGACCGTTCCCGGGCTCCTGGCAGCAAACCGACACACACTGCGGGGCTCCGGTTTGGGTCATCGTCACGGTGGCCGTCGAGCTTTCGCTCGGTCCGCTGCCGACGTCGGTGCCGTCGGCGGCTGCTCCGCCATTCTGGTCCACGCCGAACCATGGTTCAGGTCCAATTTGGAAGCTGCTACTGGCTGGCGTGGCGACGATCGTCGCGACCGTGCCCGCGGCGACGGAGGCAGTCACCGTGGCGTCCGTCGACGCGGAACCCCCGTTGATCGCGACCGAACACCAGTTGAGAAAGTTCTCTACGGTCAGCGTCGCGGTGCCACCGGTTGTCGTGGGAGTCGGAGTCGGGGTTCCGGCCACGGGGGACCCGTAGCCGGTGCCGCCATCGCCCGCGCCGCAGGCCGAGACCCCGATGCCGACGACGGCGCTCAGTGCAAAAGTGAAACGAGGCATGGGACAAACCTTTCGGGTCGGATCGGCGTTGCCGCCTACCAACCGCGCTTCCTTGGGGGGGTATTCGATGCCTGGGCGCTTGCCATGGACTGCACAAGCGCGGTGACGCGGTCCTGAGCGAGACTGCGGAGCCGTGGGTCCGCAGCCCGGTCCACCTCGCCGCGGTACATGGCAAGCTCTTGGACGTGACCGGCGCCAACGGTATCCTTGAACGCCTTATCAAAGTCGTATTCGGACAGGGACGCCAATCGGGCAACCGTCCTCTGTTGATCGGCGGACAGCTCCGGCGCGGACGCAGGGTCGATTCGCGCGAGCTCACTCAGTTGTCGGCCCAGTTCGGTGTGCTTCTTGACCATCTTTTCGCCCATGGCCTTCACTTCGGGCGTCGTGGCGCGTTGGATCGCCATTCGACCGAGCACAAGCTCGAGTTGATTGACGCCCAGTGCTCGAACGAGAAACTCCCTATCCGTCGGCGCCGCGGCGGTCGGGCTCGGCGTCGGGGAAGACGAGCCATCTGCGAACGATGCGCTCGTCGAGAACAACAATCCCGCACAGAACGCGGCACTGATCCATTGTACATTGCGCATGGCATTTCTCCGTGTTGGCGCCGACGCGTCGTCGGCGCGAGTTTTTCGCAAGGCGCGAGGCACTCGCTCGACTGGCCTTAGGCCATCCGCCTTCCCTCGTGCCAACGACGGCCGGGCCCCGATGGTTCCGCGGCTCGAAGCGTTTTGCTCAGACGATGGCGAGTCGCGCGGAGTCGCGCTCGTCTTCGGTTTCCCCTCAAGCGCCAGGGACGAAGCGTGTCCCCCGAGAAACGGCCTTCCGTTGCCCACGTCGCCCGTCCCTGTGGGAACCGATTGCTTGTTTGTCCGTTGACACAGGGTATGAAACCACTGCAACGCCTCATCGACTTTCTGTTTCAAGCGCCGCTCACGGCTCCTCGGGCCACATTGCTCATGCGGCTTATGGCGGGGGGAGTCTTCCTCTCCGAAGGCATCCTCAAGTTCGTGTATACGAACCAAGGGGTCGGCCGCTTCACCAAGATCGGAATTCCTGCGCCTGAGCTCACGGCGATCTTCGTCGGTAGTCTGGAGATCGTCGGCGGCATCCTTCTGATCGCCGGCCTCTTCACGCGTGTCATCGCGGTCCCTTTCATCCTCGAGATGGTGGTCGCCATCCTCACGACGAAACTCTCGCTGTATCTCGGGACCTCGCCGCTCCCGCCACCGCCGGCGTTGCCGAAGGTCGGCTTCTGGGCGGTGATGCACGAGACGCGATCGGACTACGCGCAGATTCTCGCCTCGATCTTCTTACTCGTCGTGGGGCCGGGCCCCTGGTCGCTCGACGCCCTGGTGGACCGCTGGCGGGACGCCCAACCCGTTCAGCATGCCATCCGGGGCCCCGCATCCGCTGCTTGACCTCCGACTTGCTTTTTCGAAGGACTGACCCATGAGCTCCCACAAACTGACGCAAGCATCTGGCCCCCAAAGACTCGAGGGATGGAAAGTCGCGGTTGCAATCGGCGCGGCCGTCACTCTCGGTCCTGTTGTCGCGCTCGCCTTGTTCTTCGTTCTCGCTACAGCGCTGCCCGTGCTCCCGCTCGTGGCGCCGTTGTTCGCAGGGTTCTGGTTGCGCGGTTCACGACCGCCTACGCCGGCTCTCGAGCGGAGTCCCGTATGGGTGACGCATCCCATTTCGTCGCTGCCGTCCTCGGTCAGGAGCGCATGACGGGGCCCTGCTCGGGTGGCCGGTCCGCATTTTGCTCCACAAGCGGACTACAGGCAGGGTTCGTCGTCGGGCCCCTTCGCGTTCCAGTGGAAGTTGTGCGTCTTCATGTAGCTGAGGGGGCTGGTTGAGGTCCGACGCGGCGAACGGTTTCACGTGCCCTTCGCGTTCACCGTGAACCGTTGCGGCCTCCGTGTAGATCGTTTCATGTCCTCTTCGATGCCTCCAGAGTTGCCGGCGAGCCCAATTATCACCGTCGTGCCGCGCCCTTCGACCGACTCGATGCGCATGACGACCTCGTGCCGCGTGACCGCCTGCAACGCTAGAGACAGACCGAGCCCCGTTCCTCCGTCCCGAGTGGTAACACCGACCCTGCCCAGCCGCGGCATCACGCTCGCGGGTAGAGCGCGTTGGAGCATACGTTGTGCGGCGCCTCTGCAAGGTCGCCGAAATCCCCGAGGATGATGCCACCGCCACAATCGATGGCCAATCGTACGCAGCACGCCTCGGCCTGCGGCCCAAGCTGGTCGGTCACGATCTGAACGACATCCGCGACGGGGACGTCTTGATGGACTCGATCGCAGGTGTTCGCCTGGCGCGCGAGCAGTTCTTTCAATTGTCGGCTTGTGTCCACGAGCTGCGTGACCCGCGGCCGTGCGATCGGATCGACGTGGCGCTCAATGGTCGAAGCGAGGCCGAGAATCACGCTGACGCAGTTCTTGATCGCGTGGGCGCGCGCCGCCAGCGGGCTAGGCTCCGACGCCGTCGCGACAAGGGTCATGGCGATCGGTTCCATGGTTCGGCCTCCTTCAAGCTCGCACTTTGAGGCCCTCGCTCATCCGTTGCACGTCCATCGGTGTGAAGTTCTTGGTCCGCCAGCCCGGACGCGCCATCACGGCGCTTGACGCCGCTTGACGACCTGCGCTGCACGACCTCCCGCTTCTATGCGCTGTTCGAGAAGACTGCGGGCCGCCTGGAGATCGGCCGTCTCCATGCCTTCGGTGAACTTGGCGTAGATAGCCGAAAGGTCGCCCAAGACATCGGTGACCCCCCCACGCCTCAATCTCTCGCGCGCGAGAGCCGTCGTCGCACGAAGCTCCAACGCGAGCGCCCCCTGGCGCCGCGCTAGCTCGACCGCGGAAGACAGTGTTGCGTCCACAGCCCGTGGGCCCGTCGGGGACTGCGAAGCCAGAAGAACCCCTTTGACGCGCAGAAGCTCGGGGAGACTGAAGTCGCCGCCCCGTTGCTCGGCCTCCACGATCGCCGCTTCGACCGTGCCGAGCGCCTCTTGGTGCGACCCAGTTGCGGCCAAACCCTCGGCGAGAGCGCATGCGTACACGCTGGCGAACGAAGCATTCCGCTCGGCTCTCTGCATCGAAGCGGCGGTTCGCAGCAGCGTGCACCCCTCCTGCGGCCGACCGGTCCTCACGAGCAGCTCGCCTCGCAGCGCCATCGCCGCACCTCGTTGCGAGCCGAGCGAGTATCGTTCAACGAGCTCGAAGAGCGCGTCGAGCAGACGCTCTGCGTCCGCCCACTCGCCGCACCAGACGAAGATCGCTTCGCAGAGAATCAGGGAGCTCGACTTTTCGAATGGATGCTTCAGCGCCGCTACTCCGTCGATCACCCTGCGTGCCACTGCGAGGGCGCGGTCTGCCCGCCCGCGCAGCCAGAGTATGCGAGCCAATGTTCCGAAATGAGGATGGCTGAAGAAATCCTGCGGACGGCTCGAGACTACGGTCGGCAATTCGCCGGACGTGGGCTCAAGGCGGAGGGCCGACTCACTGTGCTCCTCCGCGATCGCCTGGTTTCCGGACAGGTGATGGGAGAACGCGAGCATCCACCTCGCCCGGACCTGACCCGAGACCTTCGCGACTCGAGCCGGGGTGACGCTTCGCTCTGCGACCTCCAAGGCTCCACGGAAGTCGCCGAGCCGGGCCAGGAAGGAGTTGAGCTGCCCGAGAAGCCGAACCTCATGGTCACCACCGCCGAGCGCGCGGGCGAGTTCGACCCCGCGGGTCAGCGCCCCGCGGACATTCTCCCCGTTCCCTTTGGAGAACATGGTGGAGATTGCGAATGCCTCTTGAAGGCCGACCTCCACAAAGCTACCGGAGTCCGGCGCCTGGATGACTTCGAGCGCCCGACGGCACCAGCTCTGGCATTCGCTCACCAGTCCCAGCTCGAGCAGCATCCTCGCGGCTGCCGCCGCCAATCGCACTCCGACGGTGTACCCCGCGGGCGACGAGAAGCTCCACTTCAGAGCGGCTCGTACGTTGCCGAGATCGGCCCCTCGCTCCAGGCGTTCGACGAAGATCCGTGCGTGGCGGAGGCTCGTGCCATCGAGCTCACCGCTCCCGGCGAGCCGCTCGACCGCATAGACACGCGTCGTCTCGAGGAGCCGGTACGCGACCGCTCCGTCCTCGACGCTTGCCGACAAGAGCGACTTCGCGACGAGTTCGTTGACGACGTCGACAAGAGACTCGTTGGCGTCGGCCCCCTCCAGCACGACAGCCTTCGCTGCGTCGAACGAGAACGTGCCGACGAACACCGACAATCGCCGCAAGACGACGCGCTCGTGCTCGGCCAGTTGGTCGTAGCTCCACGTGATGAGCGCGTGGAGCGTCTGCTGCCGCGGAGGCGCCGTCCGACGGCCGTGTTGCCAAAGCAAGCCGAGGCGATCGTCGAGCACCGCAGTCATGCCCTGGAGGCCGCACTGGCTCACGAAGCTCGCGGCAAGCTCGATGGCTAGCGCGACTCCGTCGAGGCGCCTGCACGTTTCCGCCACGATCGGGACGTCATCGTCGGTGAGCTCGCCGGACCAGCCGGCCGCCGCTGCCCGCTCGAGGAAGACCTGGACGGCGGGGAACGTCTGGACGGTCTCCGCGTTCATGCCGACAACGTCCGTCGGGGTCTCCAGCGGGCCCAGGCGGTGAGGATGCTCGCCCTCCACGCGAAGAGCCTCTCGGCTCGTGGTCAACAGGTGCACGCGCGGCGCACGCAAGAAAAGGTATTCGGCGAGACTCGCCGCTGCATCGACCACGTGCTCGCAGTTGTCGAGGACGAGAAGGACGCGCTTGTCCTGTAAGAAGGCCTGCAAGCGCTCGAGGGTATGGTCCGCGTGCGTTGGGACGCCGAGCGTCGAGGCGACCGTCGCGGCGACGAGGGCCGGATCGGTGAGCGCCCCCAGCTCGATGAAGTGGACGGCGCCGCCGAAGTCGTCGAGCAAGGCGTGTCCGACGGCCACCGCCACCGTTGTCTTGCCGATGCCCGCGGCGCCGAGGACCGTGACGAGCCGGTGCTCCGCGATCTGGGCGGCGAGCCTTCGGACAGCGTCGTCGCGGCCCGCCATCCGCGCGAGGTGCGGAGGCAGGCCCGGCGCGAGGTTCCACGTGCCGCGGGAGGCCGCAGTCGCTCCCTCCGCCGCACTTCGGATGACGGGAGCGACGAAGCAGTAGCCACGGCCTGCGACAGACGTCACGTAGTGCGCCCCCGCCACGCCCTCGCCGAGGGCCTTGCGCAGGTTGTAGACGTGCGTCCGAAGAACTCCCTCCACCACGGTCGTGTCGGCCCAGATCGCCGACATCAGATCCGCTTTGCTCACGACCCGGCCGGCGTGCGTCACGAGCTCGATCAGTACGTCGAGCGCGCGTCCCCCGATCTCCACCGGCTTACCATCACGCTCGAGACGCCTCGCCGTGGGCAAGAGCCGGAAGGGTCCGAAGGCAGCGACCTCGTCCCGGTCCTTTTCGACACCATTGCTCAGCTCGATCGACACGCGCTCACCCCGTGGACGTGCCCTTTGGGCGCAAAATATCGGAGTCTAGCGGCCACCTCGCGTCCCGTCAGCGTGGTTGTTCGAGAAGCCTGCGGGCAGCCTGAAGGTCGGGGGTCTCCATCCCCTCCTTGAACTTGGCGCAAACGACTGAAAGGTCGCGCAGACCTTCCGCTGAACCGCCGCGCCTGAGTCTCTCCCGCGCAAGAGCCGTCGTCGCACGGAGCTCCCACGTGAGGGCCCCCTGGCGTTGTGCGACATCGATCGCACGCGACAACGTGTCGTCCACTCTGTTTGCATCCGCCGGAGATCGAGAGGCCAGAAGGATTCCCTTGATGTGTAGCAGCTCGGGCAGATTGAACGTGCCTCCGCGGCTCTCGGCCTCGATGATTGCGGATTCGACGGTGCCGAGCGCGTCATCGAGCGCGCCCGTCGCGGCCAAGCCCTCCGCAAGCGCGGCGGCGAAGGAGGTGTCGAGCGACGAATTCCGCACGTCTTTCAGCGCCAAGGCGGCACTCCTCAGCAAGCGGCATCCTTCCTCGGGTCGCCCCGTCTTGACCAAGAGCTCGCCTCTCAGTGCCATCGCCATGCCTCGATGCGATGCGAGCGCGTGTCTCTCGACGTGCGCGACAAGCCTGTCGACGAGGCGTCGCGCGTCTTCCCATTCGCCGCTCCAAACGAGGATCCCTTCGCACAAGATCAGCAATGTGCACTCTTCGACCGGGTGATTCAGCATGACTGCCTCTTCGATAACCTGTCGCGCCAGCGTCACCGCGCGGTCGGCCTTTCCACGCAGCCACAGCGTGCGCGCGAACGTGGCAAGTGCCTGAGGATGCCGGAAGAAAGCGTGCGGTTGGCGGTAGCCCATCGTGGGCGGCTCGCCGGAGGCAGTCGCAAGGCCCGTCTCGTAGTGCTCCTGCGCGAGCACCTGGTTTCCAATGAGGTGATGAGAGAGAGCGAGCATCCATCGCGCCCTTACCATCTCGGCTGACCGGGCGATGCGCGCTGCAGCTACGTACTGTTCTGCCACCTCGACAGCTCCGCGAAAGTCGCCTGTCCGAATCCGGAAGGAGTTGAGATGCCCGAGCAGGCGAGTCTCGTGGTCACCACCGCCCAGTGCCCTGGCGAGACCGACTCCCCGCGCCAGGGCATCGCGGACGTCATCGCCGTTGCCTCTCGAGAACATGGCGGAGATGGCAAAGGCTTCTTGCAGGCCGAGTTCCATCAGCGTGCCGGCGTCGGGCCGTCCCATGACGTCCAGCGCCTGACGGCACCATTGACGACATTCGCTCACGAGGCCCAGCTCCAGGAGCATCTGCACGGCTGCGGCCACGAGCCGGACGCCAGCCGTGTGTCCCGACACCGACGAGAAGCATCGAGGAAGCGCGGCGCGCACGTTGGCGAGATTCGACGCGTGCTCTTGGAGTGGCTCCCCTCCGTCGTTCGCGTGCGCTAGGCGTTCCGTGAAGAACAGCGCGTGACGGAGGCTCGTGCCATCGAGCTCGCCGCTCTCGGCGAGCCGCTCGACCGCATAGACACGCGTCGTCTCGACTAGACGATACACGACCGCGCCGTCCTGCACGCTGGTCGACAGGAGGGACTTGCCCACCAGCTTGCTCATGACCGCGGGGAGGGACTCCGCGGAGTCGCCCCCCTCCAGCGCGACAGCCTTGGCTGCGTCGAACGAGAACGTACCGACGAACACGGACGAGCGCCGCAAGACGGCGCGCTCGTGCTCGGGCAGTCGGCCATAGCTCCACGTGATGAGCGCGTGGAGCGTCTGCTGCCTCGGAGGCGCGGTTCGACGGCCGCGCTGCCAGAGCAAGCGGAGGCGATCGTCCAGCACCGCAGTCATGCCCTGGAGGCCGCACTGGCCCGCGAAGCTGGCAGCGAGCTCGAGCGCCAGAGGAACCCCGTCGAGGCGCCTGCATGTTTCCGCGACGACATGGACGTCGTCGTCGGTGAGCTCGCCGGACCAGCCGGCCGCCGCTGCCCGCTCGAGGAAGACCTGGACGGCGGGGAACGTCTGGACGGTCTCCGCATCCATGCCCAGAACCTCCGTCGGTGTCTCCAGAGGACCCAGGCGGTGAACGTGCTCGCCCTCGACGCGAAGAGCCTCTCGGCTCGTGGTCAGCAGGTGCACGCGCGGCGTACGCAGGAAGAGGTGCTCGGCGAGGGTCGCGGCTGCGTCAGCCACGTGCTCGCAGTTATCGAGCACGAGAAGGACGCGCTTGTCCTGCAAGAAGACGCGCAGGCTCTCGAGCGCTTCGCTTGCGTGCATGGGCACGCCGAGCGTCGAGGCGACCGTCGCGGCGACGTGGGCCGGATCGGTGAGCGTCCCCAGCTCGACAAAGTGGACGGCGCCGCCGAAGTCGTCGAGCAAGGCGTGTCCGACGGCCACCGCCACCGTTGTCTTGCCGATGCCACCCGCGCCGATGACGCTGATGAACCGATGATCGACGAGCTGTGCGACGAGCGTGCGTACCGTTTCGTCGCGGCCCGCCATGCGCGCAAGCCGCGGAGGCAAGCCGTGCGATCTCTTCACGGCAGAGTACGTCGTTGTCTCGCTCGGGCCTCGGACGACGGGGGCCACGAAGCAGTAGCCGCGACCGGCGACGGACGTGACGTACCGTGCGCCGCCCACGCCGTCTCCCAGCGCCCTTCGCAGGTTGTAGATGTGCGTTCGAAGAACCCCCTCGACGACGGTGATGTCGGTCCAGATGGTCGACATGAGCTCGGCCTTGCTGACGACTCTGCCAGCTTGGTTCACGAGCTCGACCAGGATGTCGAGGGCGCGGCCACCGATCTCCACGGGCGTCCCGTCACACTCGAGGCGTCTCGCCGTGGGGAACAGTCGGAAAGGGCCGAAGGCGGCGACGCCACCCGGGTCCTGCTCCGCGCGCTCGCCACTCCCCGTCGACATGGTCCCAAGGCTACCGGATGTTCACCGCCGAGACGACCGCGGAGCCATCCTTGACATCTCTTGACGTGTGATCAGCCGGCGCGGGGTGCATGGTCGTCGCCGCACGCGGAGATCAATACGATGGCCACCCAACAAGCACCGATCGGCTCAGGTTTTGGAGCCCCAACGACAACCGCGGAGGTCATTCGCGGCGTCCATCTGGAAGGAAAGACGGTCATCGTCACCGGCGGAAGTTCGGGATTGGGGCTCGAAACCACCCGAACCCTGGCGTCGGCCGGCGCAAGGGTCATCGTGCCCGCGCGCTCGCGCGAAAAAGCTGCATCCGCCCTCCAGAACATGAGAGGCGTCGAGCTCGAGTCGCTCGAGCTCAGCGACCCGGCGTCGGTCAATTCCTTCGCAAATCGCTTTCTCTCCTCTGCGCGCCCGCTCCATGTCCTCGTTGGTCAGCGAGAAGCTCACCGGGACGAGAGGATGACCGCACTCCCCGCTGGTCGCGAAGGCTCGGAGCGATGTTCTTGACAACTCTTGTCGGGCCGCCAGCCGGCGTCGACCCCGCATCATCACCGAACGAGGTAACCCATGAAAGCATTGCTGCTCAGCGCGGTCGGCCGCGGGTTCGAACTCGAGGACATCGAGATCGCAACGCCCGCCCGCCGCGAAGTTCTCGTCGAGGTTCGAGCCTCGGGGCTCTGTCACACCGACCTGACGATCGCCACCCACCCCATCTTTCCGACGCCGTCCGTACTGGGTCACGAGATCGCCGGAGTCGTGGCTGCCATCGGCCCGGAGGTGACGCAGCTTCGCGTTGGCGACCACGTCGTGGGCTCGCTCACGCAGGCGTGCGGAGTGTGCGCCAGATGCCTTTCGGGGCGGCCCTTTCAGTGCAGCCACCCCGATGCGACGGTTCGTGGCTCGACAGAATCCCCGCGGCTTAGCCGCAGGGGCGCGCCTCTGTATCAGGGCTTCGGGCTCGGGGGCTTCGCCGAGCGTGTGCTCGTCCACGAGAACCAGCTCGTCGTCGTACCCGAGACGCTTCCCTTCCCTCAGGCCGCACTCACCGACTCGGACTTTGAACCGAGTGAATCAAGCACAACAGAGGAGAGTTCCATGAGTACGAGCGCACCCGTTCGAGTGACTAAGGCGTCGTCCATGAATTACGGACCAGTAATCTCGCGCTCCCATATCGAGGAAAGGCCTATTGGCGCGCGCCCAATCCGTTCCATTATTTACGGACGGCGCCTAAGGTCACTTTCCCCAACCAACTTAACAGCATGGCGGGACTCCTGTTCACTCCCCCCAACTTCGAAAAGACGAAGAAGTATCCGGCAATGCCGGTGGCTCATCCCTTCGGTGGCGTCAAGGAGCAGACGGCCGGCATCTACGCAAGAAAGATGGCCGAGAAGGGGTACGTGACGCTGGCTTTCGACGCCAGCCACCAGGGCGAGAGTGGCGGGATACCCGCGGGACACCGAGAACCCCGCCGATCGTACATCTTCCGGCCCGCGTACATTTACCCCGTGGAGCCTCGGAAGGAACCGAACTTCAGCTACCGCCTGCTGCGCGGGATCTACCCGGCGTTTCGGGTCTTGTTCCCCAACCAGGTGGTCCCGGCGGACGACCTGGCTCGGGTCATGGTCGATGCCGCCGTGCACGGAACACCGCAGCGCGACGCTCCCGTCTTCGAGAACCGAGACATCCGAGCCATGATCGCGTCGGGAGCGACCTCTTCGGGGCCATGAACAAGACTCGACCACCGAGACGGCAATTCCGGCGGCTGATCGCGGCGGCCCTCGCGACGCTGGTCGCTGCATGCGCGGTTGCGTGCTGCGCCCCTCTCGGGGCCCGAGCGACCGGTGTCAGGCTCGCGCGGATGCAGAAGTCTCCCGAGTGGCAAGGCTCGCACTTCGAGAACCCGCAGCCGATCGTGAACGACGTCTGGGCGGCCATCGGGCACCAGTTCTCGGGCGGCCCCAACATGGAGCCCACGCTTCCTCCGAGCACGGTTGCCGTAGAACCGCGCCGTTTCGCGACGCCGCCCGTCTCGGGAGTCCGCGTCACGTGGCTGGGCCATTCGACGATCCTGCTCGAGGTCGATGGGCATCGCTTCCTCACCGACCCGATGTGGAGCGAACGGGTCGGGCCGGTCGACATCGTCGGCCCCAAGCGTTTCTTTCCGTCGCTGCTCGCCATCCGTGACCTGCCGCCGCTCGACGCCGTCCTCATCTCCCACGACCACTACGACCATCTCGACTACGCGACGATCGTCGCTCTCAAGGACCGCGCCCCGACGTTCGTGTGCCCGCTCGGGGTCGGGGCCCACCTCGAACGGTGGGGTGTTCCCGCGGCGAAGATCATCGAGCTCGATTGGTGGGACTCGTGCAGCTTCGGTGACCTGACTCTTTGGGCGGTCCCCGCGCGACACGCTTCCGGACGCATGCTGTTCGTCGACGACGGAGCCAAGCTGTGGGCGGGCTATGCGTTCGTGGGCGCCAGCCATCGCGTCTACTATTCGGGAGATACGGGGCTATTCCCCGCGCTACGGACGATCGGCGAGAGACTCGGCCCGTTCGACCTCACGATGATCGAGATCGGCCAATACGATCAAGCGTGGCCGGATTGGCACCTCGGCCCCGAACAGGCTGTGGAGGCCCACCGACGTGTGCGCGGCGCCGTGATGCTACCCGTGCACTGGGGTCTCTTCGCTCTGGCGTCGCATGGATGGACCGAACCCATCGAGCGGGCGCTTGTGGCGGGCCGCGATGCGGGTGCCGTGGTCATCTCTCCACGACCCGGACAGAGCGTCGAGCCGACCGTGGAGAGACCCCAAGAGCACTGGTGGCCCTCGCTACCCTGGCGCACCGCCGCCGAGTACCCGATCGTCGCGGACCACGCCGATTGAGGCGCTCGCGCCCAGGTCCCTACTCGCTCTTTCTGGCGGCGAGGAGGGTGGGCGCAACGTAGGCTAGCGAGACCGCGGCAAAGAGCAGGATGGCGAGGATCGGGACGAAAAGCGCTACGAGCGCCGAGAGCGTAGACGGTGACCGCCACGAGATTCTGGCGTCGTCGGATCTTCACGCGACGCCGAAACGCCTCGTCGTCTCGTTGTCGGACGATCGTGCTGAACAGCACGTTGAAAGCGACGCCGCAAACACCCTGCAGCCCGGCGTAGATCGCCGTGGGAAACGGCGCAAGATGCGTAGATCGTCGTCAGGAAGAAGCTGACGAGATAGATGGCGAACGACGGCCAGAGCCCAACGAGGGCGCCCGGCTCGCCGCTCCGCGGCGGCTTCAAGTCGAGCACCAGGCACGGGCGTCTTTTCCTGGGCATCGGAGGCGTCGTTCTTGCATCCAGCCTCGTCGCACGCGTACCCGGGAAGGCGGTCGGCGGAACGGGGTTGGCCGGTCCGCCTTTCGCGCCGCCAGCGGCCTACAGGCAGGGGTTCGTCGTCGGGCACGGAACGGGACCGTTCCCGGGCTCCTGGCAGCAAACCGACACACACTGCGGGCTTCCGGTTTCGGTCATCGTCACGGTGGCCGTGGAGCTTTCGCTCGCTCCGCTACCGACGTCGGTGCCGGAGGCGGCTGCTCCGCCATTCTGGTCCACGCCGAACCATGGGTCCGGCCCGATCTCGAAGCTACTACTGGCTGGAGTGGCGACGATCGTCGCGACCGTGCTCGCGGCGACAGATGCAGTCACCGTGGCGTCCGTCGACGCGGAGCCTCCGTTGATCGCGACCGAACACCAGTTGAGAAAGTTCTCTACGGTAACCATTGTGGTGCCATCGCTTGTCGCGGGACTCGAAGTCGTAGTTCCTGCCGCGGGGGACCCGTAGCCGGTGCCTCCATCGCCGGCGCCACAGGCCGAGACCGCGATGCCGGCGAACGTGATCAGCGCAAGAGAGAGACGAGGCATGCCGATGGAGCGATTGAATGGGCACTTGGTGTTGGTTGTCATGGCGCTCTCCTAATCTGTTGAATGCTCAGCGAGTGGCAGATGGTGTCGGCCGGCGCGAACCGTACGAGGCCGCTCTTCGAAGCTCTCGACACTGTGACGATGTCGATTCCGCAGCCGCGCCGCGACGCGGGCATCGACGTCGGAACCAAAGCGCTTTGAGCCAGGCCGACTATTCGACCAGGCTTCGCAGCATCCACGCGGTCTTCTCGTGGGTCTGCATCCGCTGCGTGAGAAGGTCGCACGTGGACTGATCGTTGAACTCCTCGGCCTGCTTGAAGGCATTGCGAGCCGTTCGCGCTGTCGTCTCGTGTCCCACGACGAGGCGCCGGATCATGTCTTCGGCCCTAGGCACGCCGTCGTCTTCCTTGATCGACGAAAGTGCGACGAACTGCGTGTAGGTACCGGGCGCGGGGAACCCGAGAGCGCGGATGCGTTCGGCAACCGCGTCAACGGCAAGCCAAAGCTCATTGTACTGCTGCTCGAACATGAGGTGCAGCGTCTGGAACATTGGCCCCTTCACGTTCCAGTGAAAGTTGTGGGTCTTCAGATAGAGCGTGTACGTGTCGGCGAGCACCTTCGAGAGGGCGCCGGCGATCTGCTCGCGGTTCTTCGTGTCGATGCCGATGTTGATTTCCATGATGAGGCCTCTCTGCTTCACGCTCTGAGGTGAGCTGTTCCTTGTGTCTCTCCCCGTCGTCGACGATGAGAGTGCTTCCCACGGTCAGGATGGGTGTCGTCTCGTCGACGGCGCCGGGGTTGCCTTCGAAGCTCACTTTGGGGTCAGGTTCATGATTGGTCCAAGACGATGTTTCGACTACACTGATAGTGCATGACTGTCAGCGCTCAGGACCTTTCCCCTCGCCAGCTCCAGTACGTCGTTGCGGTGGCGGAGACGCTCGGCTTCCACAAGGCGGCGGATCGCTGCCACGTCTCGCAACCGACCCTCAGCGCGCAAGTGAAGCAGCTCGAGGACGTTCTCGGCGTTCAGCTTTTCGAGCGCGATCGACGGCGGGTCCTGCTGACGGCGGCCGGCACCGTCGTGTTGGCGCACGCGCGTCGGGTCCTCCTCGAACTGGACGACCTGATTGCTGCCGCCAAGCAGCTCGCCGAGCCGCGCTCGGGCACGTTTCGGATCGGCGTCATCCCGACGATCGCGCCGTATCTTCTTCCCGACGTGGTGCCTGCGGTTCGCGCTCGGTACCCGAGGCTGCAGCTTGTCTTTCGCGAGGAGAAAACGGACGTGGTCGTCGCCGATCTGCACGAAGGACGCCTTGATGGGGGCCTGCTGGCACTCGAGGCGGACATTGGCGAGTGGTGCTCGAGCCCGATCTTGGACGACCCCTTCGTCGTCGCGGTCCCGAAAGGTCACCCGCTTGCGCGGAAGAGGCGCATCGGCGCGACCGATCTGGACGGCGAGAGAGTTCTTCTGCTCGACGAAGGACACTGCTTTCGCGCGCAGGCGCTCTCGGTCTGCGATCAAGCGGGAGCGCGAGAGACCGAGCTTCGCGCGACGAGCCTGTCGACCCTGGCACAGATGGTCTCCTCGGGATTGGCCATCACGCTCCTTCCGCAGATCGCGGTTGCCGTCGAGAACCGCCGAGGGCAGCTCGAGGTCCGTCCTTTCTCGTCGCCCGCGCCCCATCGAACGATCGCTCTGATCTGGCGCCCGCAGTCACCGTTCGCGGCGACGTTTCGCGAGCTGGCGGACGTGTTTCGATCGGCT
>Ga0208691_1000168_pt1 | contig 21928 bp, 24 predicted proteins | sample June2015DPH_20_1_FD_184719 | JGI IMG/M metagenome (GOLD analysis project Ga0208691, IMG submission 184719) | Peatland microbial communities from SPRUCE experiment site at the Marcell Experimental Forest, Minnesota, USA - June2015DPH_20_10... | ecosystem: Environmental > Terrestrial > Soil >... | reverse complement strand
TCGGCAGTGGCGTCACCGAGAGCACCGCCAAGACCGTCGTCAATCAACGTGCCAAGGGCGCCGGACAACGCTGGCGAGAAGTCGGACTCCGTGGGTGTCGTCACTCTGCGCGCTCTCGATCAAAGCCAACGTCTCCCCCGATTCTGGTCACACCTCGCCAACGGCTACACCGCCAACGTCCAGGTGGCCGAGGCGGCATGAAGTCATGAGATCCGAGCGCAATCCACGCCCGCAGTGGCCAGGGATATCTCGAGCGCCTCGGCGACTTCTTCCAGCTGGAGGCCCTTCAGGTGGCGAAGCACGAATGCCGATCGCTCGTCGGCGCTCAAAAGGCTCGCCGTGGCCGGTTTTCGCTTGTCGCGCAGCTGTGGGGACAACGTCGGTCTGCCGTCGGCTGGCCGCGCTCACCCCATGCCCTCATGACTGCAGGTAAGCCAGCACCGCGTGCACCGCTTCCTCTCTTGCGGCCGTGAGCGAGACCCCCGGCGGCCGCCGATACGCCGCCCCGTGCGCCAGGGCCTCCACCATGTTCGGCAGGACAAAGAGCATCCCGCTGAGCCCGCGCCCCAGCCGGCCCTCCTGCTCCCGCGATGTGATCGCCAGCTTGAACGTCCCGCGGAGGCGCAGGTCGAGCGCGCGCGCTCCCTCGGCGCCATGCGGGACCGTCGTCGTCATCAGCTCATGGAACTCGGGGTCGGCCGCGTGCGCGGTCACCAGCGCCTCGACCAGCGCTCGTACGAACTCCTGCAGCGACGACGTGGCGTGCTCCACGAGCTTGCGCTCGATGACGCGACCAATCTCATCGACGTGACGGTCGTGCAGGGCGGTGAAGATCGCCCGCTTGTCCGGGAAGTACTGGTAGACGGAGCCGATGCTCACGCCGGCGGCCTCGGCGATCCGGTTCGTCGTCACGCCCTCTACACCGTGCTTCCTCAGGACCCGCACGACCGCCTCGAGGACGGCCTCGACCGTCTCACGTGCCCGCCGCTGCCTCGGCTGACGTCGCAGCACGCCCCGCTTGGCCTTTCGCTTCACAGCCGCCTCCAAACCTGAGCAACGGATCGCCGACGCGGGCGGCACCCTTGCGAACAGGCTTCACCGACAACACCGGAAGGCGAGCTGACCGATCCGGGCCGAGCACGTATGCTCTCTTCGTACATGAGCAAGTTTCCAACTTACAACACGAGGAGAGGGTGACCATGGTCTTTCTCATCACGGGCGCGACGGGGAACATCGGGGCTCGCGTGGTCCAGCGACTGCTTGGCCGGGGCGAACGACCGCGAGTCCTCGCGCGCGACCCGGACAAGGCGCGCGCGCGCTTCGAGGGACGCGTCGATGTCGTGGCCGGCGACCTGGCGGACGCCGCTTCGCTGGCGCGAGCCCTGTCGGGCGTCGACGCGCTCTTCCTGGTCAACTCCGGTCCCGGCATCGAAGCCTGCGACGAGGCGGCGGCCAAGGTCGCGAAGGCCTCGGGGGTAAGCCGCCTCGTGAAGCTCTCGTCCGGTGACGCCGCCGAGCAGGTCGGAACCGGTGTCTGGCACGCACGGGGCGAAGCGGCCATCCGAGCGACGGGCATCGCTTGCGCGTTCGTGAGGCCGACGGGGTTCATGGACAACGCCCTGCACTGGGCCCGTTCGATCAAGGCCGAGGGCGTCGTCCGGTCGTGCACCGGAGACGGCAAGATCCCCTTCATACACTCCGACGACATCGCGGACGTCGCAACCAGGGTGCTGACAACGGCGCAGTACGATGGCCGCGCCCTGCCGATCACCGGTCCCGAAGCGCTGAGCTACGCGCAGATGACGGCGAAGATCGGCGCGGCCATCGAGGCGACGCTCACGTACGAGCCGATCTCCGACGAGCAGGTCCGCCGCCAGCAGTTCGCCTGGGAGCCCGACAATGCCGTCGTCGAGGCGCATCTCTCCATCTACCGGGCGATCCGTGAGGGTCGCCTGGCGGAGGTCACGCACGGCGTCGAGGAGGTGCTGGGCCGGCGCCCGGTCACCTTCGATCAGTGGGTCGAGCAGCACGCGAGTGCGTTCCGTTGAGGGGCGGTCCGTACGCCGCCCTGCACGAGTGTCGACTGCCCCGGATCAGGCAAGGTCGAACCGAGCGAGGTTCATCTCCGTGCGCGCGACTCGATTGTCCGGCCGGGCCAGCTCGGGCCGCCGCCGTTGACGTCGTAGCCCCAAAGGTAGGTGCCGGCTGCGAAGGGCCCCGTGGCCGGATAGAACTGGGGCGGAAGAACCTGCTGCTGGAACTCCTGCATATCCACCGCCACGCCCGCAGTTCCGTCGACTCGCGTTCCGGACAGAGTCGTCAGAGGCGTGATGAACTGCGGGATCGACGTTGCGATAAGCTGGGTCTGATTCTCTTCGGTCGGCGTGGCCTGGGCGAGGCTTCCGGCGTCCGGCTCCGTGCCATCGGGGCAGATCCATGGCCACGGCGATGCGGGGGGCCGCGCTGCCGTCGTCGCTGTGGAGCGGGCTGCACCCGAAGTGAGCCAAGCGATATACGGGATGACGGCAGGCAATGCCTTGGGCGGAGCCTGCTCGGTCGGTTCGCTGATGTCCTCATCGATCGCCTCGCGGATGACGCGTGTCGTGAGCTCGTCGAGATGGGCGTGGAGCTCCTCGGACAGCGCGAGAAACTCCGGCCATAAGGTCTGCTCCTGGAACGCCCTGGGTGCCCGCAGCTGCACCGTGCTGTAGCGCCGACCCGCCTGGCGAAGGGGCTTGAGCCCATAGCGACGACAGAGGGCGAGGAACAGCTTGCGCTTCCACGGATCGGGAAGGCTGTAATGCAGCTCCGTGTCCTGTTCGCTACCCCGGAGCTCGGCGAGACGGGCGCGGATGCGCTCGGCGGCGCGCCGCGCGGCTTCTCGTTCGCCATCGACAGTTGTGCCGTGCAACGCCTCGATCTTGCGCAACTTCTCGAGCAGCGTTCCTTCGAGCGGCAGCATGGGTGCAGCCAAGCACGACCGGGCGTTGCGTCAGCCCTCATGCCGCATGCGGGCTACGCGGCGATGGGCGGTGTGCGCTGGACACGCGAAGCGGCGTAGGTCAGCGCGGTGAGGCTTTTCGCTTCGGCGACGAGCTTTGCGCGTGACGACGAACTCGCTCGGCCCGCCGCACCGGCAGAGGGCGGCCCTCACGGGCGTGCTCGCGGTGGGCATGATAATGTGTACACATGTCGAAACGGACCATGACGGCCGCGAAATTCCGGGCGGAATGCCTTCAGGTGCTCGATACGGTCGCGTCAGCGCGAACGGAGGTCCTCGTCACCAAGCGCGGCAAACCCGTAGCCCGCATCGTACCCGTCGGTGAGCCGCCGGCCTCCCGCTTCGGGGCGCTTCGGCGCGTAACAACGATCGTCGATGCGTCGGACGACCTTCTGTCGGCCGGCGACGGCTGGTCCGTTGAGTAGCGTGCTTGTCCTCGATTCGCACGTGTGGGTGAAGTTCGTGGCAGGTGCCTCGCTATCCAAACGTGCACGGGCGAGGCCGTGAAGGACGCAGTGGCGTAGCTAGGGGGAGACGCCCCCAAAATGATCACGAGACTCGAGCTAGCGGTGGGCTAGCGGGGTCTGCGGCGCAGTTCTTCGAGCTCTTCGCGCATGGCGCGGCGCTCCGTCATAAGGACCGCGGCCGTATTTGGGTTATCCGTCAATCCGAGCAATCGTGTTAGGTTCGTAATGGCTATTTCGAGCTCGGCGAGACGCTCGGGACTTCCACTGAATTGCCATTCGGAGGGGTCCATAGGTGCGATTTTGGGTGGTTTCGGATCGTCGATCGGCCTTGTTTTCTCGATCTGCCGTGAAATGCCATCTTCGTATTTCGTTTCGAAAGCAGGTGTACCTGCAAGGGTACCAAGGGTTCGAATCCCTTGCTCTCCGCTAGGTTAGCGGTGGTCGGCCCCCCCCAGACGGCGCCTCGAGTGGCAATGACAGTTCGGGGATGGCCTCGTCGAGGGGCGCGAGCGATCCGGAGAGCGAGCTCAGCCCATGTCCGAGCGGCCCGGCGATATCGATTGATCATCGCACTCGAGCGATGTCCGGTGCGGTCGGCGACCCACGTGGTCTTGCCGTTGGCGAGCCACACCGTCACGAACGTCGCGCGCAGATCGTGAACCCGGATGGAATGGCGAACCGCGCTGCGCTCGAAGAGCTCCGCCCGAGCTGTTCGCGCTCGCCGTGGCGGAAGCGGCCGAATAAGGATCGCCTTGACGTTCTACTATCAAGATATATCTTTGAGCTATCCCAACACTATGGAGAACAGCATGCGACACATCCCCGATGAACACGGCCACGACGCCAACCTCCTCGAAGAGGATTGCACCCCGTCCCCGTTTCTCCTCGGCGGCCGAGGAGGCGGTCGCGGTCGGGGTGGCCTTCCCCCCGGAGGGCCCCGCGGTCGCGGTGGTCTGCCCTTCGGTCCGGGTGGCTTCGGCCCCTTCGGCCCTGGCGGCTTCGGTTTCCGGCGAGGCCCGCGCGCGCGACGCGGCGACATTCGCGCCGCCATCCTTGCGCTTCTTCAGGAGGAACCGCGCAACGGCTATCAGATCATGCAGGAGCTCAAGCAGCGCAGTCAGGGCGTGTGGAACCCGAGCCCCGGCTCGGTCTACCCCGCGCTCCAGCTCCTCGAGGACGAGCGACTGATCGCGAATGACGAGGGGTCCGGCGGGCGCATCTACGCGCTCACGAGCCAGGGGAAGGCGTACGTCAAGGAGCACGCCGACGAGATCGCGGCCCCCTGGGAGGCTCTCAGCAACGCCGCCGGTGACGTCTTCGTCGAGATGATGAGCCTATTCCACCAGCTCGGAGCCGCAGCCATGCAGGTGGTTCAAGCCGGCAACGCAGCGCAGATTGCCAAGGCCAGGAAGGTCCTCGTGGCCACCCGCCGCTCGCTCTACCAGATCCTCGCCGAGGGCTCGTCGGAAGACGCATGAGACAGGACGACGCGAGGGAGTTGGCCGAGCGGTCTCCAATTCGAACGGAAGCACGATGATTCCCATCACGATCATTGGCGCCGGCCTCGGCGGGCTGACTCTCGCCCGCGTTCTGCACGTCCACGGCATCGCGCCCACCGTCTACGAGGCCGATGCGTCTGCGGATGCGCGCACGCAGGGCGGAATGCTCGACATCCATGAGTACAACGGACAGCTCGCGCTGAAGGCGGCCGAACTGTTCGACGAATTCCGCCGCATCATCCATGAAGGCGGCGAGGCTACGCGAGTGCTCGACCCGCACGGCACGGTCCTTCTCGACGAGCCCGACGACGGGAGCGGGGGTCGCCCCGAGGTGCATCGCGGCGATCTGAGGCGCATCCTGCTCGACTCTCTGCCCGACGGCACCATCCAATGGGGCCGCAAGGTCACCGACGTCCACCCGCTCGGCGACGGGCGTCATGAGCTGAAATTCGTGGACGGGGCGACTGCAACTACGAGCCTCCTCGTCGGCGCGGACGGCGCCTGGTCGAGGATCCGGCCGCTGCTGTCCAGGGTGAAGCCCGAGTCCGTCGGCACCTCGTTCATCGAGACGTACCTGTTCGACGCCGACGAGCGCCACCCGGCCAGCGCGAGGGCCGTCGGAGGCGGGGCCCTGTTCGCCGTCGCGCCTGGCAAGGGCATCCTCGCCCACCGCGAAACCGATGGCGTCTTGCACACCTACGTCGCGCTCGCCAAACCGCAGGAATGGATCGCGGGCATCGACTTCGCCAACCCGAAGGCGGTGAGGGCCCGCGTCGCGGCGGAGTTCGACGGCTGGGCGCCAGAGCTCACCGCGCTGATCACCGATAGCGAGACAGACCCCGTCCTCCGAACAATCTATGCACTCCCGACGGGACATCGGTGGGAGCGCGTGCCCGGTGTGACTCTTCTCGGCGACGCCGCGCATCTGATGTCCCCGTTCGCCGGTGAGGGCGCCAACCTCGCGATGTACGACGGCGCCGAGCTCGGCAAAGCCATTGTCGCACACCGCGGCAACCTCGAAGCCGCGCTCGCTGAGTACGAGGAAACCATGTTCGTCCGGAGCGCGGACGCCGCCGCCGAGAGCGCGCGGAATCATGGGTTCATGTTCGACGACAACGCCCCGCGCCGGCTGCTCGTCCTCCTCACGGGCGGCTCGGCGCCGACTTCGTCTGCGCCCGCTCCGGCGGAGCCGTAACCGAAATCGACGCGACGGAGTAGAAAGGCAGACCATGCAAACAGTCCTGATTCACGAGTCGGACGGGAGGTCGCGTTGGTCTACGACGTGATCGTCGCAGGGGCCGGCCCGGTCGGCCTGTTCCTCGCCTGCGAGCTGCGGCTCGCGAAGCTCTCCGTGCTGGTGCTCGAACAATTGGAGGATCCGCGGTCGCCGCTCAAGCGGCTTCCGTTTGGACTGCGAGGACTCTGGGGCCCAAGCATCGAAGCTTTCTACCGGCGCGGGCTTCTGGGACAGATTGCGGCCGAATCGCGTCCCGCTGGTGCGCCCGGCCAGTCGAGCCAGCTGACACCCTGGGCAGCGCAGCGCGGGCCGGCCGGCCACTTCGCGGGCATCCAGTTCGACCACAGCCTCATCGACGCGGCGCGGTGGACGTATCGACTACCGGGCCCATCCTCCATCCAGCTCGGGAGCGCGATGGACCAACTCGAGCGCGTGCTCGCCGCCCACGCGATCTCCGTCGGCGTCGAAATCCTACGCGGCCACGGCGTCGACCGTTTCGAGGCTTCGAACGATGAAGTCACCGTCCATTCTGGCGAAGAGCGCTTTCGCGCCCGATTTCTCGTGGGTTGCGACGGCGGCCGCAGCACCGTCCGCAAGCAGGGTGGCTTCGAGTTCGTCGGTACCGATCCCGAGTTTACGGGATATTCGGTCCACGTCGACATCGCCGACCCGGAGAAGCTCCGCATGGGCCGGCAAGCGACACCGACTGGCAATTACACGCAAACGCAACCAGGGTTTCTGGCGTTTACCGACTTCGACGGCGGGGCTTCCCATCGCGCAGAGCCGATCACGTGCGAACACGTGCAAGCCGTGCTGCGGCGCGTGTCCAACACGGACGTGACCGTCACTGCGGTGCACCTCGTCTCGACATGGACCGACCGCTCGCACCAAGCAACGACCTACCGCAAAGGACGCGTGCTCTTGGCGGGCGACGCCGCGCACATTCATTCGCCGCTAGGCGGACAAGGCTTGAACCTAGGGCTTGGAGACGCCATGAACCTCGGGTGGAAGCTCGCTGCGACCCTCCGGGGGGATGCCCCCGATGGTTTGCTCGACAGCTACACCACGGAGCGGCATCCGATCGGAGCACGCATCCTCGACTGGACACGGGCCCAGGTCGCGCTGATGCGACCGAGCTCCCGCGCGCTCCAAGCCGTCGTCCGCGACGTGATCGGCACGCGCGACGGCGCCACCTACTTCGCGGAGCGCATCTGGGGTGTATCCCTCCGCTACGACCTCGGCGACGAGCACCCGCTCATGGGCCGCAGTTGCCCGGACTTCGAGCTTGAGAACGGAACGCGGGTCGGCACGCTGCTCCGTGATGGACACGGGTTGTTGCTCGAGTTCGGCAGGCAAGCATCACTAGCCGCGCTCGATGGGCTCTGGGGCGACCGTGTCAGGTACGTGGCGAGCGACACCAAGGATCGCCTTGGCCTCCGCGCTCTGCTCGTGCGTCCTGATGGGTTCGTGGCATGGGCGAGCGATACGACTCCTAGTACCGAGGAAGTCACACGAGCCGCAGCGCGATGGTTCGCGAGTCGCGAACGTGACGAAGAGCATTCGTGATCGCTTCCTGGTCGATGCGGAGCAGGTGCTCCTCATGGGCAGCCGGGAGCGGGCGCGGCGTTCCTCGAGTTACGAACTCGGCCCGCACGCACGTGCCCTTCGTCACCCAGCGAACGTGGGCCTCGAGCGCTTCGCGAAGAGTGCGGCGCTCGAGGACCTCAGGGCGAAGCGCAGCGACGGAGCGTCGGGCTTCGTTCAGGCTGGCCCGAGCGAGCTCCTTGGCGTGGTCAATGTGCTCGCTCGTCTCTCGTGTCAATCCAAGCGTCAACGCATCCTCGGCGGCCTCCAACTGCACGACCACGCCTGTCAGGCCCTGCGCCAGGGTGTCGTGGATGTCGCGAGCGAGACGATTCCTCTCCGCTATCACCGCGGCGCTTTGACTCTCTTGCGACAACCGGCTCAATTTGGAGGGCGATGGCAACCTGGTGCGCCAGCGCTCGAGCGATCTCGATCTCGTCCGCGGCGAACGATCGCTCCGTGACGAAGCGTACCTTCAGGCTGCCGATGTTCCTGCCGGCGATGGACATCGACACCAGCAGAGCGGTAGGGATACGGTGACGGCGCCTGACACTCTGTGATCTGGGAGAGCTCGGTGTGCGCCCGAGCGTCCGCGACGACAAGATCGCTCGGCCCACACCAGGAAGACCTTGCCGGGCAAAGCCTTCTGCGCACTCCGTAGAGCCTGGCGCATGGACGCCGAACCCGGCGTTGGTGACCAGTACGGCGACGTCGATGCGGGCGTCGTGGCCGAGCTCTGGTACCCTCTCGTTACCGTGGTCCCGCAGCTTGCCGGCGGTCTCCTCATGGGCAGCTTCGCGTTGAGGGAGCTGCTGCTGCGGGGCGACACCGCGAAGAAGATGCGGCCGTCAGCTGTCGACCGGGGCACGTCCCTGCTCATCGTCGTCGCGTACGCGCTCGCCGTCCTCGCCATCGCCACCCGCGCCTTGCCGCTGATTGCGCTGCCAGCCAGCGTGGCCTGGGGCGGCGTCGGGGTGGGGTTCTGGGCTTCGCCCTGCGCGTCTGGTCGATGCGTGTGCTGGGGCGCTTCTACACACGCACCCTCGTGACCACCGGGGATCAGTCGGTCGTCCGCAGCGGGCCCTACCGTCTCGTGCGCCACCCGGGCTACCTCGGCTCGATCCTCGTGTGGACCGGGGCCGCGACCTCGTCCGGCAATCTCCTGTCGGTGCTCGCCGTCGTCGTGCTGCTCGCGATCGTCTACGCGCCCCGCATCCGCACCGAGGAACGCATGCTGCTGTCTGTGCTCGGCGAGCCGTATGCCGAGTACCGCCGGCGCTCGTGGCGCCTCTTGCAGTGCGTCTTCTGACGGACGCAGCGGACGAGGGCGGTGACCGGACAAGATACTCGAGCCACCGCGGGGGCTCAAAGCCGAGCGCGTGCTTCTTACCGCCCTACTCGGCTTTCGATGAACCACGCGCGCCACGTGCGTCCGCCGCGGGCTCGTCACGGCGCGGCATCATGGTTCGAAGGCTCCCGACGCCGAGGCTTCCTGGCTGTGCCGCCGGGTTCCGGCGCGGCGTGGCAAGCGAATTCGGCGTAGGCTCGCCGATCTTTCGGAGAGTGTTGCGATTCGTGTGGTGGAACGGGTCCGCCGCGCCGGGGATGGCCATCACGGTGTCCTGATCGTACGACCACATGCCGCCCGGGTGAATCGTCACCTCGACGGTGACGCGCAGCGTTTTGAAGGCGTGCTCCAAGAACGGATTGGAGACGATCCCGTTCGTCTCCGAGCCACGGACGGCGTCGAGCTTGAACGTCTTCGCGCTTGACGCTGCGTGCCCGACCGCCATCGCGACCTGCGCGCGCGGAATGGACACCGTGTAGAAGACCGTCCCGGGCGCCGGCTCCCAGAGCCAGTAGCCCACCTGATCGTGAAACGTCTCCGCGGAGTCGGGCTTCACAATGTGGGTGTGGTCGCGTCCGGCGCTCCGAGAGCCGACCGGCCTTTCGCTATCGAGACAAGGGGCGCATGGCGACGATCGGACGCGAGGCCGTCGTCGCTGAGCGCGGCCAACCGCGTAGCCGTCCACGGGTTGCTTGCATGGCTTGTGTGGTGGGGTGCACATCCATGTTCTGGTGGGGTTCAAGACCGAGTGCTGGTGATGGCCAGCTGGGCCGGTGTCGACGCTCATGACCGGCACGCGGGTTCTGACGCTCGTTGGAACCGAGCGTCGAGTCCCCTTTCGAAACGCGCGATGCGTCCCCTCACGGTTAATCGGGGCAGACCCAGCGCTCGCGCTGCCGACGCGAAGCTCTTCGTGGCGGCGACCTTCTCGAAGGAGCGAAGGTCGTTCAAGTCGATCATCGTCTCATTGTCCCCCTGGTGGCATGGAGTGTGTACGACAGGTCCGATGCGCGCTGGCCGGCCAGTCCCTACGGTGCGAACAACTCATGACGCGGAAAACGATCCTCGCCGTCGGCGCCGCCGGACAGTTTGCGGGCCTCGCTGTAACAGCGCTCAGCCGGCTCGGAGCGAGGGTCAGAGGGTTTGTCCGAAACGCGGTACAGGGGAACGAGGCGCAGCGACTCGGCGCCGCAGAGGTCGTCATCGGTGACCTGCGGGATCTGCGGAGCGTGGACGCGGCCCTCGCCGGGGTCGACGCGGTCTTCTACATCGCCCCCGCATTCCTTCCGGACGAGGCAGAGGTCGGCAGACGCTTCGTGGAGGCGGTGGAGCGTTCCGGAGCACGGCGGATCGTATTCTCGTCGGTCATCCATCCGGTTCTCGCGGAGCTCGTGAATCACGCGGCGAAGGCGCCCGTCGAGGCCGCGATCCTCGACTCGGGCCTGGAGTACGCCCTTCTCCATCCTGCGCTTTACTTCCAGAACTACGCCCGCGCTTGGCCGACGGTGCTCGAGAGCGGAGTGCTCGCCGAGCCTTGGTCTGCCGAGACCCGATTCTCGCGCGTCGACTACCGCGACGTGGCAGACGTCGCCGCGATCGCGCTCCTCGAGGACCGACTCCTATGTGGAACGTTCGAGCTGTGCGCCGACGGGAAGTTGAGCCGGGAGGACGTCGCGGAGTTGCTCGCCGACGTTACCGGGCGCGAAATCCGGGCCCATCGGATCGATCCCGACACGCTAGGCGAAGCAGCAAGCGTGATGCGACCGATGTTCGCGCACTACGACCACCATGGTTTGGTCGGGAGCGCGCTCACGCTGCGCGCCATCCTAGGCCGCGAGCCTCGGACCCTTCGCGCTTACTTCGAAGAGCTCGCTCGGAAAAACGAGGGCGCAACCAAGGCGCCTCACTGCGCTGGCTAAGGAAGGGCCTGCCAACGTTATGACCGGTTGCATCGTCGTCGTCACTGGAGCCGCCGCGACCGACACGATGATCCCCGAGCTCGTTCGCGACTGGAGCACGCCGGCCTGGCAGCAGCTCGTGCAGCGCCTGTTCGCCTCGGCGCCGATGCAGCCCACAAACCGAACGCGTCGCAAACCGGAGAACGCACACCATGCAGCCCGAAACGCTGGCAGAGCCGCGCAACGCCCTTGAAGCAGACATTCGGCACTCGCTGAGCGAGAAAGACCGTGAGGCCGTCGCCGCGATGCGAAAGGAGGTCGCTCCTTTCAAAGGCAAGATGAGCGAACCGGGCGCTCGCCCTCCGTTCGACGAGATCATCGAGCACACTCCCGATGCTCGCGGCGTGACGTACGAAAGGAGGGCGACCGGCGACGTGCTCGGCATCTCTTGTACGCCCCAAGGCGCGCGCCCGGGCGCCACGATCCTCTACCTCCACGGCGGCGCTTACGTGCTGGGCTCGGCCACCGCCTACCGGCATTTTGCCGGCCAGATCGCAGCGCGCGCTAAGGCAGCGGTCTTCATCGCCGATTACAGGCTAGCCCCCGAGCACCACTTCCCAGCCGCTCTGGACGACGCGATGGCGGCCTATCGCGGCCTCGTCGTACACGGTGCGCGGAAGATCGCGATCGTCGGAGACTCCGCCGGCGGTGGCCTCGCCCTTGCCCTGCTGTCCATCGTCCAGTCCGAAGGCGTCGCGCCGGTGGCTGCGGTGGTCATGTCGCCGTGGACAGACCTGGCTCTGACGGGCGGCAGCCTCGAAGACCGCGCGGACGATGACCCATTGCTGACGAAGAAGATGCTCTCGAAGACTGCCGCAAGCTACCTGGATGGGCACGACCCGCGGGATCCGCTCGCATCGCCGCTCTATGGGGCTCTTGCAGGTCGTCCGCCGATCCAGCTGCATGTTGGAACGAGCGAGGTCCTTCTCGATGATACCCGCCGCTACGCCGAGAAGGCACGCGCGGCCGGGGTGGAGGCCGTGGCGCACGTCTGGGAGGGGATGACTCACGTCTTCCCCTCAAGCGTCGGGACGCTCGAGGCCGCGGAAAAGGCTTTAAGTCTCATGGCGATCTTCCTCGACGAACGGTTTGCGGCGCGGCCGGATGCTGTCGGTTCACCCAACGTAAGAGGGCAAGCATGACAACAACGCACATACTTCCGCTGCCCGGCTTCCGAAGCGAGATGCGTGACATCGTCGGAGCCCGGATCCATGCGTGGATGGGAGGCGATCCGACGGGGCCGCCTGTCGTGCTCTGGCACGGCTTTCTATCCACGAGCTACGCGTGGCACAAGGTCGCGCCGCGACTTGCGGAAGCGGGACTCTCGGTGCTCGTGCCGGACCTCCTGGGCTTCGGCGACAGCGCAAAGCCGGAAGGGGTGCGCGGCTACGACGCGCGAGCCGTTGCCGAGCAGACCCGCGAACTCGTTCGCGCGCTCGACTTCGGCAAGGGCAAAGCGCTGGTGCTCGCGGCGCACGACATGGGCGCGCCGCCCGCTCTCCTGTGGGCGGCGGACCATCCGGCCGAGATTGCGTCGCTGCTCTACATCGAGGCGCCGGTGATGCTGTCGAGCGTCCTGCAGCGTATCATCGCCTACACGCCGGAGGCGATGCAGGACGGCTCGATGTGGTGGTGGATCCTGCCTCTCGCGCCGGGCGTTGCGGAACGCCTCGTCGTTGGCCACGAGCGTGCATTCCTCGAATGGTTCTACGACAAGGACACGGCGACACGATCGTCGATCGAGCCGAGCACTGTCGACGAATATCTCCGGACGTTTGCGGGCCAGGAGGGCGTCCTCGGAGCAATGGGCGTGTACCGCGCAGCCTTTGCGACCATCGCGCAGACCGAGCCACTAACGAAGGCGAAGATCCGACAGCCGGTCATCGCGATCGGCGGCGTGAAGGGACTGGGGGCGAATGTCGGCACGATGGTGAAGCTGGTCGCCGAGAACGTCGAGGCGGTGAAGCTCGAAGACTGCGGTCACTTCGTGCCCGAGGAGTCTCCGGACGAGATCGTCCAGCGAGTGTTGAAAATTGTCCGCAAAACGCAGCGCTAACCAATCAAAGGAGTCGAGCATGAACGACACGGCCAAGACCTCACCGCGAGCAACTCAGACGGTGCCGCCTGACGATCCGACCCGGAAGCTTTCCATCGTGAACCCCGACGATCCCGCGCTGCGCCACGTCAGCGTCGTCGGTGACACTTACACGATCCTGCTGTCCGGCGCGGAAACGGCCGGCCGCTACGGCTGGCGAGAAGTCACCCGAGCGCTGCGCGCCGCGAGGGGCACGTTTCATCCAGTTGATGCACGTCGGCCGAATCCCGCATCCAGCCAACACGCCTCATCATCGGCAGCCGGTCGCGCCCTCGGCAATCAAGCCGAACGGCAAGATGTTCACGGCCGCGGGCATGTTGGAGCTGCCAGAGCCGCGAGCGCTCTCCACGGAAGAAGTGGCGGCAACGGTGCTCGACTTCGCCCACGCCGCGAAGACCGCCGTGGCGGCGGGGGCGGATGGCGTCGAGATTCACGGCGCGAACGGATACCTCATCGAGCGCGGAGCTTCGTCACCGAGCCGGAGGGCGACGCGATTCGACGCAGCCCGCACCTTCTCGACGACGTCTCCTCGTCCGTCGGGAACTGCGTAGAGTGGCTTGCCCCGGACCACTGGCTTCGGGAGTTTTTTCGCCCTCTACGCGCGCAACTCTAAGGCGTCGTCCATGAATTACGGACCAGTAATCTCGCGCTCCCATATCGAGGAAAGGCCTATTGGCGCGCGCCCAATCCGTTCCATTATTTACGGACGGCGCCTAAGTTGACTCCGCTCTACGAGGTCCGAACCGATCGCGAAATGCAAAGATGGCGTGTCACGGTTCAGATCCGCGCGGCGACCATGCCAAGGTCCGGCATGGGGCCGAGCGGGTTCGAGGCGTCCACTCGGCCATCAAGTCTCTTAGATCCCCAATGCGGGGCCGCACGCTTCCCAGTGGATCGAGGGCGTGCTCACGGACACGACGCGGTTGCCGGTTCCGGCCGAGGCTCGGACAGGTTCGACAGGGTTACCGCGCGACCTCCGACCATGTCGGCACGACCACACCCGTGGCCCAAGCGACCGACCTCGCGATCGTGTAAACGAACCGCTGCACGACACGCGGAACACCCGCGATGAGGTTGTCGTGCTTGCCGAACAAGAGCGCGATGCGGAGAAGGTCAGGGCGGCCGTGGGGCGGCACGCGGTGTAGCGCTTCCAGCGTGACGAAGCCCTCGAAGAAGTGTTCCATATCCAAGGCCGGCTCGAGCTTCACCTCGTGCACGCACGGCACGTTGCCGGCGTTCCAAAAGGTGTGGGCCGTCCCGGGCGGCACGCTCCGGGACTCGCCCGGTCCGAGCTCGGACACGACGCCGCCCGCTTCGATGCCCAAGCGCCCCGAAAGAACCCGAAACGACTCGGTCTGCTTGCGATGCACGTGCCGCGGAGGTCGTCCGTCACCGATGGCCACGGTCTGTTCGAAGCGCAAGCGCGCACCGTTCGTCTCCGCCGCCGTTTCGAGGAGGCGTATTTTCGTCGTAGGGCCTTCGAACTCGCGATACTGAACGGGCTGCACGGCAGAGGCAGGCGACGGCCGAGGGCGCAGGCGGCGGACGATGCCGCTCGACGCACGGCGCAGCGGCGGAAGCCCGTAGAGACCTGCCGCGACGGCGATCGCGAGCTCGATTCCCGAGAGCTTAGGAACGGCGGAAGCGAGCGAGCGAACTGCGAGTGCGGCGAGCACGATGAGCACGGCGTCGAGGGTGAATACGCCCAGCCCTTTCGCGAACGCGGCGCCGCGTCCCTTGCGGAGTTCGCGGGCGCGCGTGCGGTACCACTCGACGGTCGCCTTGAGCGCGTCTTCGAGCGGCGTGGCGCGGACACCAAAGGCTTGCTCGAAGACGCTCGAGTCAACGATGAACGGTCGGTCGAGTTGGTAACCCACCGCGCGGACCTCCCGAACCATCGGGTTCACCCGCGCCAGGAGCGCGAGCAGCAGCGGGGGGATCCCCGAGACCTTCGCTTCGACGCCGGCGATGTGTCCGGCGATACGGAGGATCTCGCGTGTCGAGCGCGTCTCCACCGACGGGAGATGCCAGACCCGTCCGTCGGCTTCAACGCGCTCGCCAAGCGTCGCGAGCGCGCGAGCGACGTCGGGCAGGTAGGCGTAGCTGTGGAGCGCATCGGGATCGCCGATCAGGTGCACCGGCTTGCCGGCGACGAGCGGCGCGAACGCTCGTTCGCCGAGCTGGCTAGCGAGAACGCGCGGGCCGAAGAAGTCACTGGCGCGGCCGATGGCGAGCCGCACTCGTCCGCTGCGATGCGCGGCGAGCAGCGCATCGCTCATCTTGGACCGAGTCACCCCCTTCGCATCGGTCGCGGCGTGCGGGAGCGCTTCGGTGAGCGGGCCGTCGTGAGGTCCGTACATGTAGAGGTTCTCGAGCACCACAAGCTTGCTCGACGCGGCCTCCGCGCCAGCGAGCACGGCCTCCTGGAGCGGAGCGAGCTCTTCCGCCCAGCGGTCGTACGGCGCGTTCAGACAGAGGTAGACGACGTCGGCCCCCGTACAGACGGCTCGGCAGAACGCGGGACGCGATGCATCGCCTACGACGTGGTCGACTCCGGCCAAGAGAGGACCTGCTCCACTCCGACTGACCACCCGGACCTTCCTGCCACGACCGGTGAGCTCGCGCGCCAGCGCCTGACCCACCTGCCCGAATCCAAAGATGACATCCATCGTCGCACCTCCTGCGCCGTCGCGCGCCGCTCACGAATCGACATGGACCTTGATCGAAGCGGATGCAAGGGACGCGACGCGCTCGGCGCTCGCCCGCGCACCAGACAACAGATCGCCAGGATGACGAGAGGCCGGCGCGCGCAACTGCGCCGCGCAGCCGTGGCGGCAGCCGCTGCGGGGCATCGCAGTCGCGGGGCTGTGTCCGGGACGCGTGCGCGGGCACCCTGGTGAAATTCCGTACCCGATCGGCGTTGCTACGAAGACCCCCCCGCGAAATCCTCACCCCATTGCCGTCCAGTGTGCGAGCATGTCGGCACCGCGATCCGAAAGAAGACACGGCGGCCCGGCCGGTTCGACAAGGAGGGGTCATTGAAGTCGACAACTTCAACCGCGTTTCCAGGAGGAACCCGCGTCCCCGGAATCCTCACTCTTCACGGCGCAGACCGTCCGGAGAATCGTTGGCGAGATGGCTGCGGGGCTCAGCTATGCCCACGGCGACAGCCCGCCGATCGTGCATCGCGACTGTTTGGCGCGGAGGACCTGCCCCGCGCCGCTCGCCTGCCGCGCTCCGCGCTGAGGACCCCGTGAGCCGCCCTCTCGGACCGAAAGACACCCAGCCGTGGGGTCCTTCCGTGATGGAACCTGAGCGGCGGGGGCCGCCGGCGGCGCTGTCGGAAGACCCGCATGCGAGCTACGCCGCGGACCCCGAGCGAACGGCCCCGAGCGCCTCGAACGGCGGGACCGGGATCCGGCGAGGCCGCGCCGGAGACCGAGATCGCCCGCACGATCGCGCTGGGTGTGCATCCCAAAGTGGCGCGAAGCCTACGGGCCCGGCAAGCGCGCGATCCCCAAGACCGCGGCCCTGACCTCACGGAGCGACTGCTCGCGGGTCTCGACCGACCGTCCCAACCCTCCGGACCCATGCCGATCCGCGCCACGTCCGACGGCGGTCATTACGTCCGGTACAGCGGCCAGGCCTCTCCCGTGCCGGCGCACGAGGCGAAGCCCGAACCGCCGAGTGTGGTGCTCGTCGGCGAGGCCCCAGCAGACGCCCGGCGCAACACGCGCACGGTCTTGATCCGCCGGCCCAAGGAACGTTGGCTCTCGTGGATCTTGCGTGGACTGCGACGCCGGCCCTCTTGAGGTTCGAGGGAGTACCGCCCGTGCTTCGAACGATCTCGGGGCGACTTCGGTGGACCGCGGCCGGGCTTGTCGTCGGGCCCTGGGCCGGTCCGTCGTCGGCAAGAGCCGAGGCCCCCAGCGCCTCCGCCGCCTCCGGGGGGGGACGACGGTCTCGCCCGTTGTGCCATGAAGGCGGGGGATCGTCCCGTCAGGATCGGGGGGCAGCGCGGACCAACGGAATCTGCAGATTGGTCGGCCGATTCGCTTCTGTATCGAAGCCCCGTCCGTCTATGTTGCGGGCGCCCCAGAAGAGCATGCCGTGGGCCACGTACGCGAGATCGTACTCCTTGAAGTTCTCCCCCTGCACCAGTCCGAATGGCCGGAACGCCTTGCCGAAGATGGACTGCTGCCGACCTACCTCCCACGGCTCGTAACCATCAGCCGCGACTTTCTTGAGAATGTCGGCGAATCCTGGGTGCAACGGCGTCACCGCATAGGCTGCATCGGCGATGAAGTCGACCTTGTGGGCTCCGGACACGATCGGGTGATCGCCCTGCCAGATCATGTGGCCACCGATGTCGATCTTCGCGAGGGCTGCCTTTCCGAACGGGTCGGCGTAGTTCGTCACGGTCAGCTCGAATCGGTCTTCGGAAAGGTAGACGAAGCTGCGCGTGAGGTAGAAGGGCTTCAAAGTACCATCCGGGTTCTTGCTCGGCCGGACCTCGGGCGCGATGCTCACCCAGCCACCCTGCATCATCTCCTTGAGCGTTTCGAGTTTCATGCCCGCGAGACGATAGGAAAGCCGAGGCGCTGTCTTGACGATCCTTGCGGCGCTTTGTCGATTCTTGCCGCGCTGCCGTGTGCCGAGCATGCGCGCGGTTCCTCGGTAATTAGCAGTGGATTGCGGTGCGCAAGAGGGTAGGGCCGCCGTGGTAAGCTCACGGCAGCGATGGCAAGCGCGGTTCTCGAGCCGTGGACGAACGCGATGCGTCTCGACGAGTCGTCGACGTTGCGCACGCACCGCTACGCCGATCGGTTCTCGGCGGTCCGCGTGGAGACGACTGGACCGCTGTCCGACGCCGTTCGAAAGTCGTCGTCCGTCCCCGCTCTGCTCGTTTCGATCTTCACGCGGCCGATCGCAGTATCGGACTACCGCCTTTGGGTGGGTGGCAAGATCGTTCCGACGGGACGGATCGCTGCCTTTCATTCGAATGTGATCGATCTTGCGGCGGAACCCGCGTCATGGGCCGATCGCGGGTTCGAGAACATCCACTTCCATGTACGGCGCGGCGCGATTGATGATGCAGCCACCGATCTGGGTTACGAGCGCATCGGCGACTTCCGGCTCTCGGTTGCCGAAGACGACATCGTCCTCGCGCAAATCGCGAAGAGCATCGTGGCGTCTCTCGGTCGGCCATCGCGCGTAGCCCCCCTCGCTCTCGACCATCTCGAGCTGATCATCGGCGCTCACATCGTCCAGCGCTACGGCGCCACGAGGTCACGGCGTAACGTCGTCGGAAAGGGGCTCGCCAAATGGCAACGAGCGAGAGCGACGGAGCTCTTGCAGGAAAATCTCGATGGGACCGTGCGGCTCGCGGACCTCGCACGCGAGTGTCAACTCTCGGTTGGTCACTTTGCGCGCTCCTTCAAGGCGAGCTTCGGCATCCCATGTCATCAGTGGCTGACGGAGCGAAGAATCGAGCGCGCCAAGCGGCTGCTGGCTCTCACGAACAGCTCGCTCGCAGACGTTGCGAGTCATTCAGGTTTCAGCGACCAGGCAGCCTTCACGCGGACCTTCCACCGCCGCGTGGGCGTGACGCCAGGCCGATGGCGTCGCGAGCACGGCACGCACCTTTGCGAGTGAACAGCTCCCGCGACGACAACGCGGGGCCCGCCAACAGCATCGGCTTCACCCCCTGGTTTCCGCGCGCGGCCGGGGCTTACCGCGTGGAGTATGCGCTCCGCGACGCAAGGGCCGCGTTTTGACGTTCATACATCCTCGGCAACGCCGGCTCAGGTATCCAGCATTTCGAACGGATGGTTCCCGAAGGACACCCACGCCTCGTCGCGCTTGCCCAGGGGCTGTCGGCCGCGGGCGGCGCACCCAAACGTCGCCCGCCGGCATCGTATTGCCGGGTCGATCGAATGTGGCACGCGCGCGTTAGCCAGCTAGCCGAGCGTTTGGTCCATGTGCAAGTGCGCTGCCCCTGGGTACCCCTCGGAATCGTGGCGGCCGTCACCGTGGCCTTCACGCGCAAGCAGATGATTCGCGAGGTGGCCCGCAATACGCAGCGCATCCAGAAAGCGCTCGAAGACGCCAACATCAAGCTGACCGGCGTCGTCAGCGACATTCTCGGCAAGCGGTCGTGCCGTGCTCGACGCCTTGGTCGGCGGCGAGACTGACCCGGAGAAGCTCGTCGAGCGAACCAAGGGCCGCCTGAAGACGCCGCGCTCAGCACTTGTCGAGGCGCTGCGTGGCAGCGTCCGAGAACACCACCGCTTCCTGATCAAGCTGCATCTTGAGCAAATCGATGCGCTGCACAAGGCCATCCGCGATCTGGAAGCGCGCGTGGATGAGCAGGTCGACCCTTTTCGTAAGAACATCGAGATCCTGATGACGATGCCGGGCATCAGTGATGTCGCAGCGAGCGTCATCGTCTCGGAGATCGGCCCCGATATGGCGCGCTTCGCCACGGCGGCGCATCTGGTGTCCTGGGCCGGACTGTGCCCTCGCTCCGACGAGAGCGCCGGCAAGCGGCGTTCCTCGCGCATCCGCCACGGCGCACCCTGGCTGAAGACCACCCTCGTGCAGTGCGCATGGGCCGCCATCCGGGTCAAGGACTCGTACTTGCGCGCTCAATATTACCGCCTCCGCGGTCGCGTCGGTCCGATGAAAGCGATCATCGCGGTGGCCGCCTCCATGCTCACCTCCGTCTTCCATATGCTGACCCAGGGCAGCGAATACAGGGAGCTCACGGGCGCTTACTTCGACCGTCGCGACCATGCCAAGCTTGCCAAACGGCTCGTACGCCGCCTCGAAGACCTCGGGCTCAAGGTCACCGTCTCCCAGGCGGCTTGAGCCTCGGGTTTCTTCCTAGATGGGTTGATTCGCTCGCGAAAAGCGCGCCCGATATCGACATTCCGTTCGCGCCACCCGAGCGAGTTCGTGGGCCCAATCGTTGCAGTGATGGGCGTTGTGTCAAAAGCCACACTGTCACTGGGTGGAGCCCGGTCGTCCGGTTTTTGGTCGACCTTCGACTCAGCCGTCGACCTCTCCACATGGCCGCGACGCGCCGCATAGTTCATCGCCATGTTGACCGGCGTCCGGTTGGTCATCATCTCATCCACCGGTCTGTCGGATACCGAGGCCTACTACTACGTATGGTCACGATTTCCGGCTCTGAGCTACTACGACCACCCTCCCATGGTGGCCTGGCTGGCGGCGGTCACCACCATCGCTTCCAAATCGGCGTTCTCGGCCCGAGCAGGCGCCGTGATCTGTTCCGCGCTCATGGGAGCGCTCGTCTACCGCCTCGCGGCGCGCCTTTTCGCTCCGCAAGCCGGGTTTCTGGCTTTGGTCGCGGTCACCACCCCACCGGTTTTTTTTCACAAGCTTTCTCGTTAATCCAGAGAGCCCGCTTGCTCCCTTGTGGGTCCTCTCGCTGCTTCTTCTGGACGACCTTCGCGAACACGACGAGCCCTGGCGGCCGGTGCTGCTCGGTCTTACCATCGGGGCTGCGTTCCTCGCGAAGTACACGGCGCTCCTGCTCGTTCCCGTGACGCTGATCTCGGCACTTCAGTGCAAACACGTCGTTGGCTTCGTCGCCCTTCCCTTTACGCCTCGGGCCTCTTGGCGCTGGCCGTCGCATCTCCTGTCATGGTTTGCAACTACCAGCATCACTGGCCGACCGTCACCTTGCACTTGGTCGAACGAATGTCGGCGCCTTCTGGCCAAACACTGGGGCGGCATGCGCTGCACATGGTCGTTGACCAGTTCGTTCTGTATCAACCGCTCGTATTTCCGGGTCTCCTGGCGATACTCGGGGCTGCAGTCGCGCGGGCGCACGCAGATGCGCGCTATCGGCTCCTGGCGGCCGCGAGCGCACCGGTCCTACTCTTCTGGTTCTTCCGGCAGACCTGTGGGCGCAAATTCCCGGTTTCGGGTGCGGTAGGGGGTCCCATCGCCGTCTCACCGAGCTTGCTCCTGAAAAGAAGGACTCGCTATTGCGACGGCTCGCCGCCGATACCGTGTTTTTCATCAGGCGATACAGGGTGAACCGATTCGCGACGCCCAGAGCGCGCGCCGCGAGTCGCCCAGGATGGGCGGATCCATCGAGGCAGCACGAGGTTTCGGCGACGGTCGGCGGGCCTCGACGTCTGCGGTTTCGACGTCGCGATCTCGGCAGGCACCCTGGCCGTGGCGAGCCGTGCGAGGGCAAGACACCGGGCCGCGGCGTGCGTGCACGCACGCCCGCACGTGCGGGCGTGCGTGCACGCACGTTCGCCCGAGGCAGATTTCCCGGTGTTTCCGCGCGATCGACCGACCGGAGCGATTGGCCCCGACCTTGCGATGGCCGTCCTTGAAGGCGCAAACGGCGCCGGGAGGACATCATGCGAAAAGCGTTGGTCTTTGTGGGGATAGCCGCGATGGGTTTGGGCGGGTGCGCCACCACCTTGCGAGCTCCCGTGCCGGCGATTCATTCGGACGCCGAGGTCGGAGCCGGCTCCCCGGCAGGGTTTGGATGCACGGTCGAAGGGGTGCCACGCGTCGTGGCGAACCGGGTCGATCGCTCCGCCGGCGTCGTCGCCGAAGCCGGCGACTCGCGCGTGTGGCTGCACTTCTCGATGGAGCGTGGCGCGAAGTCTCCGGCTCTGGCGGTCGATCCGCTGTCGCTCGACGCGGTGGAGGGCGCCGAGTCCGCGCTGTCCGGTTTTGCGACCGCCGGCA
>Ga0208691_1000165_pt1 | contig 22016 bp, 19 predicted proteins | sample June2015DPH_20_1_FD_184719 | JGI IMG/M metagenome (GOLD analysis project Ga0208691, IMG submission 184719) | Peatland microbial communities from SPRUCE experiment site at the Marcell Experimental Forest, Minnesota, USA - June2015DPH_20_10... | ecosystem: Environmental > Terrestrial > Soil >... | reverse complement strand
GGACGGTCACGTGAGTAAGCTGAACGCAATTCGCGTCGGCCCGGCGCCGAAGTTCGAGCCAATCCCGGGCACCGAATTCTCTCTCGATGTAGATTTGGTCCTGCTAGCCATGGGCTTCACCGGCCCTGTCAAAACCGGACTGGTCGAGCAACTAGGCGTGAATCTAGACGCCCGCGGCAACGTCGCGACCGACGCCAACTACATGTCGTCATCACCGGGAGTATTCGCCGCCGGCGACCTGCGCCGAGGCCAATCGCTAGTAGTCTGGGCCATAGCTGAAGGCCGCCAAGCCGCCGAAGGTATCGACACCTACCTAAAAAACCGGTGACAGGATACTCATTCCCCGATTTTCGGAAGCGGGGCTCCGCAACCTCGTAGCTAGGCAATCTTTTGCGACTCAGGACAACCGGTTTGCCCGAGCCGTGATCTTCGTGAATCGTCACCCCACCAAAATCACAACTCAGCAGTATTTCTGAGCAATCCGTTACTCGCCGAAAAATCCAGAAGGGCGGGAATATGAGCCATGTTACTATTTCGTCTCACTTTGATAACTGCTCGACATTCAGCACGACATCGAGCGCTTCTCGATTCGTCGCAAAACGCTTGTTTTCGAATAGGCTGCGCGCTCTCTTGCGTATTGGTTTGTGAAATGCATTCTCCGGGGTGGATGGGTAAGGGAACCAATCATGTCGACTATTCGAAGCATAGCGCGTCGAGCCTCTGCTATTGCGGTGCTGGCATTCGCTGGCACATGTTCGGCGCAGTACCATCTCGAGACTAACTATGCCGAGCCTAATGCCGCAAACGATCGCCAGTATCTCTTCGGCGACTTGTTCGGTATCCGCTCGGCGCTTGCGGAGAAGGGAATAACCTTCAATATTGAGAACACCACGGATTCTTTTGGCGTGGTTCACGGTGGTGTTTCCGACCAGCCTGCTGCCTTTCCGCGCATCCGCGGCACCCTGGACATCGATTTCGACAAGCTGACCGGCACCCACCATGAGCTGAGCTTTCATGCAACCGGGCTCTGGCAGACCGGCAACAATATCGGCGCTCAGTTGGGGAGTTATGCGAATCCAAGTGGCCTTGACAGCGTCCATGTTCTTCGCATGGATTCCTTCTGGCTGCAGAAGCAATGGGCCGATGGCATTGTCACGGTGCGGGTCGGCCAAATGGCCGGTTGGGACTTCTTCGGCAACCAGGAGTACGGGGGATCGTATACCATCGAACCTTTGAACTACGCGCTAGGCAACATTTTCAGCAACACCTACTTAACTTACAACCCGGCAGGAGTGCCGGCAGCTTATGTGCGGCTGGACGGCTTTCGTGCGAGTGAGCGTCCCATCCGCGGGTTCTACGCCAAATCGGCCGTATTCTCCGGCAATAGAAACCCTTATCAGCAAGACACTACCGGTCTGCATTTCGTGATTGCCAACTCGCCGGTGATGGCTTCAGAAGCCGGCTTTCTCTGGGACGCGCCCGAGAGTCCCGACCAAGCTCTGCCAGCCGATCGGAAACTGTACCCCGGCATTTACCGCTTTGGCGGAATCGTGAATTACAACGGGATCTTTATCGATCCGTTAACGGGCGGAATTAACAAGGGATCGTACCTCTATTACTTCATGGCCGCGCAGGCCGTGTATCGGGCCGAAACCGGATCAAATCGAGGGCTGGACCTGACATTTGCCTACGACAACAGCCCAAATACGGTCAATCTGCAGAACTCAATGATTACAGTCGGAGGTGTGTATCACGGCATTATTCCGCGGCGAACCGTGGATGACCTTGCGTTCGGTTTCGTTTCGACGCGCACTGGCAATGCTTACAGCCAGCTCAATGAATTGCTGCTTGGATATCCGCTGGGGTGGGAAAAGGCGTATACGCTGGATTACCGCGCGCAGCTCAAACCGTGGTTCGCGGTGCAGCCGACCATCCAGTACTTTGACACCATCGAGGGCAATCCACACCGGTCGAGTGGAGTGGTCATCGGTTTGCGCACCGATGTGAGGTTCTGAGCTTCGAATCAAGGAGGTCTTGTCCAGATGCTTCTGAATGAGTGGGAAACGAAATCGTCGAGTAAAGGTGTACCCCATCGGCGTTGGCTGATCGCCTTTCTGCTGGCATTCGGCGTTCTGGTCAATTACTTCGACCGCGTGAATTTGTCGGTTGCGAAGCAGGCTCTGGAGAAGGATTTCGGAATCGGCAACGTCACTTTCGGTTACCTTTTGAGTGCCTATAACTGGACTTACGCGGCGCTGCAATTGCCAACGGGCGTACTGTTGGACCGTTTCGGCGTACAGGCGATCGGTCGGCTCAGCGCAATCCTCTGGAGTCTTGCGTGTTTCGCGGGCGCTTTTTCGCCGGGGGTCAAGGCGTTCTTTGGGTCCAGACTCTTGCTGGGGATTGGTGAAGCACCGACCTTTCCCGCGAACGCCAAGGCCACAGGAATGTGGTTCCCACGCCAGGAGCGAAGCCTGGCGACTGCCATTTTCGATTCAGCGGCTAAGTTTTCGACTGCGATCGGCACGCCGCTAATCGGTATTTTTCTTATCCATTACGGTTGGCGAACCAGCTTTGCAATGACAGGCGTTGCCAGCTTCGTGTTCTTCCTCGCGTTTTATTTCCTATACCGCAACCCGAGCGATGACAAGAAGCTCTCTGACAGCGAGCGCGAATACTTGCATCAGAACGACGCTCTGAGCGACAAGAAAGCGAAAAGTGGCGGCGCTGGACTTTTGTACTTACTCAAGAAGCGCAAAGTGCTGGGACTGGCGCTCGGTTTTGCCGCTTATAACTACTGCTTCTATCTTCTGTTGACCTGGCTGCCGAGTTACTTTACCGGCGCGCTGCACCTGGACCTGCAGGCTTCGGTATTGTACACATCCATCCCTTGGCTATTCGCCACAGCAATGGATCTCGTGGTCGGCGGCTGGCTGGTAGACGCACTGATTCGCCGCGGATTCAATGACAGCCGGGTGCGGCAGACCATTCTCATTGGAGGCATGGTGATGGGCCTGGGTCTGCTGGGGACCATCTTCACCAGAACGCCGATAACGGCCGTTTGGTGGATCAGTTTGTCGATCGGCGGTTTGGCTGCATCTGCCCCGGTTGCCTGGTCCGCTCCCTCGCTGTTAGCGCCTCACGACAGCGTCGCTAAGGTAGGTGGCATCATGAATTTCGCGAACCAAATTGCTGCCATAGCTGCGCCGATTGTTACGGGCTATCTGATTGGTTCGCGCAACGACTATTCGCGCGCGTTTGTTGCGGCCGCGATTGCCATTCTGGTTGGGATTGCCGGATATGCGTTTCTTCTCGGCAAGATCGAACGAATCCCGGATACGGAGCCGGAGGGGCAGGCCACTTAGCCACAATCAGCGCCTTTCTACGCCGCTGTGAGATGTGCTGAACGACCGGAGGCGTGAGTCTACAACTTGTTTGATGGACTCCGCAGCAGCTTGTAGGGCACCCCTTCGTCCAGCCTGTTCGCCAGGGCCGCCTCCATTCCACGGCGCCATGCAACCCGTAGCTACCTTCTGCCGATCAGCTTCGGCGATCACTGCTCGAAAGTCTTCATCTGGCCTCCCTAGATCGCCTTTCTCTGCATGGCAAGTGCCATTTGGAAGCGAAGCCCCACGTTCGAGATCGCACTCGATTGCCTGTCGACTAATTGACTCTTCGTCACTTGATTAGACGTAAGCGCCTGTGAGATTATTCGTTCGAAGTGGCCTCGTGATTGCTACTTGTGTCTAAGGCCAATGGAGGAGCGATGAACCGCAAGACGAATCGAGAGCTTGAAGACCTATGCATCAACACCATCCGAATACTTTCGGCTGATGCAGTCCAGAATGCGAATTCCGGGCACCCCGGCTTGCCGATGGGTGCAGCCGCAATGGCTTTCGCTCTTTGGACCAGGTTCCTCAAATACAATCCGAGGAATCCGCAATGGTTCAACCGCGATCGATTCGTTCTATCCGCGGGGCATGGCTCCATGCTGTTGTACAGCTTGCTGTACTTGACCGGTTATGACCTTCCGCTCGACGAGATCAAACGCTTCAGACAATGGGGCAGCCGGACGCCTGGACATCCGGAGCGCGGCCTGACGCCTGGCGTGGAGGTCAGCACGGGACCGCTTGGGCAAGGCTTCGCCAATGGAGTCGGAATGGCGATCGCCGAGGCATGGTTAGCTGCGCGTTATAACCGTCCCGGACATAAGATCGTGGATCACTACACGTACGCTATCTGCGGCGATGGCGACCTGATGGAGGGCATCAGTCAGGAGGCTGCGTCGCTGGCCGGACATCTGCGCTTGGGCAAAATAATCTATCTCTACGATCAAAATCATATTTCGCTCGCCGGGGCCACTGGAATTGACTTCACCGAAGACGTTAAGAAGCGGTTCGATGCATGCGGCTGGCATACGCGCGCCGTGCCGGATGGCAACGACACCGAAGATGTCGCACACGCCATTGAGGAAGCCCAAGCGGAAGATGAAAGACCGTCCTTGATCCTGGTGCGGACTCATATCGGCTACGGCAGCCCGCACAAGCAGGACAACTTCAGCGCGCATGGGGACCCGCTGGGCGAAGAGGAATTACAGGCCACCAAGAAGGCTCTGGGATGGCCGACCATGGACAAGTTCTACTTGCCGCAGGATTCCGTAGAGTTTTTTCGGCAGGCGATTCCTGACGGTGCGCAACTCGAGGATGAGTGGAAGAAACGGTTCGATGCATATACGCAAGCGTTTCCAAAGGAAGCTGCTGAGTTCGAGCTTATAATCAGCGGCCAGCTCCCTGAAGATTGGAGCGTCGATCTTCCCAAATGGAAACCTACGGACAAACCGGCCGCTACCAGGGCGGCGGGCGGCGAAGCAATTAATGCCCTTGCCAAACACATTCCCAACCTCGCCGGCGGATCAGCGGACCTGAATCCGTCCACCAGGACCGCACTGAAGGGGTTGGGAGATTTCCAGGCACCAGAGTTGTCGGGGCCAGGAACCCTGGGCGCCGTCGGCGGCGAATGGAGCTATGCGGGCCGGAACGTCGCATTCGGCGTTCGTGAACACGCCATGGGCGCGGCGGTGAATGGGATGGCCGCACATGGCGGTGTGCTGCCGTTTAGCGCGACATTTCTAACGTTTTCCGACTACATGAAACCTGCCATCCGGCTGGGAGCGTTGAGCGGCCTCAAAGCTATTTACGTATTTACGCACGATAGCATTGGACTTGGAGAGGACGGCCCCACTCATCAACCAATCGAGCAACTCGCCGGTCTCCGCGCGATCCCGCACCTTACGGTCATCCGTCCCGCCGATTCCACCGAAACCACGGAAGCCTGGGCATTTGCTGTTCAGCATAACGGCCCAACGTTGATGGCGTTCACGCGCCAGGCGGTTCCCGAACTCGATCGCAGCAACGCGAAAGATCCTGGCGTCGCACAGGGCGCCTATGTACTCGCCGAAGCCGACGGTGGTGTGCCGGATGTCATCCTGATCGGCACCGGGTCTGAGGTGAGTCTCTGCGTGACCGCACGTGAGAGGTTAAAGAGCCATGGAGTGAAGGCGCGCGTGGTTAGCATGCCGAGTTGGAACCTGTTCGAAAGCCAGGCTGAGTCCTATCGCGAAAGCGTTCTTCCGCGAGGAATCAAAAAGCGCGTCACCGTTGAGGCGGCCTCTACGATGGGTTGGTCCCGCTGGGCCGGCGACGAGGGAATCGTTATCGGGATCGATCGCTTCGGGGCGTCGGCGCCGGGGCCGGAAGTTCTTGAACATCTGGGATTCACGGCGGAACACGTCACCGCGGCCGCCCTACGTGTCTTGGGCAGGAGTGACGAAGCAGATCGGGAGTACAAAGTCGAGACTGCGCTAGTGCCAGCGTAGGCCGCTGGAATCGAATTGTAAGTCGAAATCCTTGGGAGGTGGTGCCCAAGCAACTCTGTCCTATCTTTGGTGGAAAGCGCCTTCTCGCCCACGCGCTGGATCACCCGGATCCGGTGTTCCGTGGGTTTCGGAACCCGCTGCGCGCGCCATTGATACATTGGTCCGCGAAGGCATCGAGCTGGCGTGGCTGGGCCAGTTACGGCATTGCGCGCCGCACTCGCGCCGCTCAATGGAGCTGACTAAGAACGAATCCGTGCGCTTTGGCGTTCGTATGGCATTCAAAGCACGAGGTCCCGGAGTCGTGAACGGCATCCTGCAGTTGGTCGTTACCCATGAACCGTTCGAATCGCCATCCTCCCGTGCTTTTGTAGAGGCGCGAATCTTTGATCATCACGTCGACTCTTCGGCGTTCGCCTTCGAAGATGATCCCGTTCTTCTGTTGGGCTTCGCGCAATTCGTACACAATTATCGAGCCATCGGCGAAGTCGCCGGACGCATAGCCCTCGGTTGCCTTTTGATTCGCAAAAATGTGGTGCATTCCTTGTTCGCTCTCTGGAAGCGAACCGCCGGGTAGGATGACTCCGGTCCCCACATGAACCCAGCGTCGAAAGTTGTCGGGGTATTGCACAGATTCAGCCCCGTACAAGACGCTCAGTAATAGTGCGGCCAAAGTGAGCAGTATCGCGGCGCTCCGGCGGAAGTAACTCTGGTGGGGATTGGAAGTGTGAGTTGGCATGAGCCCATTCTTCCAAGTAACCACGGGCCCGTATTGGAAAAAATTCAACTCTCAATGGATGCGAGGTCTGATTCGGGCATCGCGCGGCTATATTCGACAGGGGTGATGCCGGCGAATGCACGAAAATCACGGATAAGATGTGCCTGGTCGAAGTATCCGCAATCGGCCGCAAGCTTTGCCCAGTTCACGGGCCGGCCCTTCGTAATCTGATCCAGCATCGCGCGGAACCGCCGAACGCGGCAAAACAGCTTCGGCGTGAGGCCAACGTGCTCGCGGAACAAGTGAATGAACCTGGTGTGGCTCAAACCGGTATCCAGCTGTATTTTTCGAATACTGCGAACTCGGCCCTCACGCGATAATTGCTGCACTGCATATCTGACCGCGGGATGAATCGGAGCAGCGTTCGCAAGTTTTCGGATCAAATATTGCTCCACCGCCAGGAACTGCGCATGCTGGCACGGAGCGGAGCACACGTCGTTGAGTAAGCGCTCGGCCGCGCCCGGACAGAGTTCGCTGAGCGCAATATCGGTGTTATGTAGTTCATGCGGCGCGATGGGGAAGAACACGCGGGCCGCTCCTGGACGAAAAAGAACGCCAATGACTGCGGTGGATTGAGATGGGTCGATCTCGAATGACCGGGAGTAGGGGCCGGCGAGGAGCGGCACTCGGACGCTGAGGGGTTCGTTATCAATAAAAAAAGTCGCCGTTGGCTTATTCAGATGAATCACCAGGGCCATAGCACCGTCCGGATAGACACGCTGGCGTGAGGGCGCCGCCCCGGATTTTGCTACCCGCCAGATGTACTCGACATGTTGTGACAGCGGGAAAGCCGGCTTATGGACGCGGAGTGACATAGCTACCTCCTAACATAAAATTCCGCCATCCGGAGTGATCTTGAGCTTCTCGGCCATCCTGACCAAATCGGCCAGGGAATCCGCGCGCATTTTGCGCATCACGCGCCCGCGGTGGACCTTAATGGTCATATCTGTGGTCCCCAACTCACCGGCAATCTGCTTGTTCAGAAGGCCCTTGGCAACTAACCCGAGAACCTCGCGTTCGCGCGGTGTCAAGCTTCGGAGGCGTCGCCGAAGCTCGTCCACTTCCGATCTGATCTCTCGGAGTTTGCTGTTCCGAGCCAGCGCCTGTTGAACAGCCAGGATCAGTTCCTGCCCGCGAAACGGTTTAGTCAGAAACTCCGCGGCGCCCGCTTTCATCGCCCGCACCGTCATCGGAATATCCCCGTGGCCGGTAATGAAGATGATGGGGATTTCAATGCCGGCATTCGAGAGCGCCTGTTGCAGATCGAGGCCGTTCAGATCGGGAAGTTCAACATCCAGAATCAGACACGCCGGGACATCCGGCCGGTTGGCTCGTAGGAATTCGCTGGCCGATGCGAATACGCGCACCGCAAATCCGGCAGAACCGAGCAGATCGGCAACGGAGTCGCGAACCAGTGGATCGTCATCCACCAGGAACACCATGCAATCCGGATTGTTCATGCGCTGGCGGTTTCGACTGGCAGCGCGAACTGGAAGACCGCGCCGCGAGGTTGGTTCGGCGTAACCCACAGCCGGCCGCCATGCGCTTCGATGAGCGAGCGGCTGATGGATAATCCCATTCCCATCCCTTGCGGCTTGGTGGTGAAGAAGGGATTAAACATTTTGCTCATATGTTCCGCCGGGATTCCAGGTCCAGTATCCGAAACAGACACAAGAACATCGCTGGGCTCTTTCCATGCCGACTGAATGACTAACTGTTTCGGTTGCGAGTCCGCTGCCACCATGGCGTCCATGCCATTCATTATCAAATTGAGAATCACTTGTTCCAATTGAACGCGGTCGCCTGACACTTTCGGCAGATGCCGGTCCAGCTCCGTCTGCAAGGACACGTCTTTTCTCAGGATCTCACCGCGTATCAATTGAAGGGCTTCTTCAATGGCCTCATTGATTCCTAGCGACACCTTCGCCGAAGATGTCTTCTTGAAAAAGGCGCGAATCCGTTGAACGATGTCGCTGGCCTGGGTAGCAGCTTGGATCATCCGAGCCGAAGCGGCGCGAGCTTTGTCGAGGTTCGGCGGCGAAGCCGCGAGCCAGGCCGTACAACTGTCACCGCTCGCAATAATGGCGGCCAGGGGCTGATTCACTTCATGCGCGATGGAGGCCGTCAGCTCGCCCATGGTCATCACCCGCGTCATATGCGCAAGCTCCGCCTGCGTGTTGCGCAGATCTTCCTGCGCCTGCTTCCAATCGTGCATGTCTACAACTGTGCCGTACCACTTTAAGATACGCCCTTGTTGGTCGAGCAATGGCAGCGCACTCGTTACACACCACCGGTACATGCGATCGGCGGCCCGGAAGGTGCGAACCTCGATTCGGTATGGCGCTCCAGTGCTGACCGAAGACATCCATTCTTGAGCCGCCTGATCGGCGTCGTCGGGATGAAAACTTTTCATCCAGCCGTTTCCCATCAGTTCTTCAGCCGAGAAGCCAGTGTAATCGAGTACGCGAGCATTGCAGTAATCGATCGCCCCTTCCCCTGTCGCGCTCCAGAGCATCTCCGGAATGGTTTCCGTCATCTGGCGCAGGTGGAGTTCGCTCTCCCGCAGTTTTTCTTCGGCTAGTTTGGCGTCAGTTATGTCACGAATGAAGGCACTAAAGATCCAATCCTGGCCCAGCCGCATGGGCACTACTTCCAGCTCAACCGGGAACTCAACACCGCCGCGCCGGATAGCGGTAACCTCGATACGCCGCTGCAATATGGGCCCATGACCAGTGTTTAGGAAGTGACGTAAGCCGCGCGCGTGAGCCATGCGGTGTTGCTCCGGGATAATCATGTCCGCCATGCGCCGGCCGACGGCTTCCGCGGGACTCCAGCCGAAGATGATTTCAGCCTGCTTGTTCCAACTGGTGATCATTCCCTGGGCATCCATGGTGACAACCGCGTCGAGAGCGGTATCGATTATCAACCGGGTACGTTCGTCGGCCCCGCGTAAGTCCTCTTGGGACTGTTTCAACTCCTCAATGTCAGTGGACGTGCCCACAAATCGAAGGATTTTCCCATCGGCGTCGCGCAACGCCACAGCTCGATTGAGATGCCAACGATAGGTCCCGTCATGCACCCTTCGAAATCGGGTTTCCATCGTAAAGCCCTGCCCGGAACGCACCCCGTCCCAAAAGCTTGTTGCCGCTTCTTCCCGATCCTCGGGGTGCATCGCCGACATCCAGGCCTCAGGACCTGAACGGACGTAATCGAGTGACTGCCCGGTATACTTCAGCCAGATTTGGTTGACGAAATCCGGTGTTCCATCCGGCGCGAGCGTCCAGGCCGCTACGGGAAGTTTTTGCAGCAGGCCAACCTGGACCTGCAGCTCAACGTTCGCTTCGGCAAGTTCTTTGGTTCGTTGTGCCACCCTTCGATCGAGTTCGCTCGCGGCCCGCTTCTGTTCGCTCCGGCGCCATGCCTCTGGCAGCCCCATGGATGCCTGATTTGCGGCTACGCTCAGAATAAGTCTCTCGGTCTCTTCCGGAAACGCCGGTCGCTCGGACCCCGCTACGATTACGCCGATTTCACCGTGCACCCCCAGTCGAAATGGCGCCATCGAAATGTCTCCGTCTCCAATATGGACGCGTACTTGTGGAGGCCATTTCGCCGGGTCATCTGGGAAACAGTGGTTGATCACTTCCGGGAGCTCTTGCGGCCCTGGCTTGGGTGTTTCCGAGTGCGTCACCCGTACGGTTTCGATAGGCGCTTCGCCGAGTGGATCTTTCAACCGCACATAGATGAAGTCCAGGCGGAACATATGTAGAAGCGTGTCGAGCAACGTATCAATAATCTGGGACGCCTCGCGGCCACTCCAGACGGCCGGAAGAGCGAGGACACTGACCAAATTATTAATCGAGCGCCGAAGGTGCTTGATCTCCTCGGCGGGATCTCCGGGTTGCATTTCCGTTCCTACGAGGCCGCCGAGCGTGAGGCTGTCCCTTTGACGCGGCGCGCGCGGACTTCCCGCAAGAACTCCTCCGGCGGTACATAGAACGGATTCTGTTGAAGAATGCCGCCGATAATCACCATCGGATGCGTCCGCATGATGTCAATCACCGTGTCTCCTCCAAATTTCCCAAGATGGTAGGTGCAGATGACCGCGTCTTCGTGGTGACGCCACACGTGATTTACACGCGACTCGAACTCAACCAGGTTGTCGACATGCGATCCGCCTTCAGCGGCCCAGTCCATGCGGCAGACAATGCGGCTGAGCGGAAATCCTCCCTTGGCATTGCCGCTGGCCAACTGCTCGAACGCCTCTAGCATCCGATCCTGGTCGAAACGGCCGTCGCGAAGGTACGTGTCGGTGTTGGTTCGAAGCTCGAATTGGCCCCGCTGCTGGGCGGCCGCCGAGTCGATCCCCACTGCGGCCAAGCGCTGTAAATGGTCGCCATGTTGACCCGGATTAACAACGTGAATCGCTTTGTCGCCAAACTCGAACCCTCCCTTAATGAACGGAAGCAACACGCGATACTCTTCCTCGTCGCTCGTGAAAAACGCGCAGACATGACGTTCTTCGCCGAGCTGGGAGCCGGCGAAGGAAATAGGCGCTGTCTTCTTCATGGTGCATTCCTCCCAATGGACCTGTGTAAACCGGGTTTCCGCGCCGCTCATAAATCGACGCAGCATGAAACTATCAAGTTAGAGGCGCGGCCACACCGGCTAAGGTTTCACATTTTCTTTGACATATGCTTTGCCGGTACCGAGCCTCGGTCTGATGCTCTGCATCTCGTTGAGATACAAGGGGAAGCTTTTAACAGTGTGAGATATCCGGGCGTTACACCAAAGTAGAATAGACCCCCGTTCAGAACGCTGTTAGCATTTCAATTAAGGGGGAGCATCCCTCTAGGTAGGTGGCCAGTTGGATCAGATGAGCAGAGGAACGAAGCGCCACATCGCGATCGTCGATGATGACGCCTTGGTGCAGGAAGCGCTCGGAGACTGCATGGAATCGGCGGGATACCCGGTTGAGAGATTCGGTTCGGCCGAAGATTTCTTAGCTTCGGACTCAACCGAGAGCGCTGCTTGCTTGATCGTTGATATACAACTGCCGGGCATTACAGGCTTGGAGCTTCAGGGCAGGCTGGCCGGAGCTGAGAATCGTGTCCCAATCGTGTTTGTCACCGCGCACGGAACGAACGCGAATCGGGACCGGGCGGTCCAACACGGAGCATCCGGCTTTCTTTCGAAGCCCGTCCGCCGCGAAGAACTGCTGAATGCTGTGAGAGCGGCGATCCAGGATTAATCGTGGCCTCTGAAATCTACGCATCGCCGGCCTGGCTACATCTGTAAGAAGCCAAGGCTCGGGCTGCGCATCGAGAATTCCAGGGCGTGTTGGACCAGATAAACATGGTTGCCCCGGCGGACTGCGCTGTCTCATTCAAGGCGAAACGGGTACCGGCAAGGAGGTGGTTGCACGAGCGATTCATGCGGCCAGTCCTCGCCGGCAGCAGCGGTTTGTGACAGTCAACTGTGCGGCCATCCCTGCGACGCTATTGGAAAGCTAACTTTTCGGGCATGAGCGAGGCGCGTTCACGGGAGCCGTGATTCAGAGACTGGGACGCCTCCAGGCTGCCGACCGGGGCACCCTCTTTCTGGATGAAATTGGCGAATCGCCCATCGAGCTTCAGCCCAAGCTCTTGCGCGTGCTTCAGGAACGGGAGTTTGAGCGGCTCGGCAGTTCGCAAACCACTCGAGCGGATGTGCGGATAATCGAGGCCACCAATCAGAATCTCAAGGAAATGGTAAGTGAACGCCAATCGCGCTGCCGCGGCTGCGCGAACGATCGAGGAACTAATCAGCCAAGAACCCCCAGCCGCGGCGGGTATACTCTCAGACTCAGCCGACGCATCGCCGAGCGCGTCATCGATCCGACATGACATGGAAGTGGGAGCAGTGGCAGGTTCTAGATGACGCACTCGATCAATCCGCTCACCGCGTAGTTCGCCAGTTCGTTAAACATCGAATAATTTCTTGTAAAGGCGCCGTTGGTTCTCGAGCGCTGCGAGATAGATTGGTTCCTTGGTTTCATCCGCCCGTACCTCGCTACCCAGCCTAGGAGCGAGATCACCGATGTCCCGGATTGCACCAATCCGTTCCAATGCCACTAGCGCAGCGCCACGCGAAGTCGCTTCCGGCTCCAGGCACGGAATTACCGTATGGGAAAGTGTGTCCGCCATCATCTTGGTCCAGCTTGGAGAATGCAGCAGCCCTCCACCGGAGGCGACTACTTCCTTCGGCGCCCCCAGCGACGACAGCATCAACTCATAAACATCTCGGAATGTCAGAGCCACGGATTCGAGCGCCGCATGCAGAATCTCGATCGGGGTGGTGCTGACCGCCAGACCCGTTATCGCCGCGCGGGCGTCCGCTCGCCAGCCGGTAGAGCGCTCCCCAGCGAACAAGGGCAGAATGGTTAGCCCGTGCTGGCCCGGCTGAAGTTCCGCAAGCTGCCGTTCCAGTTCGTTCGCTTCCGGCAATTGCAGTGTCCGCCGCATCCACGCGAATACCTCGCCGCCATTGGACAGCGCTCCGCCCAGGACAAACCGCTTGCGGTCTAGCCGATAGCAGAATAACCCCGTTGGAATTGCGATCGAATCCGCTCGCGCGCACGCCCGCATGGCGCCGCTCGTTCCAACCATCAGCGCGTACCGGTCGCGCTCGGTGCAGCCGCTGCCCACGTTATCGCAGGCGCCATCGCCCAGCGCCGGAAACCATGGAATGCCGTCTAGCTCGGGCCATCGGCCGGCGAATTGGTCTGAGAGCTTCGTTTGCGGCTCGTCCATTGTGTCAACGGGCGCGAGCTGGTCTTCGGTGATCGGTAGAGCGGCCAAGATCTCGCGGTCATAATCGTTCGCGTTCTGGTCCCATAGGCCGGAAGCGGAAATCATGGAAGTTGAGCATCCAGCCTTTCCGAACAACTCCAGAAACAGATATTCGCCGAAGCTCATCCATCGCGTTGCGGCGCGAAAAGCCTCTGGCTGGGTTTCGGAAAGCCACAGCAGCTTCGCAGGCGGATAACTCGGATGCAGCACGCATCCAGTGCGGCTGTGCTGGCTGGTCTCATCGACGCGCGTGGCGAGCTTTTTCGCCGCGGCTGCGCTGCGCGAATCGAACGGATGCAGAACCGGCGTTACTGCTTTGCCGTCCGCCGCCACTCCCAGAATGCTGTGCCAGAATGTATCGATTGCAACTGCCGCCGGCCTTATCTTCCTGGAGCGCATCTCGGAGCAGATCGGGTCTAGCGCCTGCGCCGCAACCCTGGTCAATTCTGCGGCGCCGATTTCCCAGCCACCGGCTTCACTCGTGCTGGCCTGATAGGGAACGTGGGACTCGAAGCCTGGAATTGCTCGGCCGTCCGTCCCGAACAGAAGCGTTCGCGCCGAAGAACTGCCGATATCAAGGGTGAGGATGCAATCCAATTGTCAGTTGTAGCATAGGGAGATTCCTGCGTCTCGGCTAAAACAAAATGGAGCTGGCGGAGGGATTTGAACCCCCGACCCTCTGATTAGCTAGTTGTCAGTGATTTGGGCTGCTTCCCGGGCGCCAACTCACAATGTTGGGTAAGGATTCGAAGTTTGCCGTCAGAGCTGTAGAGACTGGAAGGAGCTGCGTGGGCCGCCTGGGCAATCGCGGAATTGATACGGTAGGTTAGAGGCGTTCCGATGTGGTGCGTTCCAAGGATGTGGTGCGTTCCGAGAAAGATGTTGTCAGGCGCCAGAGTGTGGCTGGCTATCGCACTTCTCCTCAGGCCGAATCTAGCGCATCCACAGACTGAGGCTCCGATTTTCGGCACAACCGTCGTCGTTCCTTCCGGCCTTCAGGGGCTAATCTACTTTATTCGGAAGGGTACCGGAAGGTTACCCGGCTTCAGCACGCGGGATGCTATCGGTACCATCTACACGACCTCTCTGAATGTCCCGCCTCGACACTTCAGGCAGGGTTTTCCTGGTGTCACCGATCGCTTCGAGTGGTTTGCGATTGACTACAGCGGGCAGTTTTGGATCGATCAGCCTGGCCCCTACAGTTTTCGACTGACATCGGACGATGGCGCGAAGTTGTTCGTTGACGGCCAGCTGAAGATCGATAACGACGGCATTCACTCTGCTCGGACTCGATCCGCCAAGATGGTCCTGCGCGGAGGAATTCACCGCATTCGGGTGTGCTATTTCCAGGGTCCGCAGGATTATATCGCGCTCGTGTTGGAATTGCTGGGGCCAGATGGGAACTGGCAGGTGTTCAGTACAGACAGCTTTAAACCGCCGTCCGATCCTGAGCAATGGAAATACGGCAACGTGGCTGAGATTGGTTCGAACCTCCCATCCGCGCTGGACTCCCAGGCGGTAGGGAAAGCGCGAAAGGCCTTTGTGGCGGGCGTCGCGGCGCTCGTGGATGGCAACCTAAAGGACGCGGAAAAACATTTGAAACGCGCCACCAAGGTTCTCCCCAGCTATGCGCAGGCTTGGAGCGCCCTCGGTCAAACCTGGGAGAACCAGTCGAATACCGAACAGGCTCGCCGGGCTTACGAAAGAGCGCTGATTGCCAATGCCGACTATGCGCCCGCCGCGGTGCGCCTTGCAAGACTCGACCTGGTACAACTTCACGATGCCGCAGCGCTCGAAGTTACCCGTCCAGCAATCGCGCAGCAGACCAATAATCCATTGATCTACTTCTATGATGCAGTGGCAAACACGCACTTGAAGGATTTCGACGCGGCGGAGAAGAGCGCACGCCGGGCCATCGAACTGGATATGCTGCATGAGGTACCGCAGGCCCACTACGTACTGGGAATATCACTCGGACAAAAAGGCGACGTGGCTGGCGCGTTGGAGCATATGCGCATATATCTTGCTATGCTCCCGAATGCGGGCGACGCCGAAGAGGTGCGGGCGCGCATTATCGCCCTAGAACGAACTGCTGGCGCCGCGGCACCTATCAAATAGACTCTAAATATTGTAGTGGCAAGGCCAAAAATTGGCTTCTGGCTAGAATCCGAATGTTTTTGATGACGCTGGCGGTTGACGGCAAAGAGGCGGTCAAGGCGACGGAGCGCGAGGCCATGGCAGCTATTGGCGCCAAAGAGCGTGACAACGGGCGCCACGTCCCTCGGTCCCGAACCGCGTCGTGTAGAGGCGATCACCGCAAAAGTCGCCGGACTTGAAGCCTCATTTCTGCGGGTCGGCGGGGTGGGGTTCAACGAGGCTGGGGTCGTCGACGGCAGGGCCGAAGAAGACGATGGCGTCGCGGAGGGCAGCGCGTTACCGTGGGAGATCGATTCGGACAAGCTAACGCCCGAACAACTGGATTGCATCGCCGAGCACTTGATCAAGAAAAGCTCTGTGTGTCAATCCCGAGGCGGTGGGTGTAGCTGCACTACGCCGTGGACAAAGCGGGCGTGACGCCCGGCTTTCCAGGCACTCTCAGCCAGAACAGCCGCAATAGCGTAGGAAGGGTCTTCGTCCGTATGCGAGCGCAAACAGTCCTCACGATTCGATAAAATGTCTCTGCAATCAAGAACGATAAAGCCAGCTTGAAAGAGGATGACGATGACCATAACAACTGAAAGGCCGGCTCTCAGTTCGGCCGCGGCAGCGTACTTAAGCAAAGAGCGAAAGCTCTTCATTGACGGGAAATGGGTGGCCGCGAAAAGCGGCAAGAGCTTCGCCGTTGAGGATCCGGCAACGCAAGAGACCATCGCTCGCGTCCCAGCGGGCGACAAAGATGATATCGACTTGGCGGTCCGCGCTGCGCGACGAGCTTTTGAATCCGGCCCATGGGCATCTTTCAAGCCGGCTGAGAGATCGCGAATTGTCTGGCGCCTGGCCGACCTTCTTGAGCAGCATCGCGACGAATTCGCCGAGTTGGAGGCGCTCGACAACGGCAAGCCGGTAACCAATGCCCGCAATGGAGACGTGCAGGGATCGATCGAGATGTTCCGTTACATGGCCGGATGGGCGACGCGATTGAATGGTGAAACGATCTCCGTATCCAGCCCTGGGAACTGGCACGCCTATACTTTGCGAGAACCAATTGGTGTTGTCGGCCAGATCATCCCATGGAATTTTCCACTGATGATGGCCGCATGGAAACTAGCGCCAGCGCTGGCGGCGGGATGCACGATCGTGCTCAAGCCCGCCGAGCAGACGCCGCTCTCCGCTCTGCGGTTCGGCGAACTCATCCAGGAAGCAGGGGTACCAGACGGCGTGGTCAACATTGTTACAGGGTACGGCGAGACCGCAGGTGCGGCCTTGGCTGAGCATCCGGATGTTGATAAAGTGGCTTTCACCGGCTCAACCGAAGTTGGCAAGCTCATCGTCAAGGCTTCCGCCGGAAACCTGAAGCGTGTCTCGCTAGAACTTGGCGGAAAGTCGCCAGCCATCGTATTTCCGGACGCCGATCTGGATCTTGCAATTGCTGGAACGGCAGCCGCCATTTTTTACAACCAGGGTCAGTGCTGCACGGCGGGCTCCAGGCTCTTCGCGCACAAGCGAGTGTACGATCGCATCGTTGCTGGGATTGTGGCGGAAGCCGGCAAAATGAAGGTCGGTCACGGCCTCGATCCGACCGTCAGTCTTGGGCCGCTTGTGTCGAAGGAGCAGCACGAACGCGTCACTGGCTTCATTCAGTCCGGTCGGCACGACGGCGCTGAGGTCGTCACTGGTGGAAACGCCTCGGCTGGTCCGGGTTATTTCGTTGAACCAACCGTGCTCGCGAAGACCAATCGCGACATGCGTGTGGTGCGCGAGGAAATTTTCGGTCCCGTGGTCTGTGTTCAGTCCTTCGACGATGATGATCTGGATGCGGTTGCCAAGTTCGCTAATGATACCGAATATGGCCTGCAGGCAAGCGTCTGGACACAGAATTTGAGAGTTGCCCACATGATGGCCCGCAAGATTAAGGCAGGCACAATCTGTATCAACACCCATAATTACGGCGATCCAGCGTGGCCTTTTGGCGGGTACAAGCAGTCCGGCTGGGGTCGCGAAATGGGGAAGGAAGTCATGGAGCACTATACGGAGACCAAGTCAGTCGCGGCAAGGCTGTAAAATCCAGCGTCGCAGGGAACCTCGCTGGTCCCGAGTCGCCTGTCCTAAGCCTGTGACGGTCTAGTTCCAAGTTCCAACTGCCGGTGCGAACTCATCTTGATGGCGATTTAGAGCCGTAATGAGTTCAGGCGGTAAGTGCTCGGTTGCTGCCCCAGTATAAGGCTGCCACCAGCAGGCCAGACATCGGTAGCGATGTTCCGCCAAGGGTTCGCCCCGTGAAATTCGGATCTCCGAAAGTAGATAAGCGCCGCAGCGAAGAACAATCGCATTGTCATACTAGTGGTTTTCAGCACTGAGTTGGGAATGTTCTTCGAATAGAGCGATTAGCTGTGAGGTCATCGCTATTTGTTGCCCGATATAATTACTCCACTCTGCCCGAGACATCCCACGGAATGCTTGCGAGAATATAACCGTATATTTGTCCTCGAGGGAACCAGGCGCTGGGTGGGTGTCGCGGAAGTAAACTGTGGCGGCATCGAAATCGGATATATTAGCAAGCATTTGTTGTCGCAGCCCGAATTCCCTAGCGCCGGCACGGCGCCTCGTATCCAGCGCGTCACGAATCGCCTTGTTGTCGCCCGCCGCGGTCCGATCAACGAAAAGAACACACGTGACGGACGCCGATAAGGATGAAGCAGTAAGTCCCTCCTGAGGATAATAAAGCCCCTCCATGGTGTCTGACTGACCGGCATGTAAAATGTCGTAAGTGCGCTGGTCTGCCGGAAGGACGAGGGCCTCAAGCCACTCTATTCTCGTGGATTGAGTCCCGCTCGGAGGATCTCCGTTCGCCGTTCGGAACCGAATTGAGGCAGAGGTTACGTCCTTGCCGCACTGGTTTGTCAGGGTAACATCTATACGCGGGCGCACCTTGGGCACTGGCTTACTGTCAGTGAGCTTAACCGCCACACAGCCCGGCTCAAGGGCGCCAGCTGCTGCGATGCGCGGCCATTGACCGAGCGTGAACAACAACAGTAACGGGAACCCGTTATGCAAACGCCGACGCATCAAACCTCCCTACCCTCCCGCGGTACTCTATACCGCCGCACGTGCGGGATCAGCTTCATACGATATCGATCAACCAATCTACGATCTGGATGATATTAGCGCAGATAAGCTGGTTTTGACAATAGTAAAACTCGGACGTTAATATCCAAAAGCGGGCACTTATTGTCAAGACCAAACCGCTTTGCCTGGCACATTTTAAGGAATCGGCGTTTGGCCTGAGATTGCGTTTACCCTGGGCGAGCCGTCGATACCGAGTTTTCAACCTGTGGCAACCGCGCTTCAATGACGATGGAACCGGAGTCCACGTCCGGCCCCTCATAGCGTGCGTGCGCCCTTACCGCGTTCGCATAAAGGAAGTGCGGCTTAAACCATTAGCCTGGCGCGCCGGCACGGACGCCCAAAAGCTACTACATTCCGTCTATGATTGCGTTCAGCGTAACGCTGGGCTGCATCGCTGCGGCGGACTTAGCGTCGTCCGGGAAATAATACCCCCCGATGTCCACTGGCTTGCCCTGCGCCACCATCAACTCCTGAGTAATCTTGCCCGCGTTCGCGGCCAGCGCGGCGGCTACCGGAGTAAAGCGTTGCTTCAACTCACCGTCCTCGTCTTGGGCGGCGAGTGCCTTTGCCCACGCCAACGCGAGATAGTACGTCGAGCCGCGGTTGTCGATCTCGTTCACCTTGCGCGAAGGCTCGCGGGCGTCTTCGAGGTACTGGCCGATGGCCTGGTCCAGTGTTTTCGAAAGCAGCACTGCGCGCGGGTTGCCGGTTTTTGTCCCCATCAGCTCCAGCGATGGCACCAGCGCACAGTATTCACCGAGCGAGTCCCAGCGCAAATGACCTTCTTTAACAAACTGCTGCACGTGCTTGGGTGCCGAACCGCCGGCCCCGGTTTCGAACAATCCGCCGCCTCTGAGCAGCGGCACGATCGAAAGCATGCGGGCGCTTGTCCCCAACTCGATGATCGGGAACAGGTCGGTGAGATAGTCACGAAGCGCGTTCCCCGTAACGGAGATGGTGTCCTCGCCGCGGCGAATTCGCTCTAGCGAGAATTTCATTGCGTCGACCGGCTTCATGATTTTGATTTCCAGCCCCTTGAGGTCTTGTTCCGGTAAGTACGCATTCACCTTCTGAATGATTTGCGCATCGTGGCCACGATCCGGGTCGAGCCAGAACACCGCGGGTGCGCCGGTTGCCCGCGCGCGTGTCACGGCCAACTTTACCCAATCGCGGATGGCCTCGTCTTTCGTCTGGCAGGCGCGGAAGATATCGCCGCGCTCGACGCTCTGTTCGAGCAGTGTCCTGGCGCCGGCATCAACGATGCGAATCGTGCCGTTGCCGGGCGCGGCAAATGTCTTGTCGTGCGAACCGTACTCTTCGGCCTTCTGCGCCATGAGCCCGACGTTGGACACGCTGCCCATGGTCGCTGGATCGAACTGTCCGTGTTTCTGGCAGTCCTCGATCACGGCCTGATAGATGGTGGCGTAGCAGCGGTCCGGGATCATGGCTACGGTGTCTTCGAGGCGGTCTTCTCTGTTCCACATCTTGCCGCCGTCTCGGATCACGACCGGCATCGATGCGTCGACGATCACGTCGTTGGGAACGTGCAGGTTGGTCTTACCTGCCCGCGAATCGACCATCGCCAAACCGGGGCCCTTGTCGTAACAGGCTGCAATATCGGCCTCGATCTCTGCCTTCTTTTTGGCCGGAAGGTGGTCGAGTTTGTCGAGGACGTCTGCCAGTCCGTTGTTGACGTTGGCGCCAATCTCTAGGATCGCGCCGGCGTGCTTGTCCAGGGCATCGGCGAAATACACCGCCACACAGTGCCCGAACATGATCGGATCGGAGACCTTCATCATCGTGCACTTCAGATGCAGCGACAACAGAGCATTGTCAGCTTTAGCGGCGGCCATCTGCTCCGCATAGAATGTCCGCAGCGCCGCCACGTTCATCACCGCGGAGTCGATGACTTCGCCCTCGAGCAGCGGGATGCTTTGCTTTAGCACCTTCACCGCGCCGGCAGCGTCCACGAATTCGATGCGCACGTTGGTTGCGGCACCGGCCGTCGTGGATTTCTCGCTGCTGTAGAAGTCCTTGTCGCTCATGTGGGCGACACGCGTCACTGAACCGGGCATCGAACCCTGCTGGGGCCAGTTTTTCATCATCTTGTGTGGATGCTTTTGCGCGAAGGCTTTCACCGATTTCGAAGCGCGACGGTCCGAATTGCCTTCGCGCAATACGGGGTTCACCGCCGAGCCCAGGACCACGGCAAAGCGGGCCTCGAGCGCACGCTCCTCTTCCGTAGACGGCTTCTCGGGATAGTCGGGTATGTTGTAGCCCTTTTCGCGGAGTTCCGCAATCGCCTCCCGGAGTTGCGGAATCGAGGCGCTGATGTTGGGGAGCTTAATGATGTTGGCTTCCGGTGTCTGCGCCAGCTTCCCCAGGCGCGTCAATTCGTCGGGAATCTTCTGGTCGTTCCGAAGACACTCGGGGAAGTTGGCGATAATACGTCCACCGAGCGAGATGTCAGCCGTTTCGATCTCCACCCCTGTCCCCTTGAAGTACGCTTGTAGGATGGGCAGCAGCGCGTACGACGCGAGTGCGGGTGCCTCGTCGGTCTTGGTCCACGTGAGCTTCATGTATTGGTGTCAGTGTGAATGAGTGTAGAAAGAACGCGACCCCAAAGCGGGACGGTCCCAAACTGAAAGCGTAGGATAGCATGACTAACCCGCTGAATCACACCTCAATAGTTTGCGTCTGACTAACCCACCTGTAAACAGAAGGTGATCTGTGATGGACTCTACTTATGGCAGAAGAGTCTGGAGTTGGAGTTGGTCGACGTGGCCGCCAAGAGATAGCGCGTCTGGCTGCTTTGTACCGCAAGAGCGAGATGGGGCGAAGCGATTTTTGTTGTAGTCATGGAATGGCTTTGAGCACGCTTGCCCGGCATCTGAAGAAGCAGTCTGGTGAGCAGCGGGTGAGTGGGAGCAGCATGGCTGGCGAGAGTCGGCTGATAACGGTGGAACTGGCCGCGATGTCGTCTTCGGCAGCAACTGGGAAGCAGTACAGCCCGCTTGCGGTGTTGTTGTCCAAGCCGAGACTCTGGTGGAACTGTTGAGCGTGCTGGAGAGGTCGTCGCCGTGTTCGGCTCTGGATCGGCGACGCGGATCTACCTTGCGTCCGGCGTGACTGACATGCGGAAGAATTTCAACGGCCTCTACGCCCTGGTGCGCGATCATCGGGGCTGTGATCCAGAAAGCGGAAGCGGTCTATGTATCGAAGGAAAACCGACGCTAGTCCAAGCCAGTTTTCC
>Ga0208691_1000157_pt1 | contig 22468 bp, 18 predicted proteins | sample June2015DPH_20_1_FD_184719 | JGI IMG/M metagenome (GOLD analysis project Ga0208691, IMG submission 184719) | Peatland microbial communities from SPRUCE experiment site at the Marcell Experimental Forest, Minnesota, USA - June2015DPH_20_10... | ecosystem: Environmental > Terrestrial > Soil >... | reverse complement strand
AGGTTCCGTTCTCCGCTACGCTGCTCGTTGATCCCGCCGTGTCGACCTCGCTCGCGCCCGAAGCCAACCATCGGTTGACCGACATCTTGCGTGCGTTGCCGCAAGGTGAGCTCGACGGGCTCATCGACCGCCTCGCCATTCGAATCGACCCGGCAAAGCGGATCGACGTCCCGTCGCAAGTCGCACGCGCTCTCGTGTCGTTGACCGAGCTCCGTGACGCAAGCCGTTTGAACCCTGCCTGCACGGAGTTGATCCATCGTGTCGCCGAGGCGCACGGCTCGCTCCGGGTCACGTCCGTGCCTCCGGCTCTCGAGCCTCTGCTCGCTCGCGGACTCATGTTTGCCCGTTCGGCGGAAACGAGCGTCGAGCTCATTCTTCCTTCCGCGTATCTGGTGCAGCTCAAGTCGTGGGAAGGCGAGGATCCCCGCGGGCTGAGGGCGCTGCTATCCCAGGCCTCCTTCGAGACGACGACGGCGATTGCGTCGCACTATCTCGGCCGACCGGCGACCCCACCGATCGCGCTGTCTCTGGAGAGCGCATGGGAGGTCCTGGGCGACTCGGTCAAGCTGTCCGACGAAATCGGTAAGCTATCCGGGACCGAGCGCCGCGTCCTCGAAGGGGTCGATTCGGAGGGCGGCGAAGTCGACACCGAAGAGCTCCTGGAGCTCGAGCGCGAGCCCTTGCGCCTTCGCACGGCAACGGGCGCGACGCCCTCTCGGCGCGGAGTGGGCTTTTCGCTGGAGCGGCGAGGTCTTCTTATCCCGGTTCACCCGAATCGGCACGTCGTACCGACCGAGGTAAGCGCAATCATCGGCGCGGCCCATCACAGCGAGCGCGAAGCGCGACGCGAGGCCGTGAAGCAGTTCGTTGCCTCGGGCGATCACGCTCCTCGCCGAGCTCGCTTCTCGCTCGATCCTTCACCGCTGGCCATGGGCCTGGCTACGGCCTCTCGCGAGGCGGGGCGTACACCCGAGGGGCGCAGCCCCTCCGGAACGGTTCTCGAGGTGCGCGCCGGGGTCGGCACGCCGAAGTCGTTGGTGCAGAAACTCGCTGCGCGTTTTGGCCGGGACGCCGAGCACGTGGCCCTCATCGTTGCCCTGTCCCGCGCCATCGGACTTTGGGACGCTTCGGCTACGAACACATCCTCGCCTCCAGGCACTTTCACACTCCAAGATCTAACGGTGCAGCTCTTTGTGGCGTGGAGACGGGGAGGCGCGTGGGACGAAGCGCGCAACGAGCCGGAGATGCTGCGACTGGCGGCGGAATCTCGCGACACGAGCCCAGCCGGCGTCGTGCGCGAGATGGTCCTCGAGGCACTGCGCGAGCTTGGCGAGGGCCGATGGGTTCCGTGGTCGTCGCTCGCACGTTGGCTCAAGAGCGACCACCGGGTGCCCGGGCTGTCCCGGCTGCTGCGCCGATGGGCCGAGCGCGTCGGCGCGGATCCGGTCGACCCGATGGAAGTCGCACGCCGCATCGTGCACGAAAGCCTTCCGGCGCTCGGAATCCTCGACCTCGGCGAGGACGAAGATCTCGCGCAAGACGGCGAGCTCGATACCCGCGGCAGCCCCATGGCGCTGCGCCTGACCGCGCGGGGCCGCGCCCTGGTCGCCGACAAGGTGCCCGCGAGCGACGGAGCGCCGTCCAAATTCCTCGACACGCACGTATTGCGTCTGGGTCCGCAAGCTCGAGTCGGAGCCATTCTGGCCATCGCGCCGCTCGTCGAGGTCGGCCGCGCGGCCGAAACGCTCGATCTCATGATTGCGCCGCAGACGTTGGCACGCGCCCTTTCCGCGGGTCTCGAAGCGGACGTGCTCCGCTCCCGAATCGAAGCGCTCGCGCCGTTGCCCGAGTCGCTCTCGCGGACGCTCGCGCAGGCAAGCGTCGTGGTCGGCCGCGCCACATGGGCACCGGCGAACGGCTTTCTCTGGGTCGAGGACCCGAACGTCCGCGAAATGCTCCGAACGCGCCGGCCGACTCAAGAGCTTTTTGCCGATCCTTCGCCTCCCGGCGGTCTGCTGGTGCTGGCGGGGGTGGATCTGGACCGCCTCGCACGACGATGCCGGACGATCGGAGTCGAGATTATGGCCGACGGTCAGGTGGTGCGGGCGCGCACCAGTTCCCCGTCGGGTCTCCCAAAGTCGGTGCCTCCTCCGCGAATGACGCCGGGACGCGGGTCTCAAAAGGCGGACAAGTAGCTGGCGCGCTCCGCAGCCCACGACTCGATCGAGCGGCGGCTGGTTTGGGCGACGACCCGCCCGCTTGCGACGAAAATTTCGATGGGAAGCTGTCGACCGTTGTAGGAGCTTGCCATCGTGTAACCGTAGGCGCCCGCGTCCAGGATGGCGACAAAAGGGGGAGGATTGGCCGGAAAGGAATGCTGTCCGAAATCGTCGCTGCTCTCGCAGACCGGACCGACGACCCGCCAAGGCAATGCCGTCGCCTCGTCCACCTCCCGGTCCACGGGCACGACGCGGTGGCGAGCCTGATAGAGCGCCGGGCGAATGAGATCGTTCATCCCGGCGTCGATCATCAACCATCGAGCTCCACTCGCGACCTTCACCTGAATGACACGGGCGAGCAGGATTCCATGGGTTCCAACGAGCGACCGACCCGGTTCCACGTAGAGCGCGAGATCGTCCAGGCCGACGAGCCTTTGCTCCCGGCGGGCGGCGCGTACGAAGTCCGCCGGCTGAGGCAGGACGGAGGGGGCCGTGGCGGTGCCAAATCGGCGGACGGTCGGCGCCGCGGTGTAATCGATACCGAAGCCTCCGCCCGAATCGACGAACGCGAGCGACGCTGCACGACCGTCCGAGCGCAGGGCACGGGTGACTCCGAAGAGGACGCGGCACGCCTCGACGTACGGCGATACGCTCGTGAACTGCGAGCCCGCGTGCGCCGCCATGCCGACCAGATCCAGGTTGCCGGCCGCGCCGATGAGTTCGACGGCACGCCCCACGTCGTCGAGCGCGACGCCGAACTTCGCTGCGTCATGCCCCGTCGCAATGCTGGCGTGTGTTACCCCCTCGAGATTGACGCTCGGATTCACACGGATGCTCACCCGCGCCCGCCGGCCCGCGGCGCTCGCTCGCGCCCGGACACGGGTGATTTCCTCGACACTTTCGAGCTGCAGCGCGGCGATTCCGCGCGCACCGCACGCGATGGCCCGATCGATCTCCTCGTCCGTCTTTGCAACGCCACTGAACACGACTTCCTCCGGCGCTACACCGCACGACGTGGCGACGAGAAGCTCCGCTCCGCTCACCACGTCCGCGCCGCATCCCTGGCCGGCAACGGCCCGAAGCACCGGACCCGCCGTGTTCGCTTTAACGGCATAGGCTACGAGATGCGATGCGTCATCGAACGCAAGTTGCAGGGCGCGAGCCTCGGCGGCGATTGCATCGAGATCGTAAACGTACGCCGGGGTGCCGGCCCGCATCGCCAGATCCGCCAGGTCGATGCCGCCGAGACGAAGAAGACCTGACGCGTCACGGGTGAGGGACATGGCGAATCACTCGAATGCGAGGCCAGGCTGTAGTACCGTCCGGGCTCGCGCCGGATCAAGGGGGGAGCGCAAAGTCGCGCAAACTCCCATCCGTAACTCGGTTAAACCACCCTTTGAACCAAATGTCGTCACTGCGTCGCGCCAAACTCGTTTGCACGCTCGGACCGGCCTGTGACTCCCTGGATGGCTTGCGCGGGCTCATCGCGGCCGGGATGGATGTGGCGCGCTTCAATTTTTCGCACGGCACGCACGAGGAGCACGGTGCACGGCTGTCCCGGTTGCGCAAAGCATCGGATTTGGAACACAAGGCGGTCGCGGTCCTGCAGGATCTTTGCGGACCGAAGATCCGCACCGGGTCGTTCCCACGGAAGTTCGATTTGCCGTCCGGCGCGGACGTGACTCTCTTCGAGGGGGACGCATCCAGCGACGAGCGCGTCGTGCCCATTCAATATGAGGGCCTCTCGGCCGACGTGCGCTTGGGCGACCGGATCCTGTTCGACGATGGGCGGCTCGTTCTCACGGTCGTCGGCGTCGAGTCGCAGCGAGTGAGAGCGCGCGTCGACCAGGGTGGGGGCATGCGCGACCACGTCGGTGTCCACTTGCCCAGCAAGACGATGCGCGTTTCTGCACTGACGGAAAAAGACAAGGAAGACCTCGTGTTCGGCTTGTCGAGCGGCATCGATTACATCGCGATGAGCTTCGTGCGGCGCGCCGCGGATATTCAGCAGATCCGCGACATCTGTCAGGCCTGGGGCGCGCCGACGCCGGTGGTGGCCAAGGTCGAGACGCCGGACGCGGTGGAGAACCTGGAGAGCGTGGTCGCCGCAAGCGATGGCGTCATGGTCGCCCGGGGCGATTTAGGCGTCGAGTTTCCACCCGAGCGGGTTCCGGTGATCCAGCGACAAATCCTTGCCGTTGCGCGGCGTGTTCGCCGGCCGGTCATCGTCGCGACGGAGATGCTGCAATCGATGACGAAGTCCACTCGGCCGACGCGTGCCGAAGCGAGCGACGTCGCGACCGCTGTGTACTCGGGGACCGACTGTCTCATGCTCTCGGGAGAGACCGCGACGGGTGACCACCCGACGCTGGCGTGCTCGATGATGAGCCGAATCGCGCTCGAGGCGGAGGGCAGCCCTTTCTTCGAGCATGCTCCGTATCTCTCCCGAGCGACCAGCGTCGCCGAGGCCGTTGCCCGCGGCGCTTGCAACACGGCCCGCGAAATCGGCGCCAAGTACCTCGTCGCCTTCACCGAGAGCGGCTTCAGCGCGATGACGGTGAGCCTGGCGCGGCCGGATGTGCCGATCATTGCCTATTCTGCCAACGCCAAGACACGGCGGCGGATGGCGCTTTATTGGGGCGTCGTTCCTCGCGAGATACCCGCGATGCACGACACGGATCAGCTCGTGGACTGGTGCACCGGAGACTTGCTAGCGGCTGGCTATGGGTCGCCCGGCGAGAGGGTGGTCATCGTGTTCGGGGCACCCGTGGGCGTCAGCGGGAGCACCAATTCCATTCGGGTTCACGTTCTCGGCTAGAGACGGCGCGCGTCGGCGCACGGGTCCAAAACGAATTCCATTCGGGTTCACGTTCTCGGCTGGAGACGGCGCGCATCGCCGCACGGGCCCAAAACGCTTGCTCCGCACGGGCGCAGCCGTAAGAATGCGGCCCATGGATAAGACTCTTCGCTGCACGGTCTGCACTTGGCGTGGCGCGTGGGCCGAGGCCGCGGCCATGCGCGTGCGGCCGGCGCCCCTGCCTCCGGCTCTCGAGGAGATTCAACGCGCCTACGAGCAACGGCAACTCGAGGAGGAGCACCTCGGAGGTCACCGGCCACCGCCGTGCCCGCAGTGCGGCCATCATACTCTCGCGGTGCACATGAAACGCGGACACGCGGCAGTCTGACGACCTCGGGCGAGAAGCTCAGCGCGACGTGAGCTCCACGACAAGTCGCGTCCGTCCGACCAAAAACTCGTCGCCGTGGATGATCTCCTGCTCGCCCTTGATACGGACAAAGACACCCGTCCGTGAGCCCAGGTCTGTAAGGAGAATCGAACCGGCCTGTTCTTCGATGAAGCAGTGCTCGTCGCTGACCAGTGGATCGCTCGGAAACACGAAGTCGCCATACGACGATCCGATTTGCAAGGTGGTCCCCCGTGCCAGCACGCATGCGCCGAGGGCACCTCCTTCGAAGATCTGGACGACGCGGAACGACGAAAGCCACTTGGGCGAGGAATAGAAGTACGTCGGGCCGGGATCAGGACTATCTGCTGGAGGAGGATTGCGCTCGATCCGCAAGAGCTGATCGCCAACAATGAACTCATCGCCGGGACCGAGCTCTACCGGCGCGCGGATTCGCAAGAAGACACCGTTTCCGGCCTCGAAATCCTGGAGCCATAGTCGCTCGTCGCGGAACCGTATCGCGGCTTCACGCGGATGGCAGAACCGTTCGCCGGGAAGCGCGATTGCGCCCGTCGAACCCACAATCGCTTCGGCGCCCAATGGCTCGTACGCGGGCGGGCCTCCACCCACTCGGCGCACGACGGTGACTCGGAAGTGCGCCCGCTGAACGGCCGACGAGAGCGGCGGGGCCACGGCCTCCGGCGCAATTGCAACGGCGATCTCGCCGGCGGCGTCGACACGTGACTTCTTTTGCGTGGCAAGTTTCTGAACGTCGACCTTGGGCGGGTAGTCCAAAAGATGCACGCCGCCGACTGCACGTCCGTCGATAATCTCGTCGAACCTGCCTTCACGCAGCGCGATGGCCATCTCGAACTGCTGCGCCTTCATGAGCTGGCGGACGTAAAGGGCCACATCCTCGCGGCGGACGTGCTCGGCGTACGACCGTTTGTGGCTTCGGATGACGTGGCCGCCGTCGGCAAAAAGGTGCGTGATGATGTGCGGTTTCTCGAGACCGCTGTCCTCGGTCTGAATATGGAAGGTGCGATCCTTGTATTTGACGTTGTTGTTGAATCCGAGCTGCGCCCGGACGAACGACGGGCGTGCTAGCTCGCGATCCAGACGCCCGACCTCTTCGACCGACCAACGCGCAATCGCCTGGTCGAGGATGCTCTGGTCGCCCGCGATGCCCTCCATGCGTTCGAACGCGAGCTGCGCGAGCCGAGATGCGGGATCGATCCGAAGCGCCTCGGCAAGCAGCTTCTGCCCTTCCTGATCATTGGGCCCGCACGCGGCCGATGCGGCGAGGATTGAAACGGCTTCGCCCGGTTGACCCCTGTCGAGCAGTCCCCTGGCTACGCGTGACGCCGCTGCTCGGCGAGCGGACATCGCGACTGTCTCAGAGCCGAGGTTCATTGGCCCAATCATCCCCGCGCACACCCGGCGCGTGCAAGTATCCTCGCACCTTCCGCTTGCGCCCCGATCCCTGCCCCGCCAAAACACGCGCAGACCTCGAATGGGATCGTGTCCTCGGTGCACTCGCCGATCGTTGCGCGGGTCACTAGGGCGCGAAGTGGCCCTCGCACTTCCGTTCGCCGACACACGGGAACTGGCGCGCACATGGCTCGCCCAGGCTTCGGAAGCAACGCGGATGCTGAACGAGGGCCATCCGCTACCGGTCGGCGACGGGCCGAGCGTCCGCGAGGCCGTGGAACGAGTACGAATCGGCGGCACGCTGTCCCCGGTCGAGTTGCTCGCACTCGGCCGCATGCTCGAATCGGCCCGGATCCTGCGACGCTTTCTCACCTGGCAGCGGGCGGCCCTCCCGGCCCTCTTCGACGCATGTTCCACCGACCCGACACTCGACGCCATCGCCGACGAAATCGCGCGAAACTTCGAGGCCGACCCGATCGGCGAACTTCAGCGAAGAGACGCCGATCCGGGGGCGAGACAATACCTGTGACCTGCGCGGATTCCGCGTCGACGACGGAGTCGCCGTGGCGGCGAGTTTTCTCGACCGCGAAGTCAACGAAGGACGATTGGTCGTTTTTCTTCTTCACGGACGCGGAGCAGACGGACTCCGAGACGCCCTTCGAACGGAGCTGTCACGCTCGACGTGCGTCCGTCGCTTTCGATTGGGCGACCGACACCACGGGGGCGAGGCTGTGACGGTCGTATGGCTCACCTGAAAGGGCGGTCGGAGACATCGACAGGGCCTCCGCCCATTACGGAGCCCAGACGGTAGTCACCCGTCGCAAGCCCGAGGCAGTCTCGCGGCGGGTGGATTCCGTGTGGGCCCCCCAGCGGCCCTAAAGCGGGCCTAGTCCTTTTGGCCTACGCCTCGCAGATCGCCGCGCGAATCGGCTTCGATGAAGATCTTTCGCATCCGCGGCATTGCGGCGCGGATGCGTGCCTCGAGGCCGTTCGTCGCAAGCTCCACCTCTTCGACGGTAAGCGTCGAACGAAACGCGACCTTGAGCGCCAGCAGGATGACGTCGGGTCCGAGATGCATCGTCAGAAGCTGCGTGACCCGTTCGACCCCATCCACGCCGGATGCCAGCTCGACGACTCGCATCCGATCTTCGGACGTTGCGCTTTCGCCAATGAGGAGTCCGTGCGTGACCTTCGCAAGCACCAGTGCAACGGCGCAGAGGAGCAGACCGATCAAGACACTCCCAATCGGGTCCCAGAACGGTTGCCCCGTCAGCGCGCTCGCGCCGAGGGCGGCGAGCGCCAAGACCAGCCCGACAATCGCGGCCGCGTCCTCGGCAAGCACGAGCGGGATCGTCGGATCCCGTGCATCGAGCAGGGCACGCAGCAAGGGACGACCGCCGGTCACCTTTCCAAACTCCACCAGGGCGGCACGAAGGCTCGTCCCTTCGATGACCAGCGAAAGCCCCAGCACTGCGCAGCTCACGCCGCGACCCTCGGCGCGGACCGGATGGGCCACTCGTTCGATCCCTTCGAAAACGGCGAATGCCCCGCCCACGCTGAACAGAAGCAGCGCCACGACGAAGGGCCAGAAGTAAAGCTCACTTGCGCGTCCGAAGGGGAACCGATCGTCGGGCGGACGTGCCGCCAGGCTCATGCCGACCAACAGCAAAGCCTGATTGCCCGTGTCCGCGAGCGAGTGTACGGCCTCGGCTAGGGTAGCCGTCGAGTGCGACGCGGCGGCGGCGGCAAACTTGCAGGCGGCGATGGCGACGTTTCCTGCGAGCGCCACGAGAACGACCTTTCGGCTATCCAGCATGAATCATGGCGTGTTACCTCGAATTCGTCGTGAGCTCGACGGGCTTCACATTCGATGTCGATGGCCGCACCGGATCGGGCCTTTTCTATGGGATGGGTCAGCCCTGCGCGCGCGTCGTACTCGGTCATGGGGCGGGCGGGCGGCAGAGCCACCCTTTCATGGTGGGCATCGCTTGCGCGCTAGCAAGACGTAAGATCCACGTCTTCACGTTCGATTTTCTCTATGCTTCCGCAGGAAGGCGCGCACCGGACCCGACCCACGTTCTCGAAACGACCTGGCGCGCGGCGCTTGCCGCCCTGCGGGTTCGATGGTCGTCTCCAGCCGTTCCGCTCTTCATCGGCGGCAAGTCGATGGGAGGGCGCATCGCGACGCACGTAGCCGCCGACGAAGACGTCGGGGCCCAGCAACTGGCCGGCCTCGTTCTCCTCGGATATCCACTTCATCCGCCGGGCAAACCCGAGCAGCTGCGCGCCGCTCATCTCACGCGGGTGCGCGCGCCTATGCTGTTCGTCCAGGGCTCCGGCGATCGGTTCGGACGCCCGGACGAACTTCGCCCGATCGTCGAATCCCTCTACCCGGGTTCGCGTCTGTTCGTGGTCGAGGGCGCCGATCACTCCCTCGCGCTGCCCAAGGGGCGCGGGCGGAGGCCCGACGAAGTGATCGAGACCGTAGCCGACGAGGTGGCTCGTTTCGTCACCGGGTGAGTACGATGCGAAGGCGCGCCCGTGCCCCTTGCATGAAGGCACTCTCCGCGGCGCGCAAGCGCTCCGCGATGAACCACCGCCGTAGGGGGGTCCGTACCTCCTCGAACGGTTTGCCGCGATACGGATGCGCCGAGGTACGGAACACCTCTCTCAGCTGCTCCTCGCTCGGTTCGAGGACTTGTGTAACGGCGCGATCCACGTAGAACGCCGCAAGCGCCCGACGACGCCACAGAGCCTTCACCTCGGATGCGTCGAGCTGCTCAGCGGCCGCCGCCGCCCCGACGCGACCTTGCCCTCCCAGCCGCTCGTAGAGCGCGAGAGTAAGCTCTTCTTCAAGACGTGACAAATCCCGCTCCGTCGGCCGCCGCGCGGCGGGCGAGCCCGAGATGAGCTTCTGGGCGAGAGCCGTGAGCACCTCCTCGCCGATGTCGTTGTCAAGCGCGGCTCTGACGTGCCGCTCGTCGTATCCTTCGCCCAAGCCCTCCGGCCGCTCCGCCATCAACTCGAGCCGCGCCTCGAGCGCGAGCGTTCGTTCGAAGACGAAGCGCGGCCGCTCGGCCCCGCCGGTCTCAGCCGTGATGAACCGAACCACTGCGCGGTCGACGACGGCGTGCGTCGGCGCGTCGTCTGCGAGCGCTGCCCCCGGCAACACCATCGCGCCCAATGTCGCAAGGACCTTTGCGGAGCCGCCGCGTGAATTCACGACGATTCGTCGCGCTTCTTCAGGGAATCCTCCGTCGTCGAGGGTGCCGTCGCTCCTCGTTCTTGAATCATGTGATCGGCATGATGGGCGAAGCTGCGCGCAGCCCGCCGAGTTTTCAGAAACTCGGCGAAACCGACGACGATCTCGAGATCCCTGGGTCCGAGCGTGTCCCCAAGCTCCTTCAAGCTCTGTCGCAACGTCTCGGCGTTGCGGAGCCTGCGGCCGCTCTGCGATTTCGGTGCGGACTCCTCGGTCGACTCCGGAGCCGATTCGGGTGCCAGCGCCGGCGCGGGATCGGACCACGCTTGTCTCGCGACCGATTGGATGGCGTGAGCATTCAACCACGCCTCCATGAAGGTCCGCAGGCGCTCGCTGCGAAACGCAAACCACCGCTCGCGGTCCGTAGCGTAGTTCATCAGCACGTCCTTGAAGCGACGGAACGCACCCTTGCCGTCGATAGCCTGCGAGAGCTTGCTCCGAAGCTCGGTGTCTTCCACCGTGGGAATGAAGCGCTCCATCCAGCGATATTGCTCGCGCGAACTGACGGGCTCGACGCGCAAATACGTGCCGTCCGACGCGATGCGCACGTGCATTTGCGGGTCGGCGACGCCGTCGACCACGCGCAAGACTTCGCCCGTGGTCAGATGCAAATAACTGTGCACCTCGGGCGCGTTGTTTTCGAAGGCGTCCTCGAGCGCCTCCCAGTCCACGGGCACGTCGCGCAAGGGCGCAGGCTCGGTGCCCGCCCCCAAGCGATCCCCCGCATTGCTGCTCGACATGGCTTTCCTTTCTCCGGCAAAATGACCGGCCTCGAGCGACCGGCTGTCCGAGATCCAGCGTGCTGGAACGTCCAGGCGCGCCGGGCTCGGGCGCGTAACGGCCGGCAGAAGAACCTGAGACGCACTTTCGTTGATCGCATGCGTGCGCTCTTTCCCAGAATCGCACGCGCACGCCCGGCGCGAAAGGGGGGGCTCCGACCCGCAGTCCTTCGAGGCCTGCGAAAGGACTGGCGCCGCTGGTCAAACGTCAGCGCGGCCGCACCCCGCATTCAAAGCGAACGCGGGCGCACCGAGCGCGCGCGGCGCACGGCATCCGTCCAGCGATCCCAGTGGGCCGCTCGCTCGGCTTGCGCCAATTTTGGCTCGAACCTGGACTCGAACCGCACGAGACGCGCAGCGTCGTCGAACCCAAGGCAAAGAGCCGAACCGATGCCGGCCAGCATGGCGGCACCACGCCCCGTGGACTCGACGTCTGCCGGGCGCTCGACCACCACGTCGGCGACATCGGCCTGAAACTGCATGAGGGTGTCGTTGGCCGCAGCTCCCCCATCGACGCGCAGCCGAGCCAGCGGGCGCTTCGCGTCCTTGACCATGGCATCCAAGAGATCGCCCACTTCGAAGGCAATCCCTTCGAGTGTGGCGCGGGCCAGATGCGCCGCGGTCGTGCCGCGCGTGAGGCCGGTAATCGTGCCTCGCGCATCCGGATCCCAATGCGGTGCGCCTAAGCCCGCAAGCGCGGGGACGAAGACGACGCCCTCGCTACTGGAGACTCGCCTCGCGAGGACCTCGACGTCCTTCGCGGCTTGGATGATGCCGAGCCCATCGCGGAGCCACTGAACCGCGGCGCCGGCAGTGAATGCGCTGCCCTCTAGCGCATACGTCGTGGCGCCGTTAATCCGCCACGCGACGGTCGTCACGAGGCCGTGATCGCTCCAGATTGGACGGTCGCCGATGTTCATCAGGACGAAGGCACCGGTGCCGTAGGTGCACTTCGCGTCGCCCTCGCGAAAGCAACCCTGTCCGAACAACGCCGCTTGCTGATCGCCCGCGATTCCCGCGATCGGCACCCCATCGGGCAAGAAGCCGACACCGGTCGTGCGTCCGACGACTTCGGCGCTCCCGACGATCGTGGGAAGCACCGTCTCGGGAACTCGAAAAAGCCCGCACAGTTCGGAGTCCCACTCGCCCCGCGCGAGATTCATGAGCAGCGTGCGCGATGCATTGGTCACGTCCGTGACGTGAGCCGCACCACTCGTCAACTGACTTACGAGGAAGGTGTCGACCGTACCGAAAGCCAATTCGCCGCGGCCGGCGCGCTCCCGCGCGCCTTCGACGTGGTCGAGCAGCCACGCGATCTTCGTTGCACTGAAGTACGCATCGATCACGAGCCCTGTCCTCTCTCGCACGCGCGCCACCGTCCGAGGGTTTCCCTTCAAGGCCTCGCAAACATCCGATGTGCGCCGGCACTGCCAGACGATCGCGAGATCGATGGGCTTGCGCGTTTCACGATCCCAAACGAGCGTCGTCTCGCGCTGGTTCGCAATGCCGATCGCCGCGACGTCGCTTCCGGAGACTCCGGCCGCCCTCAGCGCATCGCGAACGCAATCTTCCACGCTCGTCCAAATTTCCCTCGCGTCGTGCGAAACCCACCCGGGTCGGGGAAAGTGCTGCCGAAACTCAGCGGTCGATCGGCCGAGCGTTCGGCTTGCGGAACCGCCGACCACTTCGACAACGAGCGCCGTCGAGCCCGTGGTCCCTTGATCGATCGCCAGGATGTGATGGGGCATGGAAATACAAGATTATCCGAAAGCTCAGCGACCCCGGGGCCGCGACAGAATGCTGGACCCGACCAAGAGGACCGTGCTCAGGACCGAAACACCAAAGAGCCAGCGAGCCAGCAAGAGTTCACGGTGCCGCCAAGAGTCGAGTCCCTCATACCCTGCGAACAGCGCGATTGCTGTGTAAATCATCTGGCGAGCGGCGGCGTACAGGGCCGTCGTTCCGTCTCGCAATCCGCGCACCCGGACTTCGAGCTCGCCACGGCTCGCCTTGGTCAAGAACCGACGGACGTCTTCTGGGAGCGTCATGGCACCCATCGCGACGTCGCGAATGGACTCCATGGCGATCTGTGCGAAATCACGGCTTCCGAGCACATACTGATGCAAGTACGGCTGAATGATCGCCACCGGATTGAGCTCGGGGTCCAGAAGGGAGCAGCACCCGTAGACGAGCAAAAGAGTGCGTTCGAGAAGCACCCAGTCCTTCGGGATATGAAATGCACCCGACAGTTCGCGCAGCCCGATATTCATACGCCGCAGATCGAGAAGATTCTCCAATCCCCTCTGCGGGTCGATGCGCAGATCTTTCAAGTTGAAGCTGTCGAGACGCACCTCCTCCTGAAACCGCCGGTGGAAGTACTCAATGATCCTCTCGCTCAGTGTGTCATCGGTGGCGCGAGAAATGAACCCCATCTTGCGCATCGACTTGACGAGCCGATCCGTGTCTCGTCGAAGAACCCCTTCGAGGAATTCCGTGATTCCCTCCCTCATGCGCGGGCTGAGTTCAGCGACGGCCCCAAAATCGAGTAGGACGATCTTGCCGTCCTTTTGCACCAGCAAATTCCCCGGATGGGGGTCGGCGTGGTAGACGCCATCGACGAAAATCATTTGGCAGTACAAGCGAACGAGGCGCCGTGCGACCTCCCGCTTGTCGACGCCCAAACCGTCGAGCGCAGTTACGTCGCTCACCTTGACGCCTTCGACGAAGGTCGTGGTCAACACGCGGCGGGTGCACAGTTCGCGCAGCGGCTCTGGGAAAACGACGCGGTCGTCCGTCGCAAAGTTTTTGGCGATCCGCTCGATGTTGTCGGCCTCGAGCTCGAAATCGAGCTCCTGCGACACGAGCTCCTTGATCTGATGATAATAGGCGTCGAGCCCTTGGACGGGTGCAAACCATCGAACGATCCGCATGATGTGCCGAATCGTGGCCAGGTCGAGCACAACGATCCGATCGATTTCTCGATGCTGCACCTTGAAGCAAACGCGACGACCGTCGACGAGATAGGCCCCGTGCACCTGCCCAAGCGAAGCGCTCGCGATCGGCTCGCGCTCGAGCGACGATATCATGGCCATTCGTGGACCGAGTTCGCGCTCGAGACGCTCCGCAATCTCGGCGTACGGCCGTGGAGGGACCTGGTCCTGCAACGCCTCCAGCTCGACGCGGAACTCGTCGGGTAGGAAATTCGCCATGATCGACAGCAATTGACCGACTTTGATGAACAGGCCCTGCAAATCGACGATGGCCCGATACACGCGCCGGGCATTTCGTGTGTGGACGGCGCCGATGTGCGTGTCCCGCCAGATTCGACCGAAGACACGCGCGCGCACCGCCAGCCCGACGTAGCTCGCGATGACGACGAAGGTCGTCGTGTAAGCTCGCACGAAGCGCCACGCGCCGACCGACGCCCCCTTGTGGATCCCTCGAACCACCGGGCGCGCGGATGTTGCCCTGGCAGGTGTGCCGAGGACGGGCGGATGCTCTTGGGGAGTGAATGCCTCGGACATCACGCTCTCGTTGGTGTCATCCATAACCAAGGACGTCGTCACGTTCTATCGTCTGCCCGATCGTAGCCGTGGCACCTTGCCGACCGAGGCGGCCATGCGCCCGTCCGATGTTCAGCTGGCGTCCGGTCCTGGTTGAGGGCGAGCGTGGGTGCTCCACCAGGCGCGCGCCCGGGTGACGCGAGAGCGTGAAATCGACGCACCACCGAAGCAGTGCCCGGTTGCGTAGGCGCTCAGGCGATCGTCGAGTGGGAATGAGTGACAGACCGCAAAGGAGCTGTGCAGCATGTGGAGGGCGGCTCGAAAGCATCGCTTTCGATCGTCGATGAGCTGCGGCCCCGTCCACCCTTCGCGAGTCACGCCCTGGCCGACGCGAATTTGCATCAAGCAATAGGAGCTGCCTCCGTCCCCACGGCCAAGACCGTCGTCCACGGACTTGCGAAAGGAGCTCTCGTACGAGGCGACCGACAGCATGAGGAGCGCCGTCTGGGCGCGTGCATCGTGTCCGGCGAAGAGGGGTACCTCGGCTTCGTCGAGAATCACCGACGCCAGATCGCGCGCTATATTTTCGTATCGAGCCGTCACTTGTTCCCGCGATTCCATCGGCGCCTGAGCATGCGGCGGCACCCACGCGACCATGGCTGCGACGAGGTACGTCACGAGACTCTCCATCATCACCTCCCGTTGGATCGGGCTCCGGGTCTTTGGGTAAGCTCGAACGCCCAGAGGTCCGCCCAAGCAATGTTTGAGCCCACACGTGGCACAATTCGTGCCCAAGTATCGACCGTTTACTCGACGACATCAAACTCCGTACGACCGACAAGCTGCCCGTCTTCGGTCTCAACGTCCACTGACCATCGACCGACGAGTTCGGTCGGCAAGTCGTTTGCGCTGAGCGACGAGCGCAAGCGCACCACGCCCTTGGGCCCGGCGATTCGCGATGTCTGCTCGCTTTGTCTGTGCACCTCCCGTCCTTGATGGCGCCATACGTGCCGAAGTTGGTCACCCTTGCCCCCGGGAACGACCACGTCCGTCACGGCAATGAGCTCCTGGATGACGGACGGGTGCAACGTCTTGACGGCCATGGCCAGTCGTCCGTCCGTGAGCTGTTTGGGACCGACCCCCGCCGTGGATACATACATCGGGATCGGCGGAATTGCCGCCCGGGCTGCGTAGGCCACGCCAATGCCGGCTGCGAGACTCATGGCGAAAATGGGGATGTAGATCTTGCTTTGGAGTTGTCGCTTCGTGACGTGGATCGTCCAAAAACTGACGACTGAAATTGCCGCGGCCGCGAGCAACGACCAGAGCGTCCGCGTGTCCGGAAACAGCGCAGGCGTGACAAGATTCAAGCAGCCGAAAAGGGTGATACCGTGAAACAGAGACGCGAGCCATCGCCGTCGCATGAGCACGCGATCGAAGACGATATCGAGCGTCGAAATCACCGCACACGCCGCGAGGACCAGCACGAACCAGGCGTTTGCCGCATCGAACGTCGTCGACTGCCAATAGAAGGGGAGTAAGAAAAACAGCATCCCTTGATAAAGATTCTTCAGGGCGTAGGTCATTACGTAGAAGCGGACGCGCGTTCTGGGCCCCGCATCGTCGAAGGCGCTCGGCGGATCGTCGGAACGAAACACCCGAAAGAGCACCACCACGAGCAACCACGCGACGCCCAGCGAGATGGCCAACCAGCGCGCATGCTCGAAGCCTTTCCTCGCGAACGCGACGACCCCGGCCCCGAGAGCGAGTGCGTACCCCGAATGAATCCACCAAAGCTTTCGTCCGTGCTCGCGAAGCAAGATCCGCAAGCGTGTCGTGGGCCGCATGCGCGGCGTACCGCCGAGGTCCAGTGGTTCGCGGCCGAGCTTTAGATTGGGCGGACGGACGTGCAACGCGTACGCAGTCTACAACTTGGCGGCCTTAAGCTCGCGCCTAGGCGAGCCGCAGCGCTTCGTGCAGGCTATTGTCGCGGGACCCGTGAAGCCATCGGCAGCATTCTCGTGGTTCGCACTCTCGCTCGGTGGCGCTGCGTGCGCGGGCCGAACAGAGACCTCCGCCCAACCGCTCCGCCCAGCCGCTCCCCCCTCTCCAACATCGATTCCCATGCCCGTTGACTCCGCGTCCGCCCCCAACGCAGCCATGAACTACCCGCCGACGCGCCGGGACGCCACGACCGACACGCTGCACGGAATCGCCGTACCCGATCCCTACCGGTGGCTCGAAGACGACAACCAGGAAGTCAAGGCATGGTCGGGCCGCCAAAATGCGACCGCGCGAGCCATCCTCGCAGGTCTTCCGGGACGCGAAGCGTTCGCGGTGCGCCTCAAAGAGCTCTCTTACGTGGAGACCGTTGGCGCCCCACGCCACCACGCCAACCGGTGGTTTTTCCCGAGACGTGACGCGGGCAAGGAGAAATTCGCGGTCTATTGGAGGCAAGGCCGGAACGGGCCGGAGAAGGTACTGCTCGATCCCAACACCTGGTCCAACGACGGAAGCCTCTCGCTGGGAGTGTGGAGTGTCTCGTACGACGGCGCGAAGGTTGCGTATACAGTCAAGCAGAACAATTCCGACGAAGCGACGCTGACGGTGATGGACGTCGCCACCGGGGACAAGAGCGCGATCGATGTGATTCAAGGGGCCAAATATGCGTGGCCTTCCTGGGAGCCGTCGGGCAAAGGCTTCTACTACACGTGGCTTCCCCCCGCCGGCAGCGTGCCCGTGACGGATCGGCCAGGATACGCCGAGGTTCGGTATCACCGACTTGGAACCGATCCGAGTGCCGACAGGGTGGTGCACGAAAAAACGGGGGATCCTCAGACGTTCATCGGCGCGGAAGTCTCTCGCGACGGACGCTGGCTCGTTGCGACGATTGAGCACGGCTGGACGAGCACGGACGTCTACTTCCAAGACCTGCATACCCCGCAGCCGCAGTGGAGGCCGCTCGTCGTCGGCAAGGACGCACGTTACGACGTCAGCGTCGATCGCGATCGCTTCTTCGTTTTGACCAACGACGGCGCGCCGCGATACCGCGTGCTTCGCGTCGACCCGGAGCGTCCAGACCGAGACCGATGGGTCGAGATCGTTCCGGAACGCGACGATGCCACTCTGGAAGCCCTCACCATCGCGGGACACAGTCTCTCGCTTGCCTACCTCAAGGACGTCGTCAGCCAGGTCGAACTGCGTGACGAGAACGGGAAACTCGTTCGTGCCATGGCGCTGCCAACCCTCGGCTCCGCGAGCGCCCTCTACGGCGAGCCCGACGACGACATCGCCTATTATTCGTTCCAATCGTTTACGTCTCCGACCGAGATCTTCGAAACGAGCGTCGCCACAGGCCAGACATCGATCTGGTACAGGCTGAAGGTTCCCGTCGACGCTTCCAAATACGTCGTCGAGCAGCGTTTTGCGGCAAGTCGCGACGGCACGCGCGTCCCCTTTTTCGTCGTACACGCCCGGGACCTGCGCCCCACCGGGCAAACGCCGACGATCCTCTATGGCTACGGCGGGTTTCAGGCCGCGCAAACGCCCGTTTTCTCATCGTCGATCTTTCCCTGGCTCGAGCACGGCGGGATGTGGGTGGTCGCGAATTTGCGCGGCGGCAGCGAGTACGGAGAATCGTGGCACCGTCATGGCATGCGACGCGAAAAGCAGCACGTGTTCGACGACTACTTTGCTGTCGCCGAAGAGCTCGTCCGACTTCGACTCACGGCGCCCGAAAAGCTTGTCGCGATGGGAGCCTCGAACGGAGGGCTGCTGGTCGGCGCTGCCATCACGCAGCGACCGGATTTGTTCCGCGTTGCGCTGTGCGGAGTGCCGCTCCTCGACATGCTTCGGTACCAGCTGTTCGGCAGCGGCAGGACGTGGATCACCGAGTACGGATCGGCGGATGACGCAGATGACTTTGCGGCTCTCTATGCCTACTCACCGATCCATCACGTCACCCAAGGCACGCGGTACCCGGCCACGCTGCTGTTGAGCGCAGACAGCGACGATCGGGTGGACCCCATGCATGCCCGAAAATTCGCGGCAGAGCTCCAATGGGCTTCGGTCGGCGGCCCGGTGCTGCTGCGCATCGAGAAGCACTCGGGCCACGGAGGCGCAGATCTCGTTCGGGCAACCGTCGAGAAGCTTGCCGACGAATACGCCTTCGCGCTCTACCAAACCGCTCGACCCTGAGCTCTAACTCGCGCGCTCGGCCAGATACTTCGCGAGTCCACGAGTCGTCTCAGCGAAATTCTCTCGTATGTTGGTGACCAAGAAATCTTCGATGAGCCGGCTCAGTTTCCCGGCCACGAACGACGGGACCCCGCGAATCTTCTTGGCATCGACCGCGAGCTCGCCGCGAATCTCGAGGCGCGACGCGCTCGGACCGTCCTCCACGAACACGTTGCATCCGCTGCAGGTGACGGCCGTGGGAAACGCGTGCGTCTCCGTACGCCACTCACAGCGGAACGAGGCCGCATCCCAGGTCGCATGGTCGGTCCACCGAAGCATCGATTCGTTGAGGACGGCCCGCAAAGCCCCGGGAATCTGCCCTCCACCGTGCCAGACGCTCACGATGTCGACGCGAGGACCTTCTTCTCTTCGCGACGTCATCTCGATGTCCCGAACGTTGGGCAAATACCGCAGTAGGTGGGGCATGTCGTCGCGATAGGCGGCGAAGACCATGTCGCGAGGGAACGGAACGTGAGCATCGGCGCGCAAATCCATCGGGACGGCAGTCGAGCGTAGCGCAGCCGTCCTTCTTGCGTCAGCTTTCAAGGCGCCCATGCGGTTTGCCAGATGGCTCGGCCTTTTGGTCATCTTCGCCGCGCGCGATGCCCCCGCCTACGGCGGCGGCCGCGAGCCGGAAGTCTGCGACGAATCGCGCTTGACCGCCGACGTGCCCCGTCCTCGAGTCGCGCATTGGGCCACAGCGTTGGATCCCATCGAGGTCCGGCACGTGGCTACCCGCGCGAATGCTCGGGTTCGGCTTTACGCAGAGGATGGCTCGATCGACGCCGGAGCGTGCGAGGCCTTCGATCGAATCGCCTCGGGATACGACGACCCGGTCCACCCCCTCTCTACGCGCCTGGAACAGCTCGTGATAAAGGCCGCCTATCACTTTCGCGGCGCCTCCGTGCTCGTCGTATCCGGCTGGCGCGACGGCGCGGCACGGCATGGCACCGGCGAGGCGATCGACTTCAAGCTCGGCGGAGTTCGAGCGTCGGAACTGGCGGCCTATTTGCGAAGAATGCCACGCGTCGGCGTGGGGGTGTACACGCACCCCCGTACGCAATTCGTTCACCTCGACGTGCGGGAGCCGAGCTACCACTGGATCGACGCTTCACCGCCCGGAGTCAAGTGGCGGGAAGCGAGGCTACGCGACTCAGCCAGCACAGTGGACGCTTCCTGGACGCCCGAGATGGATCTTCCCTGACGGACTCGGCCGATCCTCGCATTCTGTGCCTCACGGCGCAGGTTGGCAGGTGGGCCCGGAAACCGCTTCAGTGGACTCCGGTGGAGTGAACGCCCGCCGGAATCGGCTCGGCGAAGACCTGCACCGGTTCGAGCAAAGCGAGCTGCTCCGCGGTGACGCCGACGCCACGGTCGCTGAAGTAGAGATCGTTTTCCTGTAACTGGGCGCGCACTTGGGCGATAAACAAGATGGGGTCTCCGGTCCTCGTAAAGCCAAGTTGCACGAGAGTGGCCTTTGGCCACTCCCCCCCATCGAACGAGAGAGCGCGCTTCAACACGTAGAAGCCTTCGGAGGGAAGGCGCGTGAGAGTGTCGGCCCAAGACAAGCCGCGGAAAGGAATCCCGCTTCCGTGAAAGTGCCACCGATTGTGCACGTTGTGCTCGGGCGCGATGACGACCGGGAGCCCCGAATCCGAGTGGTTGTGGAAATAGACGAGGGTGCCCGCCGGCACTTCCCCCTCGTGGTCGGGAAGGGGCTTGGTGGTCCTATACAGCCCGCAGTCGGGCAAACGGCTCTTGGTGCTCGCCATCGCGACGTTGCTATCTATCACGAGTTCGGAAATCGACATCGGCGACGGGCCGCTCCCAGCGGCGCCCGCCGGCCGTTGTGGCGGTGAGCCGTCCGCGCGAGCCGAGCCCGTGGTGTGCGCCGCCGCGCCGCGTGAACGTCCCTCGTCGCGCCGCCGGTGCTCGGGGTCAAGCTGCGACGATTCTTCACGGGCAGTGAGCCGGTAAGATAGCAGCGGGTCGAAAAATGCCATACTGTGTCCCGGTCGCGCCCCTGACCCACCTGTGACGCCCGCAGACATTCTTGTGTCGCTATCCTGGGCTTTGGGTGACGAGCGCGGTGAACGATGTCCGAGTCCTCCGCCCCCGCTGATCCGCGCAATGCGGTGCAGGTCAAGCGAGCCCTCGTAGACGCCGGGTTCGAGGTGTTCCGAACCCGCGGTGACGAGATCGTTCTGGCCGAACGGCCGCGCGAGAACTTGATCATGGACTCGGGAGTCCGGCTACGGGTCGCAGACCCGCTCGAGGTACGCGTCGTCTTTCGGGTGCAAAAGGCCGACTTCCCGAACGAAGACGACGTCCGTCTTTTCGAGCGGGTTCGTATCTTGGCGACCTCGTCGCTTCCCGCGGGCTTCTCGGAGCAGGCGACCTCTCTCATGCGCGTGGCGGATCCGGGCGACCCCGAGCGAACTCTCGACGTGTTCTACGAAGTCACGTACGCGAAAATCGCCGCCGAGTTGAGCCAGGCCATCCTGGAGGTGAAGTTCGCGTTGGGGCTCGAGAAGCGCGCCTGAACCCCGGTACCGGCCGCGGGGCGGAAGCGTCGACGGAGCTGGGGGCGCGTGATAGACGGGCTGCCGTCCCATGCTTGCATTCTTCCGCCAGCGAGGCCTATCGAGCGTCCTCTACGGCGCGATCATCCTCGCGACGATACTCACATTTGTGATTGAGTTTCGGCCCAACGCGTCCCAGAGAACGGCTTCCCTGAGCGAAACGTGCGTGGCCCGCGTTCGCGGGCGTTGCATTGATCCGAAGGATTTCGGCGCCGCATATCGCATCCTCATGCCGTCGCGCAGCGCCGATCTGTCGCGCCGGATGAACTTGAAGCGCGTCGCACTCGACGGGCTCATCGAGCGGGAATTGCTGGACAACGAAGCGAGCCGGCTGCGCATCGCGGTGACGGAGGATGAAGTCACCGATCAGCTCTACGACGGCTTCGTGCGCGTTAGCGTGCCGGCCGCGGACCCGACCGTGTTGCAGACGGTTCTTCAACAAATGTATCAGTCGTACGCTCGAGGTGGTCTCATCTCGCAAGACGTCGCACAGGCGCATTTCAACGATCGCGACGCCGCCATCCCAGTCGATTTCCGCGATTCCAAGACGAAGGCCTTCGACATGAAGACCTACGAGCGACAGATCCGCAACATCAGCAATCGCTCGCCGACCGAGTTTCGCGAAGAGCAGTCGCGCGAGTTGCTCGCCGCAAAGATGCGCAGCATCGTTCGTGACCCCATCCGCGTGAGCTCATCGGAGGCGTGGCACGAGTACGACCGGCGCTACACGACTGCGACCGTCACGTGGATTCTCGTCAAGGAGGCGTGGGCCGCTCGCTGGGCGGTCGACGCCAAGCCCGGCGAGGTCGACGCATGGATCCAAGAACACCAGACCGAGTTCGACAAGGCCCTCGAGGAGCGCAAACAGGACGACATGCCCAAGAGCGGGCACATCCGGCACATCCTCGTGAAGCTGCCCTATGGGGCGTCCGACGACGAGAAGGCGCTTGCGCTTGCCAAGGCGTCATGGGCAAAAGCGCGGATCCGATCCGGCGAGCCGTTCGCCGAAGTTGCACGCGACACGTCCGACGATTCGGCGAGTGCGGCGCAAGGCGGCGACGTCGGCGAGAAAACGGACGGATTCGTCGTTCCGTTCAAGGCCGCAGCGGACGCGCTCAGGCCCGGCGAGATTACCGAGGGCGCCATCGAGACCCAGTTCGGTTACCACCTGATTGCACGGGACGACCCGTCGATGAGCGCCGAGCTGGAGGGGCAACTCAAGCGGAGCTTAGCGCACACCCTCTACGCGAAAGCCAAGGCTACCGATGCAGCCC
>Ga0208691_1000154_pt1 | contig 22582 bp, 21 predicted proteins | sample June2015DPH_20_1_FD_184719 | JGI IMG/M metagenome (GOLD analysis project Ga0208691, IMG submission 184719) | Peatland microbial communities from SPRUCE experiment site at the Marcell Experimental Forest, Minnesota, USA - June2015DPH_20_10... | ecosystem: Environmental > Terrestrial > Soil >... | reverse complement strand
GAGGCTGGTAATACCGAGTGTGATCCCGGCGTCTTCTTCCAACCATTTGCGAATGCTTTTCAAGCTTTGTCCTCCTTCCAGTGCTGCTTCAATGTCGGGCCAGAGTGCCCGGATTTGACCGGCTTTGGTCGCCGGTTTTTCGGTGCAGTGGCGGGCGAACCGTGCGCGAGCGAGAGTAACCCAGTCAAGCAACGTCTCCGAGTCACGTGAGCCCCGCACAATAGCTCCTCCTTCCTTGAGGCAATGGCTTAGGCTTTTCGGGACAAAAAATCTGGCCCCGTTGCCCGGCGATTTGGGGGCAACGCTTCCCGATAGGGCTCGATTCGCGAAAAGCCCCCACACTTTGTAAGGGAATGGCGGAGCACCTTCGGGACAAGATCTTTCAGTCGCCCTGCCAATCGGCTCGCGCTACTCTCGAATCCGCGCAAAGACCCTCTACTTATAAAGGAAATGGCGAGGGGGTCTCGGGACGGTAAAGTTCAACTTTTTTTTCGCATCGCGTGCCCAAGCTAAAGCTAACGACGCTTTGCGACAGACTGCGACAAGTTGCGACATTGCGAAGATTTACGACAATGTGCGGCGAATCACGGCGCTCCACGGCAACGCGACTGTTTCTCGACCCCACAAATGAGACAGTTGCGATGGGTAGTGGAACATAAAGGAAACGTTTGACGTCTGGTTTGTTTTCCCGCCGCAAGCGGTGCGCGGTCATGGTTTTGAGTCGTCAAACGAAATCACGGCTGTGTCAAACAAATGTTTGACGGGTATTTGAGGCTGAGGAATCGGTCTCGAAAATCCTCTTGGTAAGGGAAGGAGCAGCGTTATGAAGCAGAACACGGGCGCGGCACGTGGGGCCAGGATCGCGGTCAGACTGAGCCGGGAGGATCGGGATCGGATTGCAGAAGCGGTCAAAGCGCGAGGCTATACGAGCCCGAGTGCCTTCATCCGGGCGGCAATCCAGAACGAATTGGATGGGCGCCCCGAGCTGACCGAGGCCGAAGATCGGATCGTAGGAGGATTCGACCGCATGTCCCGTGACAGTGCCCGAATTGTCCGTGGCCAGCAAGCGCTCCACGCCTTGCTGGATACTTTCGTCAAAACCGTTCTTACGTGCATGCCGGAGCCTTCTAACGATGCGCGGCCCCAGGCTATCGCCCGAGCCAAAGATCGGTACAACTTGCTGATCAAGACTGCCGGTCAGACTATGGCCGGCGACGCACTCGCCGCCTTAAAGGATCTGGTGGGACATGGCACGAATTGAGGAGGAGCGGAAAGTCCGGCTGCGGCCCCAGAAACCTCGTCGCCAAAAGGACGAGCGTGTGGCATGGTCGAGTGGCTTCAAGCTGCTCATGCACTACGCCCGCAGCACGCGAAAAGCAGGCAACCGCGGCACCTACGGCGGAAAAGGACGAAGCACACGTCCGTATTTGCAGCGTTGCGCAGTCCGGGTCACCTATCTGAAGAACAAGACTCGCGGACAATGGAAGGCGCACGGGCGATACCTGGCACGCGAGAGCGCCACACACGAAAACCCGGCAGAGGGTGTGGGCTTCGGGCGCGAAGGTCAGGGAATCGATATTGCGTCGCGGCTTGAAAACTGGCAGAGATCCGGCGATGAGCGACTGTGGAAGTTGATCATTTCCCCGGAGTTTGGTGATCAGGTTGATTTGCGCGCTCTAACAAGCGATCTGATCAAAGGTATGGAGAAGGACGTCGGTACGGACCTCGAATGGGTTGCAGTGGAGCATCACAACACAGAGCATCCACACGCTCATGTCGTGGTGCGTGGCGTAAGAAGCGATGGAGCCGCCTTGCGCATGAGCCGAGAATATATTCAACAAGGGATTAGGAGCGTGGCCGAGCACCTGTGCACCAAGCAGCTCGGGTATCGAACGGAACTCGATGCGGCAGAGGCGGAACGACGCGAGATCTCGGAGCCGAGATTCACGTCGCTCGACCGCAGAATCATGCGGGAAGCGTCGAATCCCAGCGCGGATTTCGGGCCACAGTACTTCGAGGTTATTCGGAATCCTACTGAGGCCGCACTGAGCCAGATGGCACGCCTTCGCACCCATCACGAAGTCGCACGCCTGGCAGTCCTTCACCGGATGGGGCTGGCCGAATCAACCGGCGGAACAAGCTGGCTTGTGCGGCGCGATGCCGAGCAGGTACTTCGAGCTATGCAGCGAACGGCCGATCGGCAGAAGACTCTGACAGTGCACGGAGTATTGTTGTCCGATGACAGGCTTCCCATGACGACGCTCGATGTTTGGAATCTCACAGCAATCGACGGCAGGATCTTGCTGCACGGTGAGGAAGAAGCTTCGGGACGCAGCTACCTGATGCTGGAGGGTACGGAGGGGCAGGTTTACCACATCTATCGCACCCCAGAGATGGAGGAGTTGCGGAGTCAGCGAGGGCTACAAACCAATTCGTTCGTTCGGCTCCGCAAGTTCTCTACGTTCCGCGGCCCGGTTGTAGAGATCAAGGACATGGGCGATTCGGAAGCCGTCCTGCGCAACAAGGCCCACTTTCGCGAGACAGCAAGCGAAATGATTCGACGAGGAGTTTACCCGCAGGATGGCGGTTGGAATGGATGGCTCGGCCGTTATCAGAAGGCCCTGGTTAACGCCGCTTTCGCACTCGAGCAGCAGCGAGCGAAAGAACGTCATCAACGCAAGAGTCGGGATCTTGGCCGTTAGGCACCGAAAACCGTTTGACTTTCACGAACTGACCAGTGACGTGCTAAATGGACGTTACTTCCCGGTCCAGAATCTTTCGGAGTTTGCGGGGAGATCCGCGGGGTTGCCCCGCAAATCGTCCCCCCGGTTCCGAGAACCACTGCGATCATTCGCCAACCCGTAGGTTGTTGGTCACAGAGAATACTCCGTGAACTCCGTTGGCGCGGATGTTCGCCATGGCTTTGTCTGCTTGGGTATCGACCACGCCTTCGAGGGTGACGTTTCCGCTCTTGACGATAATTCGGATCGGCTTGATCACCGGCATCGAGTAGCGATACAGCGGCGCAAAACCGTAGATCGCGCGGTATAGTGAATTCCGTAATTGATCGTCAAACTGAGATACGGGTAGCACCTCAATCTGGTTGTCCACAGCGTTCACGCCCGGAATGCGCTTGACTACACGTTCGGCGTCGCTCTTCAAAGTGGGGCGCGTCACTTGGCCCGACAGCGTAACGGAGTTACCGTCGACGCGATAGGCCAGATTGTCGAACACGTCCAGATAGGGAAGCATCACCAGTTCATGGCGTACTTCATTGTTGATACCTGCCTCCGGCGGATCGTTCTGCGCAAAGGCTATTCCTGTTGTCAAAACTGCTACTGCACAAATGTATCTGATCATTTTAAATCTCCTTTTTGTTTTTGCCCTTGTTGTTACGCGATGTCCGCCGCCGGGCTAGCGATGTACATCAACCGAGCGAATCTTTCCGTACCGCGAATCGACTGAACATTTAAAAGAAAAGCTTGCGGTTCTGAATCCTTTCTGTCCGCTGGCATAGCCGGTGATCCAATCGATGCGCCCGGCACTGTTGTCGGAACTCGTGCGATCGAACACAATGTACGAATAGCCGCGCTGATTGAGTTCATCGGTCACCGAATCCTGGCACACGCGAATACTCGCTCGGATCGGGAATCCATCTGGTACCGGAGCGGGCCGTGACGGGGGTCCCGGCTGCCATGCGCCTCCGCCCGGCGTACGCCACTGAAGATCGAATGAGTAATTTGTCCGGCCGCTCTGCGAGTCGTTAATCTGAATAACTGCTCTGCCTCCGGTGCGGAGAGGATCCTGGATTAATCGTACAGTTCCCCTTCCGCCCAACCTGACCACGCGGAAGTCAACCGGATTACGAGGCAGGGGCGCGTTGCAGGTGAATCTGTTCCAAGCGGCCGGTTGGCCCGCCGTGGTTGTCAATAGGCCCTTGTCGCCGGATATCTCGATCTCGGCCGCATGATCCACGCTTACCGTAACCGTGCATCTTCCATCTCCTCCACTGCCGGTCATGGTGGCGCGGCGGGCGGCGGAGTTCGCATATCCCGCCGGCGCCAGCACAACTAGAATTCCCGCGGTCAACAATAACGGTCTGTTCATCTCAGTAGTCTCCTTTTTGATTCCTGTCAGGATATTTTCTTCGGCGCATACTTAGAAACCGTGGCAGGAGCGCTCCAGCCACCCTCCGCTTGCTGGCAGGTCACATAACCCTTTCCGTAGCGCGCTCCAAAAATGAACGCCGCCTTTTTCAGTCCGGGCACGACCACCACGCAGTTGCGATTCAGCAGATCCCGGGGGATTCCCTGGTAGGGCGCTGCCATAACCTCGTCCACCACCGTTGCCGCGTCTTCCAGGCGCTCGGCGTGCTTGGTGGCGCCGAACGCGGCACTGCCAGAACAAATCAAGAAAATCAGAGTGGCTAATTTCATAAAAGTAATGTGTCCACCTAGAAGAGTTCGCAATCCGCTCCTAGCTCAGCCTTCACCGCCGCTGTCCGGAGTGGTTCCGAGCGGCTTCATCGGGAAAACTAAAATAGCCTTCTTAACCAGGAAGTAGCCGAATGTGAGCGAAACGATTACAGCTGAAAGCCCTAGCAGTACCCAAGGCGACGCATGTTCAAAATCGATTTGTACCAAGTGGCGACCCACCGCGATTATGGCCACGACGAGGATCACTTCCAGCCGGACATAGTGATCGCGGAAATAGGCCTTTAGCGTTTCCAGGACTTCAAGGCCGAGTACGACCACTAGAACGCCCGCGATAGACCGCTGGACGAGGAAAAGCAGTCCACTCACGCTGTCGACCTTGCCTACCTGCGTACGCAGGGCTTCAATTGCCAATGTAAATAGCACCACGGTTGAAACGCCGATGACGACTATCATTAGTAACTGCAGCGTGACCACCGTTACCAGCTCAAAGCCTAGGATGGCCTGGTTCATTCTCGCTACCGCACTCGGTTTCGAGGCCGGCTGCTGGAGTTTTACACCGGTGGAACTCGAAGGTGCGGTGCTGGTCTGCTCTTCCAGCGGCTCCCGAATTCGCGTGACTACGGACATGACTTCCTCCTGTTTCTTACTGTTTCCATGGCTACTTTGCCGCCTTTTCGCGGTTGATCCACTCACGGATGTACGCCGGACAATTGCGAAGTGTCGCTCCGGCCATTTCGCAATGCGCCAGAAAGCTGACGGACGCTTGATCCACAAGCTTCAAATCCCTCAGATCCAACGAAACACTTGCGTGGGAGCCTTCGGAAGCGAGAGTCTCACGCAAGTGCGCCAGCTCCTGCGCCTCGATCCGGCCGCTTATGCCGAGAACCGCCACTTCGCCGTCCGTCAACCGTTTAATCTTCCACATGATTACCAGCCGCTCCCACATGCCTTGCGGTCCACCGTGCCGCCGCATTATCCGAACCTCCCCGCACGATCTGGTAGCCGCCGACCCAGCGGCCAGCGCCGAACGCACCAGCGACCAGCGCGAAAGTAATCCAGATAACCCTTTTCTTCACGGTTCGATTTCTCCCATCTGAGGCCTTGCACCCTCTCTCATAGGCAAGGCGGTGTCCAAAGCTTTCCGGCTGAAAAGAAGGTACTTAAAGACAGCAGGAATCCCGCTGGAGTCGTGGATTTCCGAGATGTCGTTAGAAGCCCGGTTCTGAAAGGTCACGCTTACGGTCGTTCACCTGCTCGGCGCAACCTTGCCCCCCACGGCGTGCTTGATCGGGGGTGGATCGGATCCTTTAGGTCCAGCCAAAGTGGCGCGGCGGGCGGCGGAGTTCGCAAGGGCCGATCGATACGGAGTTGAATCCGCAGCGGGCGATTGGGCTTCACCCCCGAGTAGTAGAATGCCACGCACCCCATTCTATGAGGCTGGAAAAAGTCTCACGAGGCACCCGCCAAACGGGGCGTGGCCGTGTTCCACCATTACAATTCAGCGAAATACATCCCACGGCGGAGATCCACTTCCACGGGTCGGGCCTTTCGGGATCTAATCGACGCTACGCGCGTGGCCCGAACACTCGTGTTAAGCCACCTGGAAGCGCCGCTTATCGATCTTTAGCGACTTGATCTTAGAATCCAGTGTCGAAGCCGGCATGCGGAGCTTGGCGGCGGCTCCCAAAGGTCCCGACACCCTTCCTCGCGTTTCGGCAAGAGCGGCCTCGATCATTTCCTTTTCCTGTGCGACCAATTCATCGGTCAGGGGCCGCGTGGTTCGAACCTCTTGAGAAAGCCAGCTCGCGTCCACCGAAAATTCGTCTGAGTCACAAATAATCATGGAACGCTCAATGACGTTTTGCAGTTCGCGGATGTTGCCGGGCCATGGATACGACTGCAGCCGGTCCATGGTCCTCCTTTGGATCCGCTGTATCTTCTTACCCATTTTGCTGGCGTAGCGGTCAATGAAGTATTCCACCAGCAGCCGGATGTCTTCGGCGCGTTCCCGCAGCGGAGGCATCTCAACGGGAAATACATTGATTCTGTAGAACAGGTCGCTGCGGAATGAACCTTCGGAAATATCGGCCGGTAAATCGCGGTGGGTAGCTGTGATCACCCGCACATTCGCGCGGATTGAGCAGGTCCCGCCCACTCGTTCGAACTCCCGTTCTTGCAGAACTCGCAACAAAGCCACTTGGGTCTCGGCGGGGAGTTCTCCGATTTCATCCAGGAAGATGGTCCCTCCCTCGGCCTGCTCGAAGCGGCCGATGCGCCGCTGCAGTGCGCCCGTAAAAGCGCCTTTCTCATGGCCAAACAGTTCGGAGGCGATCAGGTCCTTGGGAATCGCGGCGCAATTCACACTGATGAACGGGCGGGACGCACGGGATGACCGTTTGTGAATGGCACGGGCGACCAGCTCTTTCCCCGTACCCGTCTCTCCGGTAATCAGCACCGTGGAATCCGTGGGCGCCACTTTGGCGATTCTATCCAGCGCTGCTTTCAAGGCCGGTGAGGTTCCTACAATCTCTTCAAAGATCGACACTCTGTCGATCTCTTCGCGCAGCGCCAAGTTCTCCGCAGAGCTGCTTTCTTGCGGCTCCTTCTGGTCGTGAACATCAGTTCGTGCGCCGCACCAGCGAATAATCTGGCCTTGTTCGTCGCGCACAGGATGCATATTCTGGAGAAACCACCGATATTCTCCATCTTTGTTCCGGAGACGAGCTAGGGCTTCGAACGGCAGGCCCGAGGCGAGCGCATTCTCAAACGCGCTGACGACACCTTCAAGGTCGTCCGGATGAGTATACTCGGCGATGCGCTGTTGGGGCGACGACGCCTTCAAAGGTCCAAAGTACTCACGCGCCGATCGATTCTCGAAAGACGCTGAGAAGTCCGGCTCCAGGATGAACATGTGCTGCGGAACTACGTCGATGACCTGCTGAAGTTCCCGAGCATGTTCTTTGATGGACGATTGCGCTCGCGTTTGAAACGTTGAGAACTTCGCGATTCCAGGTTGCCCGGTGCCGAGTAGCGAAACAAGTGTGAGGGTGCGGACCGCGTCCGAAGAACCCTGGAAGTTACTGATCACTGAAGTTTTCATCTGCGTTCCATTTCCTTTGCATAGTAGGGGGCGAGCAACCTAGGAAAACTGATCATCGGGACGACGTTTTTTTCAATCCGCGTGGTCGGGCAGATAACCCTGTGAAAAGACACGATTATCACCGAGTCGGATGTTCAGGCAGCCTTGTCGGCTACACACAATTGCTGTGAGTTCTTCAGCGCAACCTCCATTCAGTCGCTGATGCGGGCGTTCCTGGACGGCGATAGCGAGGCCGCCGAGCGTTTGATTGACCTGTTCTGTCCCGAGCTGAAGGGCCTGGCAGCGTGGCACCTCAACACTCACCTTTTTTCACGAATTCACGAGGTCTCGTACAGAGTATTCGGGTGACGAAGCGGCGCTTCATCCCGCAGTGCCTTCTTCTCCAGCAGCTGAATTTCTCGTAGGCAGGAAGTTTCTCATGGAAATGATCAGTTTTGCCAGTCTCACTCCCCCTATGGATATGAGGCGACGCTGGCTTAACTGGCGCGAAGTCCAAAGGTCTAGAAGTTGCCAGCCCCTCGCTTGGGTATTTCTATTATCGAAAGGAAAATGATCATGCAGAGTAATCTTGAGCTAGTTAAAGAGGTATTGAAATCGAAAATGAAAGAGTCTAGGGCAACTACGCGTTCGCGCGACTCGATTCGAATCCAACAAGCCGCGGATCCCGTTGATATGACCCAGGAAGCCGCAGAGCGAGAGATCGCGATGGAGAATCTCGACCGCGAAACTGCATTAGCTCGCCGAGTTCGCGCGGCGATGGAGCGCATAGACCGCGGTTCGTACGGTGTGTGTCTTGAATGCCAAGAGCCTATCTCGCCAAAGCGTCTGAAGGCGATACCTTGGGCCGAGCTCTGTATCATTTGTCAGGAGTGGGCTGACCGTTCCGGGGATAAGGGAGGGAGGAGGGGCAACAGCAACATCCGAGCGAATGCTGCTTAGGAAGGCCACGTTCCTTGAAGTCATTCAACTCCGGCGACACTTGCTCCAAGTGCATATGAAGTACATTGTGAGCGGGCGAATGTGGTCTCCTCGCCCCAGCCCTAGGGCTTGATTCCAGAATGTGTCCGTAAAGCCTGCCCGGCCGCGCAATGTGGCCTTCCGCCCGACACTAACTGTTACGGCAATTCTGAAACAGCGGCACCACCGAGAGACAGAAAGGGCTTTCCTCACGAGGAATACCTAGACTCAGGGATATTATCATAGCGGAAATCCCAAACGCCCCCAAAACAGTGGCATGTTCGAAGTCGAGCTGGACCAAATAACGACTGGCTGCGATAATCGCACCACCAGAATGACCTCAAGCCGGACATGATGGTCGCGGAAGTATGCCTTGAGCGTTTCCAGAACTTCCAAACCGAGCACGAGAGCGATGGCTCCCTTCATGCGCGGAAGCTCAGCTTTGCTGCACGCCTACCCGGACCGGCGCCGTCGAACCGGCGTGTTCCAGCGTCGCGGCTGCCCCAATGCGGCTGGGGGCCGCGCCTCGGTTCACGTAAACAACTTGGGAGGGAATCGCAAGGAATGTCCCACTCTTCTCCACGATGTCCAAAATGGCGACGAGCAGTTCCTCCTGGATTTCGAGAAAGCGCTCATATTCACTCGTGAGAGCATACGCATAAACTTCGAGATCCATGGAAGGCCCAAGCTTTACCAGCCGGACACGCGCGGTCCGATCCTCCACGAAAGGATGACCGGCTAGCAGCGCGCGCAAACCATCACTTACGGAGTTCAACTGCTCGCACGTGGTTTCCGAGCGAAGGCTGACGATGTGGCGGAACCACATCTTATCGCGCATCCCGAGGTTCTCTAAATTCATAACCGACAGTTGCCCGTTAGGAACCGTTAACATGGTTCGCGCGCGTGTCCGGAAACGGGTGGAACGAATGCCGATATCCTCCACCTTACCCTCCTGATCACCGATGCGGCATGTGTCGCCGACGCGAATCGGCTTGTCGAATATGATAGATATGCCCCCAAAAAGATTTTCAAGAGTCTTCTGGGCGGCGAGAGCCACAGCGATACCCCCCACGCCCAAACCGGCGACTACGCCAGTTACGTTGACGCCGGCACTTCTAGCTACGATGACGATGGCTGCGCACGCTGCGACGAAATTAACGCTCCGCTGTGTCAGTCTCACAACCGACGTTGAATCTCCCCTACCCATGTACTGCAGACGCCGGCCTGCCACCTTACCGAAAATCTTCACCACCCGAACAAATAGCCAGGTACACGCGACGATAAGGAGCGTCGGATTTGCTTCTGTCCACACCTGCCGGGCAGCCAGGGGCAGACGCAAGAACGCGATAGCCCCATACACTACACCGAGGATGGCTAACCCCCGGATCGGAGCAATGAGCAGATCCAGAAGATGATTGTCTTTCTCGCCTACCAGGGAACCAAACAATCGCCCCAGCACAGGCGACGCTACTCGCCGCATCACGCTTGAGACTCCCACGGTCAGCGCCAGGCTACCGATCAATGCGATCCATTGCCAGAGCGGAATTGAGAGCCATCCTCGCTTCAACAGCCACGATGGGAGATAATCCTCGGCCGAAGTGGAATTCAGTTCGCTGTAAATGTCCGGCACATGCTCCAGAGTTTCGGCGGAAAAAAGCCAGATCAGACCTTCATCGCGGCGTACACGTTCGAGCAGTACTTTTTGAGCGCCTCCCGCGGTTTGGATCGAACCAACCAATTCCGCTCCGAAGGGAAGATTGTCGTTGAGCGAGCCATCCACCTGGTTACTTAGCTGGTCAAGATGCGCGGGCAGACCGCGATCCAGGACCACGATGAGCTGGCGCGCCAATTGGTCCGCTGCGGCCCCCCGGAGCGGCGTATCCAGGAACTTTGCGGCTGTCGAATAATCCTGCCGGTGAGCGGCGCCGAGGAAGCCGAATACCGTGCCTCGAGGTGTGGACCTTCCGAGGGTATCCTTCGCGGCTTCGGACGGCGCCGCGGCAGGTGCTGTTTCCTGCCCCCGAGCGGCCAGAAGGAATGACAGAATCACGAAAATGCGGATCGCAAACATCTACTCCCCCCTGGTGTCTCAACTGGTATGTGGAAATCACTCCCCAACCCGAAGGTTGTTGGTCACCGAAAATACTCCGTGGACCCCGTTGGCTTTGATGTTGGCTACGCTCTTATCTGCCTGGCTATCGACTACGCCTTCGAGAGTAACGTTGCCATTTTTTACGATAATGCGGATCGGCTTGATCACCGGCAAATCATAGCGGCGCAGCGAGGCAGACCCGTAAATCGCCCGGTAGAGTGAACGTCGTAGCCGATCGTCGTTCGGAGATACTGGCAGTACCTCGATTTTGTTGTCGACTTTATCGACACCCTCGATACCCTTGACGACTTTTTCGGCATCCGTCTTCAACGTGGGGCGGGTAACTTGACCCAAAAGCGTGACTGCATTGCCTTGGACTTGGTAAGCCAGATTATCAAACACGTCAAGATGCGGAAGCATCACTAACTCATGCCGGACTTCCTTGGCGACACGAGACGTCGCCTGATCGCTTTGTGAGAACGCTAGTCCTGCTGTGAGGACTGCGATAGAAAAGAAACATTTAATCATTTTGATCTACTCCTGGTTTTTTCGATTCCGTTTCATCTCTGCTGCAACCGAATGGCCATCCCGAGCAGGCTGAAAAGAATCGGCTTAGGAACTTTGAAGTCACGACGGGCTTCGAGAATTTCCGAGATATCATGAACGACACCTTTGATATGACAGTCACTCGACCAGGAACCATATATCGCAGGCGGCTGAGGTAATCCTCGATCGAGTTCGCCCTCGAAGATCATCTGCCTTTCGGATGATCGAGCTGTCCGGCTGGCACTGCTGAGCGCCACGCACGGAGTGTTTTCTCGATATGGCACACGCCTGTCAGCCAGGAGGCCGGCGCTTGCGCAAGTGCGGGCTGCCGTAATCATAGGCGTCAGAGGCGGCTGCGCATTACACCCGCCGCTCATGTGGCTCTTCGAGAAGAGATTCCCGGATCGAACTGTTGATTGTCGACGATACGGGCCACTAGATGCACCACTCGAACAACCCGGTGTCGTCAAATCGGCGCTACGCCGTTGGATGACAGGCTAAACAGCCGGCGAGCACGATCTATTCGCTGGCCTTGACGATGCGCCCGTTAATTCTCTGGATCGGCCGGGCATTGTTGGAATAAATCCTGGCGAACGCGTCGATCTGCTCTGGTGAGAAACTGGTCGGGGTCTTTAGGACAAGCCAAGTTACTCCTTCGCTGCAGGGCGGAGTCGTCAATGAGCCGCTATATGTGTAATATTCGGTATTTTGCGGCAGGAGTTCAGCCGCGTTCACCTGAATTCCAGCGATCTTCTGTGCTTTACCTTGCGTCTTCGGCAACCGCGCCCACAGTTCCCGAATGACGCGGCTGGCATCACCCTTCTGGACCAGGATCGCGATTACGGCCAGGTTACCGGCGCTGTCCGCGTGAACCAGGTGTACAACCATGTCGTACGATTCACCTTGAATACGTTCTTCGCTGGGGTGGTGAAAGTGGAACTGCTTAAGCTCATAGCGCTTGTCGCCAACCACAATAAAGCTTCCCGGGGCGTAGTCCACCTGGATCGTGTGGCCGTTATCAAGGATCGTGAGCGGAGAGGGCTTGTAATCGAATTGAATGGCAGGCAGTTTCACGTTTTCGACATTGCGAATGTCGATAGGAGACTGCTCCTTGCCGAGCTTGCAGATGGAATACGCGGGCTGCAACTCACCCCAGTGCTGAGGCCCTTCTGCTCCTGCATAGGTCCAGGCATGCCCATGATTCGAGTCCTCGGCCCATACTGCTCCGGCCAAGACGATTAGAGCCAATGAAAATGGAATCCACCGGTTTCTCATGTTAGTTTCCCTCCTGCTGGAAGTTGGCGTTTGTGCTCAGCCGCAGAAACGCGATAGGAGAAGCCATCGATGCGGCAGCGATTGTGAACGACGTAAGAAGCTTTCTGGCCGATAGCACACCGGATCGCCGCGCGATCCAGTAAAACCAATGGCCGACGGCCAAGAACAATGTGAGGGCTGTGACTAGCCCGCGCGAGAATCGCCGATTTTGAGAACATTTCATCTGCTTCTTTCTTGCGACATCCGCACTCCGTGAATGCACCGCGATGGCCCTCTCCAGGTCACGGAGATCAGGAGACTTATGCGTTTGCGATTTCGCGAAAGGCCTGAAAAGTCCCGAATTCTCGTGAGCCTCGCATAAAGACGCGAGCATTCCCCTGGCGGGTAGGACCCACGGGAGCTATGTGCAGAACTTCAGAGATGGCGAAAGGGGAGCGTACCTTTACGATGCAACCATTGTTTGCTGTCGGGATTGAGCGCCAGGTCTTCCGAGACGTTCGTGTCGCTGCCCTGCTGTTCGGCTAAAAGGCCGGCATCCGTCAATTCCGGTGGGCGCGAATTTTCCCAATCGTGGTGCGCGATTGTATGAAGACGATCAATGACATCCTGGTCTCGAACCTCAATGGCGAGTTCGCGGCGGCTATCGAAGCTACCGGGCGCGAGGTTAATGGATCCGATGGTGGCCCGGGCGCGATCGGCGAATACCACTCGCCGCAAACGCCGGGCCCGCTCTCAAGCGGAGGAGCAAATTTAGCCCTGCTGGAAACACTTCTCATTATGGCTCCGTTAAATTGGATGCGCTCGGTAGTGTCTTGATCGATACAGCACCATGCGCTCAAGTTGCCCCATACTGTTAGAATTGACTGCTGAATGCGGAGCCGCTGTCCACTGAACCGCGAGGCCTCGGGTGTTCCACTCTCCGGGGGCACGTTATATAAATGCTTGGCTTTCGGATCTTCGAGTTAAGTTCAGAGTTGAAAGAATTCCGCAAGAATGGCCTGCTGATTCGCCTTTCGCCTCAGCCTTTCAGCTATTTTCTAGCGCAGCCCAGTGGTTCGCCGGGGCAAAATGAGTTTAGCCATGATCAGGCCGAGCGCTCCACCGAGGAGCGTTTCCCACGCTCTTGCTGCTAGAACGAATATCGAATGTTCTCCCGATACCGCCAGCGTCACCATGAGCGTGTAGCAGTACGCCGCGCACGCGATGTCATATCGATCAGGCAACGCCATCGCGTAAATAACCATGGCCACCGCTGCCGCCAGCCAGGCCAAAGGCGGCGCATATAGAGCCAGGGGCAAGCAGGCAATTCCAAGCGGCACGCCGATCAGGGTTCCGATAATACGGCGCCGAACGCGATCCGCAGTGCCGGCTGCTGAGCCCGCAATAACGTAGGTGCACGCCGTAATTGCCCAGGCTGACTGCTGAAGACCGATCGTATCGTTCAACACCACGATCACGAGGGCGGCAACCGCCGCTTGCAAACCCATCCGAAGTTCCTTGGACCCGTCATCATTGGCCGCAGTGGCGTAACCAATCGCCGGCGCCAGCGCGGGATGCTCCGCCGGGCCGCTAAGCAGTCGCGGTACAATCGCAGCGATCAGGGCAATCAACCCCGCCAGCGCGAGGGTCGACAGCTCCGAGCGGGTCAGTCCGTAACCATAGGCCAGAAGCTGTCCGATATAAATTTGCGAGCCGATGCCCGCCCCAAGGGTTCCGAATCGTTTCAAATAGCCCACCAGAAACGCCCCGGTCACTAGCACCATTTCGGACCCTGGGCGTCCGTGAACTCCTCCCAGCGGGCAGAGAACAATCATGGCTAATGCGCCCAGCATGGCGGCTGTTATCAATAGAACAAGGTCGCGGCTGGAGGATAATCTTGTCGTTTCGCCCTCAGACACGCTGGCCCACAATGCAAACCCGGCAGCGAGATATCCCAGCAGAGCGCCACCAGGGAGACCATAAGAACTACCCAGCAGTGTCCCCAGCATGGCCGCGATCCCATAAGCTGCGACTAGCCTTAAACCCTTGATGCGCCGATGCGTGCCTGGATCAATGCGCTCCAGCCAGGCCGTCACGATTGTTGCAAAACCTGCGCGGACTTCGACTTCGTGCGCGCCCAAATACACCTCCCAGCGCTGCTCATCCAATCGGACCACTGCGTCGCTCTTGCTTCCTTCCATATTCACTTGGGGCACCCTTGTTGTAAGCATCAATGCACAGCCGTCTCTCACGCTTGCCGAACAGTGGTTCTACTTCTTTTTCTGCTGTACAGCCTGCGGCGCTATGGCCGCTCCCCGCTCTCGCGCTTTACGCTCCGCTTCTATCGAGCCTCCATCGCGCGGCTCGGTCTGAACAGCCGGCCGCACTTTCTGGTTTTTGCCCGCCGGCTGTTGCTGCGCAGGACGAGCTGGCGTGGGGGTTGGCCGCGCTGCGGCCGGAGCGTCTTCCGGTTTCGGAAGCCTCGTAGTTGGCCTCGTCACGGGTGTACCACGACCAGGAGGCGTACCCGGGCGAGTACCTGGACGGACTTCCGAGCCATCGTTGCCTGGCGCTGCCGGGGGACGTACTCCGCGGCCCGGCTTGGATGCATCGGGGCGTCCAGGTTGCGGCTGCCCTGGACGGGCTCCTGGTCCACCCTTGTCTGGCGTCGCAGGAGGTGTCACCCCCGGGCCGGGCTTGGATGTATCGGGGCGTCCAGGTTGCGGTTGCCCGGGACGGGGTCCTGGTGCTCCTTTGTCCGGCGTTGCAGGAGGCCGTCCGAAGCCTGGTTTCGAGGCATCGGGACGTCCAGGTTGTGTTGGCACCGGACGTCCTTTGTCGGGCGCGGCAGGCGGGCGTACTCCGGGACCGGGTTTTGGTTTATTTTTGTCTCCACCGGGACGTCCATGGGGCTGCCCTGGACGGGGTCCGGTTTCCGGCCGACGCGGAAGCCTGTCGGGCCCCGGACGGATTCCGGGTGTGCCCGGCCGATTATAGATATTGCCTGGACGTCCACGAAACCAGGGTTGCGGACGAACGCCGGGCCGAAGCGGCGGGCGCCACCCTGGCGGCCTCGGCGGCCGATAACCGCCTGGGCCAAACCATCCGCCTGCGTTATGCCCCGACCAAAATCCCCGACGATTTCCGGGACCATACGCAGGCCCCCACCCAGCCCAGCCCGATCCCCACCGGGACGAGATTCCCAGCCAGCCTGGGGTCCAGCTCATTCCAAAGCTCCAGCCTGCCCAAGCGTTGTAGCGAACGTAAAAACCCCACGTCGTGGGCCTCGGGTAGTAATATCTCCCGGCCCAGCCGCGATAGCGATATCCGGTTCCGTAAAACACCACTCCACGATAGGGCAGCGACCAGCGATAGCCGGGAAGGTAACCCACGTACACAACATCGGGAGTGGAGTCGTAGATGTAGACGAACCTGGTGTTATAGAGCGGATTGCTGGGCGGAATATCGTCCACTCCAACGGGCCGCACGTCTGATACCGCCCACGGCCCGGTAGCTGCCGGCGCGACATACCAAACTCCCTCGTCGCACGCGTAGTATCGTCCGTTCGCCCGAAGCACCTGGGCGGGAGTGTTCTCCGCATATGCAAGAGACGTGTTCGGAATGGGAGAAAACTGCGGCGCGCCGTCGTACTGCACCTCGATCTTCGCGTCTTTGCGCGATACCTCCGCCGTCTGCGGGATCACATTGTCCATCACCGCGTCCTTTGCGCGATCCGTGCCAGGCACAAACGCAAGATCGTTGGCCTTGGGCGAGTTTTCCGGAATCTTAGCGAATACCTTGGGCAGCGCGTCGGGAGCGACAAAACTCCAGGGCCCCTGGATGGATGGGCCCGCGAACCAGCGGCCCGACAACACGATGAAATGGCGCTGCGTCGCAACTTCCATGAAAATGTCGCTGTCGGTATTCGTCACGTACAGGAGATCCCCGCTTACGATCGGGCTGTACTTGGGAGCGCCCTCCGTAACGATCAGTTCCGCGGGTTCCGTCGCCACTATGATTTTTGCGGAGCGGAGCTGTGCCGCCGAAGCTGCCTTGCCCGCGTCGGCCTGCGCAGCCTCCAATGTGTCCTTGTCCTGGACCAGATCGCTGATGTTCGAAGGGGCTTTGTCGGCTGGCGTCCAAGTCCCGCCCAGCAGGTTGGTGGTTGTGAACCACACGCTCGACCCGAAAAACCAATACTGTTTGCTCTTCGGATCGAAGATCACCGGCAGAGCGGTGTTGACCACCTGCTGCAAACCGCCGGCTCCCGCGTCCTGAAGCCGTGGCTCGCCATCGAGCAGCAACAGGATCGCTGGATAATTCACCACGATCACTTTCGGAGGATCATTGCGGTAATCGGGGTTCGGGCCTCCATCGGTGGCCAGGAGACTAGCCCGCAGGCGCGTCAGCGAAATCGAAAGATCCCACTGCGGAACGTCGGCTTCCAGAAACTGGACCAATGACTGCACGTCGCTGTCTGCAACATCGGCGAAACGGGTCCGGTCGATTTTAACGGACACTACGCGAGCCAGATCCTGATCCCGGTCGATGTCAAGCGTAGCGATCACCCATAAGGCGCCGAACAACGGGGCATTGTCTTCCGGCCTCTTGATGGAAACGGCAACACGGCTTTGGAGCGTAATGCCGTCGAGCGAGTCAGGCTGGGGCTGATAGACGACAATTTCGTTCCTGCCGTCGTTCACCACACGGGGCCATCCCCCGTCCTGGCTCCACGCCATACCGGCCGTCCAACTCAACCCAATCAAGATAAGGAAATTTGAAACTCTTTTCATATGCTTTTTGTCCTTTTTGGTCCGAAAGACACTTCCACCCAGCAGCGATTCCTACGCCGCGCCGATGCTGGATCCTATTCTTCGCGTTAGCTGATTTTGGCTATTCTCCAACCCGCAGGTTATTAGTTACGGAGAACACGCCATGGACGCCATTGGCTCGTATGTTCACGAGGTTCTTGTCGGCTTGGCCATCGACCACGCCTTCCAGAGTCACGTTTCCATTTTTCACAATGATGCGGATCGGCTTGATCACGGGCAAATCATATCGGCTGAGGGCCGGGTATCCGTAGATCGCCTTGTAGAGAGCGCGCCGCAGCCGATCGTCATTCGGCGATACAGGCAACACCTCAATCTGGTTATCCACTTTGCTCACGCCATCGATACTCTTGACCACTTTCTCGGCTTCGCTGTTTAAGGTGGGCCTGGTCACCTGCCCGATCAAAGTCACGGTACTGCCGTCCACCCGGTAGGCGACGTAGTCGAATACATCCAGATAGGGAAGCATTACCAGTTCGTGGCGAACCTCCTTAACGATGCGCGCCGTCTGATCGCCTTGGGCGAAGGCCATTCCGGCCGCGAGCGCTGCGATCACCAAAATATGTTTAGTCATTTTCGATCTCCTTCTGGTTTTTGCAATCTCGTATGCTGATGGTGCAACCGTAGGGCCAACAGCAGATTGTTGAAAGGAACCAGATTAACGGCGCTGACAACCGAGCGGGCTTCGGGTATTTCCTAAATGTCGTGAAAAGCGGCTGCTGCGGGGCGATTTGTATTGACTACCTCCACCAACAGCTTCGATGGCGAACAGCGGCTCACCGCCTACAATGCCGGATTGCCAGGCTGCTCCCCACCGCAGCGAACGAACTTGGCCCACGGAATTCCCTTAAACGCCGTAAGTCCTGGATTGATCCGCACGCGTTTTACGCAATCCTGGTTCGATAACACTGCTCTCATTCAGGACTACGACACGCTCTCGGGAATTCACGAAAACTCGAGAGAGACACGAGGAGAGGGAAGGATGTTGCTGTGTTCACGCTGATCTTGCTCGGCCCTCGCGGATGTTGCGGACAAAGGCGATTGCGCTACCTGCAGCGCCTTATTCCGAGCCGGACGCCCTGGCAGAGACGCAGGATGCATTGGTTATGGAAATGCTTATCTATGTGCGGCTTCGTGATTCCCTAACGATGCAAACTGCGGGGATCCTACGAGTGCCTATGGTATTGAAGCGGTCACGGACGCATTTGCCGCGGGCCGCTAATCGTATGGGAGGATGCTTCTTCATGGCACAGTACATCCAAGAAACTCGAAGGTCGGTTCTTCACATGCGCCTGCGCGAGTTCTGGTCCGGAGACCTCGGCCTTACCCTGATAACGATCTCGATGGCCATTCTCATCTTCGTCATAACACCTCTTCGCGAGGCGGGCCTGCGCGGCCGCCTTTTCTTCGAGCTTGTTGTGGTCGTTCTAATGATCTACGCGGCCCTAACCATAAAGCAGAGCCATCTCGCGAAGGCTCTGGTGATCGCCGTCGTCCTCGTCAGTGGGGTAGTGCTGGTGGCCGCCCGTCTCCATCCCATTCCGTTTCTTCATCAGTGGGGTAGCTTTCTCGTCACCATAACGCTACTTCTCTATGTCCGCATCGTGTTGCTTGTAATGCTTCGTGGGGGCCGTGTGACCTGGAGCCGCATCCAGGGTGGTGTATCCGCCTACCTTCTTATAGGTATGGCGTGGGCCTCCGCATTTCAGTTTGTTGAGCAACTGCTCCCGGGCTCATTCTCCTTCGTTACCGCGCCGGCGGATATGGACCAACTTACGTCGAAGCTGACCTATTTCAGTTTCGCTACGCTTACCTCCGTCGGCAGCAGTATCGCGCCGCTGCATCCTTTCGCGCGCTCGCTTACAGTGGCCGAAGCCATCGTTGGCCAGCTCTTCCCCGCTACCCTGATCGGCGCTCTTGTGGCCATGGCCATGGAGTCACGCGGCAAGTCCTGAGTCCGTCCCGGGTTTCACCGTCAGGCGCGCCGGAAAAACCCGAGACCTGGTTCAGGAATTGCACAAGATCTGAGGGCCTACCCAGCAACCCGCCGTGGGATTCCATGCGAGCGACATTTATATCGTAGGGATTCTCGCTGTAGGCTGGCCGGGTAATCTGCTCGATGATGAAAGCGGAGCATAGGATTGTCGATAGGCTTTCTTACCGCATTTCGTGCGCAGGACACCGGAGGGGCCGAACACTTTGTCGGTGGGCTGGAGCTGGGCTATCTCGATCAGGCCGAAGATTGCGGCCGAAGTGATGGGCTTGGTCAGGAGCAGGGCAGGTCTCGAGAATTGCTCCATGAAGCTGCGTGCAATTCGAAACATGGCGCTCACTGGCAAGGGCAGCGCCAAACCGCAGTCAGCGACGCGCTGGATCCAGACTCAATGCGTGACCGGCCCCATTCGAAAACAGCCTACCAATAATTCCCCCACGCGCTCCCGGCGAAGTTCGTCTTCGGCGCGTAGCCAATCTTCGTCAGGAGACCCCATGGGGCTACCTCGATCCAGCCACAGCCGGTAAGCCAGCCGCTCCAGACGTCGCCGTTGCAATTGGTCGTAATTCATCTGTTTGTACTCCTTTTTCGGATTCATTCTGATCTTTTGCCCGCGAAACATCGCTGTGATCGTTCGTTTCAGCGCTGTCTCGATTTGGTTAAGTTGCCGGATTACATTCGCCCCTGATAATGCAATGCAGTGGCCACCTGGATCGGATTGAAGCGAGGGAGCTTGCCACCTATTGGCGTCCCGACGTTCGCGGGACTTTCCGAGACGTCGTGAAGAGCCGGGCCGAATTCTACATGGCAGGTTTCAGGGGCGCGTGATTTCCATGCCGGCGAGACCAGCGTGAGAGTCGCTTCGCGGTGCGGACCGTGTACTTTTCCGGTACACTGACTCCAATGGTGCCTTCAACGCAAAGCTCGATCGCGTCATTGATGGCTGCCTTTCGTAAGGGCGATAGCGACGCAGGCGCTAAGCTCATGGACCTCTTCTATCCGGAGTTAAAGCGGATCGCGGCTGGGCAAATGCGCGGCGAGCGCCCAGGTCATAGTTGGCAACCTACGGTTTTGGTGAACGAGCTCTATCTTCAGCTGGTTAAGATCAAAGAACTGCAACCGGCGGATACCGATCACCCCAATGACAAGGCGGCATTCCTCGCCTTGGCCGGCCAGATTATGAAACGGCTGCTGATCCACCATGCCAGACCTCTCTCGCAGAAAGCTCAAAAGATCCCGGTGTGGGATGAATTGCTCCTGGAGTCGAACAGCGGTCTGATCGAGGTGGAAGATATGCTGTCGCGGCTGGAGGCCATTAAACCCGTAATTCGAACAGTTGTCGAGCTTAAAGTTTTCGAGGGACGAACTGCCGAAGAAATTGCGCAACAACTCGGTTGTGCCACAGTGACAGTCCACCGCCACTGGCAGTTCGCTCGCCAGTTGCTCAAGGCGGAGTGGAGTAAGTGACGGGTGGTACCAATGGCTGCGGGCTTAAGCGACGATCAATGGCGGAACATCCTTGATCTCGCCAATGCGGCCGTAAATTATCCGAAGAGCGAACGGATCGCTTTTCTGGAAGCCTCAGGCTCCAATCCCGATGTAATCAGGCAGGTACTGATTCTGACAGAGGCCTTCGAACAGCCTGCATTCTCAACGGATCGAGTCGGTACTAAAGTTGGTCATTTTCTCATCACGGAGCATCTCGGTCATGGAGGCATGGGCGACGTTTACGCCGCGCGCGACTTGGAGCTGGAACGGATCGTAGCGCTGAAATTCCTCAACCCGGAGTCGCTTGGTTTGGAGGGCGCCGGGGAAAGGTTCATTCGCGAAGCGCGGACCGCCTCGGCCTTGAATCATCCCAACATCGTCACCATCCATGAGGTCCTTCGATCGGACACTACCGTGGCGATCGTCATGGAATTAGTGGAAGGCGTGCCACTTAGCCAACTGCGTGGCACGCCCGTTCCGGCTCGGCGGCTGATCGGGATTGCCCGGCAGATCGCCGATGCTTTGGCAGCGGCACACGCGACCGGAGTGGTGCACCGCGATCTAAAGCCGGAGAACGTGATGGTGCGGCCCGACGGGCGGGTCAAGGTTCTGGATTTCGGTTTGGCTCGACGCCTGGGTGGCGAGAACGAGAAGCGGAGCGCGACGACGGTTTCCGATGTATTTGCGGGTACCTGGCGCTACATGTCGCCCGAGCAGGTGATGGGCGAGACTTTGACTGGTGCTAGCGATGTATTCGCTTTGGGACTGGTCCTCTATGAATTGGCCGCCGGCCGGCATCCGTTCCAGGCTGCGTCCCCGTTTGAGACTCTGCAAGCCATCGCGGGGGAAGAAGCCGCCCCACCCTCTGAGTTGAATCCGCAGCTATCGGAGGGTCTCGAGTCCTTGATCATTGGGATGCTGGCGAAAGATCCTGCGTCACGCCCGGCCGCTCGGACCATCGCAGATGTGTTGGCCGAATGGGACACCGGGCGCGTGGATTCCCACACCCAGGATGCATTTCGGCTCCCCCGAACGCGGCGCACCAAGGCGATGATCGCTGTCACGGTGGCGCTCTTGGCGGCGCTGGCCGCCATTCTGTGGATATTCTTCCGGCCGCAGAATCACCGTCCGGGGTTGTATCAGGTCACTTCGCTGGTTCCGGAAAATCGCGCGACGGCTGCCGCCATATCGCCCGACGGCGTGTACACGGCATACGCCAACGTGGACGGAATTTTTGTCCGCACCAATCAAACCGGTGAGACCGACCCGCTGCGTGCCCCGAAGGATTTCCTGGCGGACCAACTGCTCTGGTTTGTGGGGGGCACCAAGCTGGTTGCCAGCGGGTTTTCCCCAACTACCAACCAACACAGTATCTGGTCCATCTCCATGACCGGCGCCGAACCTCGTCAGCTGCGAACCGATGCCAGGAACGGCATCCCATCGCCGGACGGAACGCGGCTCGCCTTCATCAGTGGGGACCGTTCCGCCATCTGGACCGTGACCGCTACGGGTGAGGGAACACGGCCTGTTATCAGCGGTCCTGCCGGTGACACGTTTTCCTGCCTCGTTTGGACCGCCGATGGGCGGCATTTGGGGCTGCAGCGCCGGCATTATTCCGGCAACCAGGATCTAGGGATCGTCCCGCAGGACCGCTTCTACAAGCGGAGCCTCGAGTTCGTCGATGTGGAAACTGGAAAGCTGACGGCGAGCCTGCCCGATGTCTGGATCGAATCGGCAGTCTCACTTTCCGATGGACGGATACTGTTCTTGCGGCTAAAGAAACCAGGCTCCAATGAAGGCAGCGAAATCTGGGCAGTGAAGATGGATTCCTCCAACGGCTCGCTTCGTGGTTCCCCGAGCAAGCTCGTGGACGTTGCCTTGGGAGCG